>OQVR01000215.1_pt1 | contig 24302 bp, 20 predicted proteins | sample 1691521 | NCBI WGS metagenome assembly OQVR01 (sample SAMN03418256, study PRJEB22391) | human gut metagenome | biome: human-gut; feature: organic feature; material: feces | host: Homo sapiens | place: Tanzania | collected 2013-01
TTGTTGAGAGTGGCGAAGTTTGCTATGAATCGCATGTGATTATCCAGCATGCGGCAGACGCCGTTAATTTCTTTCGCAGAATATGCCTTGAGAAAAACTTCGATTCCTTGCTCATTTTGGAAGAATTCGAATACAGCAAAACCGCATTTTTGTATACCCTTCTTGCAAAGTCAGACCCGGCGCTTTTTTTGAAGCAGTATAAAAAAGAAAATGTGCCTCTTATTATTGATGAGATTCAGTATGTCCCAGAAATTCTTTCGTATATAAAAATCTATGTTGACGAAAATGCGCTTTCTGAAAATTGCAGCGGACAGTTTTTTTTGACAGGCTCGCAGATGTTCTATCTTATGAAAAATGTGAGCGAGTCTCTGGCCGGGCGTGTTGGAATTATTTCGCTTTATTCGTTCAGCCGCCGGGAAATTTTCAGCCTTGATTCTGTTCCTTTTTTGCCGGCGAATGATTTTTCAAAAATCAAAAAGACTTCCGGAAAATCTTCCGTTTTTGATGATATTTACCGCGGCGGAATGCCAAAAATGATTACAGATCCGGAGCTTTCTCCGGAGGATTTTTTTGGCTCTTATATGCAGACTTATTTGGAGCGCGACATCCGCGATTTAATCAACATAAAAAACGAGTCAAAATTCCTGAAATTTATTTCGTGCGTGGCCGCAAGAACTGCCCAGGAGGTGAATCTGTCTGATATTTCAAAAGATGTCGGAATCGACGGAAAGACGGCCGAAAGCTATCTGAGCATTCTTGTCTCATCCGGAATCGTCTACCTTCTTTCGCCTTATTCCGCAAACACGATAAAGCGGATTGTAAAGCGTCCAAAGCTTTATTTTATGGACACGGGGCTTTGCTGCTATTTAAGTCTCTGGAACAATCCGCAGGCTTTGGAAGTTTCCGCGATGGCAGGAAATATGTTTGAGACATACGTTGTTTCGGAAATCATAAAAAGCTATGCGAATGCCGGAATTGATGTGCGCAACAGGCTTTTTTATTACCGGGACAACAACAAAAAAGAAATCGACCTGCTGATAGTTCAGAACGGAAAAATCTATCCAATCGAGATAAAAAAGGGAGCGAGTCCTACAAAAGAGGCTTTGAAGAATTTCAGCGTGCTTGAAAGCCTTGGAACGGAAACCGGAGACGGCGCGGTAATCTGCCAAAGCGACATGATAGTTCCGCTTGACGAAAAGAACAGCCTGATTCCGTTTGAATATATTTGAAGTGCGATGTGTCAGGCGGATTTTCAGAAAATTGCAAACAGGAAACAAAAATGCAGATGAAGAAATATAAGCTGGGAGAATTGATGAAAGTTACTCGCGGAATGTCTTTGGGCGGAGAATTTTATTCTACACAAGGCGAGCTGATGAGATTGACTTTAGGAAATTTTGACTACAAAAATAATTGTTTCAAAGATGATAATTCAAAGGATAATCTGTTTTTTACAGGAATAGTAAAGCCGGAATTTATCTTGAAAAAAGGCGATATAATCACACCGCTTACTGAGCAGGCAATCGGGCTTTTAGGTTCAACCGCAAGAATTCCTTGCAGCGGAAAATATATTCAAAGTCAGGATGTCGCTCTGATAAAATGTAATGAAAATCTGAATCCAGACTTTGCTTTCTATTTGATTCCGTCAAAATTTGTAAGAAATCAGTTAAGTGCTGCTGCCCAGCAGACAAAAATCAGGCACACTTCGCCGGACAAAATAAAAAACTGCACTGTTTGGATTCCTGAATATTCCGCACAGAAAAAGATTGCAAGCGTTCTTTCCTCATTGGACGAAAAAATCGCCCTGAACCGCCGCATAAACGCAAAGCTGGAGCAGATGGCTAAACGCCTTTACGACTACTGGTTCGTGCAGTTCGACTTTCCGAATTCAGACGGCAAGCCCTACAAGTCCAGCGGCAGAAAAATGGTCTATAACGCAGAGCTGAAAAGAGAAATCCCGGCAGGGTGGGAAGTGAAGTCTTTTTCAGATTTCTTTGAACTTGGAAATGGAAAGGATTATCGCCACTTGCAAAGTGGAAAAATTCCTGTTTATGGTTCTGGTGGTTTTATGTGTGGTATAACGGATTTTCTTTTTGATGGAGAATCTGTTCTTTTTCCAAAAAAGGGAACTTTGAATAATATCATGTATAAGAATGAAAAATTTTGGACTGTAGATAAACCAAAATTGAATTGAGCATAAGACTAAACATGTGCAAGATATTGTTATCAATAAATCCGGAGTATTCATCTCAAATTTTACAAGGGACAAAAAAGTATGAATACCGCAGGCAAATTGCAAAACGGGCTGTCGATGAAATCTTGATATATTCAACGGCTCCAGATATGAAAATCATCGGCTCGGTAAAAGTTCATTCTGTAATAAAAGGAACACCGGCAGAACTTTGGGAAAAAACTGAAAAATATTCCGGGATATGCAGAGAAAAGTTTTTTTCGTATTTTGAAGGAAAAGAAACCGCATTTGCATATAAATTGGGAGAGGTTCAATCATTTAATCCTCCAAGAAATCTGACTGATTACAACATCAAGACAGCTCCGCAATCATTTGTTTATTTGTAAGCCTTGAAACAGAAATTTATCGTTTGTTATTTCAGGAAAAATTAGAACGTTAGTGTATCCTCAATTATCAGGATTCTTCCTCTTTCCCGACCATCTCCGCTTCTATTTCCTGTGCCACCGCTGCGCTGAAAATGCGGATTGTGCATTCTTCGTTTTCTTGTGGGTTGGGCGTGTGGAAATTTGGCGCGCTTAAAAAGTTCACGCTTCCGTACCAGAGAATTTTTTCGTCGATTATTGCAGTTTTTTGGGAAATCTCATTCCGTTTTTCAACTTTTGCACCGGCGTTTTCCAACTGGAGAATCATTGCATCCTGTTTTTTCCGGGTTTCTGCGGTTGCCGCACACTTTGTAAAAACAAGAACCCTTGCTCCGTCTGGAATATTTTTTAAAGCCAAATGAATGAAATTCTGCGTCTGCGTTTTTGTAAGATACGGCAAAAACAGTGTGACAGATTTTTTTGCGCAAGCGAGGTCATTTTCAAAATCTGTTTTATATTCGGTGAAAGAATATATTTTTGAACGCGCATTTTGCTGTTGACCAGCGCTTTTTTCATCATCTACTTTTACAGAATAGCCAAGCTGTCTGTAGCCTTTCAGTCTGTTCTGATACATCCTGTCAAAGACTGGAATTCTAAAATCCACGTAATCATAAATCTGAACCTCGTTTTTGCCTGCGAAATTCCTGTGGAGCCGTCCGCAGTATTGTGCAAGAGTTCCCTTCCAGCTGAACGGAAAAACAAGCATTAAAGTGTCTAGCCGCGGCTGGTCAAAACCTTCTCCTGCATATTTCCCTGTGGCAAGGACAATAAGGCTTTCTTCCTTTGGGGTTGAATTGAGTTTTTCAAGCTGCGTTTTCTTCTGTTTTGAAGTTCCGCGTCCTGTAATCAGAATCACATTTTTTGCGGAATTTTTAAGGTGCTTTTCTAATGTTTCAAGGTGTTCAATCCTGTCAGACAAGACCAGCGGAGTGCGTCCGTTTTTTACCGCATTTTTTACGTCTTCTGCAATCAGTTCGTTTCGAGCCTCGTTCTTTACAAGTTCTGCATAGTAGCTGTTGATTGAACGGTTTTTGTCTGTCGTGTTTGAGTCGGGCTTAAAATGAAAATTTGAAAATCGGGGAATAAAATAATGGTCGAAATTCTGCATTTTGTTCATCTGTTTTGAGCTTGTAGAAAACAAAATTTTTCCGCATTGATAAAAAATTATTTTCTGATGACCGTCGCGCCTTATTGGAGTTGCTGTCAAGCCGTAAACGTATTTTGCGCAAAAGCTAGAGACAAGATTTTCCGTGCTGAAAGCGGAAACGTGATGACATTCATCTATTATAACCATTCCGTATTTGTGAGTTCGCGGCTTTATTCTGTCAGAATTGTTTTCTGTCAGGGATTTTACTATTGCAATGTCGACGATTCCTGTGGACTTGTCCTTTCCTGAAGCGATTGTTCCGGGAGCGAAGTCTAAAAAAGCTTTGACGGATTTTTTCCATTGTTCTAAAAGTGCGTGGGTTTGAACAAGAATAAGAGTGTTTGTTTTTCGCTTGGCAATAAGGGCTGCCGCGGTGACTGTTTTACCGAATCCTGTTCCTGCAGATAAAATCCCTGTGTCGTTTTTGAGCATTTCGGTTAAAGCCAGTTTCTGTTCATCGTAAAGTTCTGCCTTAAATGCCAAGTCGATTTTTGTTCCGTTCTCTCTTTTGTCCGCAATTTCGTATCCGGCATTTGCGGAATTTAAGGTTTCAAGCGTTTCGTCCAGAAGGCCGCGCGGCAAAAGCAGGCACTCCGTGTTTTCTTTGGAACAGTCGATGAACCTTGGAATATTATACAGCGGCAAATGAAGGCGAAGATTTTTATAGTATTCGGGATTTAGAAAAACCGCCGTCCGCCGCAAGATATACAGTGCTTTTTCGGAGATTCCGGCTTTTTGAATTTCAATGCGGTTTGTAAGGGTGATTTTTACCTTTTGCGAAAAATCTGATGAGCTAAGTTCTTCATTTTCTGTGTCTTTGTTTTTAAGTGAATTAGAAAGTGGATTTTTATTTTCAAATGGATTTTCTTCGTTGCAAAGCGGAATTGAGAATCCCAATTTTTTTTGAATCTGCTCTGAAATTTCAATTATTTCTTTTTCTGACAGTTTCTGGACTGAACTTAAATATTTCCACTGGTCGTCATAAGGCAAAAAATATTCATCGGTAAAAACAGAATGTTTTTCTTTAACGGCCCGGCCTTGAAGCGGAAGCGCAATAAGATTTCCGTAGCCGCCATTTGGAATTTCATCCTGGTTCGGGAACATCCGGTCAAAACTTTCAAAAGAAATCGAATGATTTTTCAGCATTGACGCCTGAAGAATCAAAGAGCCGAATTGCCTTGCCGTTTTAGCTTTTATTTTTTCGCTGAAGAAAATCCACAGATGTGCGCCGTTTCCAGAACGCGAAATTTCAACGGAATGAAAAATTGAATATTCACCGCAGGTTTTGCAGACTGCCCGAACATCGTTTTTCCATTTCTCAGAATTGCTGTTGTCATTAGCTGCAGCGTCAGATTTTTCTGTATTCTCAAAGTTTTTTTTGTGCGAGTCAAAGTCGAACGCAAGAAAGTTGCAGCAGTTATCCAAAAGAAGCGGATAAATTCCAATCACGTCGCGGCAGTATAAATCTTTTCCGGCAAGATGATTGTAAATTCTTGAATCGGACAGGCTTTCCGGAAACTTAAAGGGGCAGGCGGCGCACGAATATTTTTTCAAGTCGCATTTTCCCGAAAGCCATTTGTTTTTGCATACCGGCGAATATCCGCTTTTATTTGATTTTTCGTTGTGCCAGCGCAGGGCAAAAACATCAGTCCGCCCTGAAAAAAGTGATTTAAAAAGCGCGATTTTTTCTTCCGGGGAACTAAAACGGTTTATGGCATTGGTGTATGCAGAAATTTCCGCAGCAGGAACTTCCGCATTCATGGCTTTAGGATTTTCTAACAGATTTTCTTGTTTGTTGTTCTGTCCTAAAACTTCAGCCTGATAGATTTTTTTCTGAATAAAATCACAAGCTTCCTGATTCGTCTCTGAAAAATCAAAAACCAGCTCCACAAGCTCATCTTTTGAAAGCGAAAGAAGAAAATCCTTTTTTGTCATAATTTTTATTCGGTTTATTGTATGTAAAAAACAACAAAGTTTGAAGCGGGGAGGGATTCCACTTAAAAATTCCATAAAAAATAAAGTAACTAAGTTCCCCGAATAAAGTAACTATATTTCCAAATTTAGTTACTTTATTTTAAAATATAGTTACTATATTTACCTGACAGACTGGGTATGTTTATCGGTAAGTTCTCTGTTTGTAGCTGCATAAAAATTATTCAGCTTGCTTTGTTTTACAGGCTAAAATCATGCTATACTATAATAGAAAAATCTAAGCATATAAAAAGAAAACAAACATTCTGGAGTAAAATTTTGACAAGCGATCAGATGATAAATAAAGTCGGCGGCAATATTCAGGAAAAAGCGGCCTTGATTTGGAACGTTGCTAATACACTGGTCGGACTTTACAAGCCTCATGAGTACGGACTGGTTATTCTGCCTATGTGCATCATAAAAAGATTCCATGACTGCCTTTTGCCGACCCATGAAAAAGTTCTTGAGACTTACGAAAAGATAAAGACTCTTGAGGTAAAGGACGGATTCCTTTCAAAAGCTTCCGGTTACCAATTTTATAACACAAGCAAGTTTACTTTTGAAACTCTTGTAGCTGATCCGGACAACATTGCAGACAATTTTGAGGATTATATCAACGGATTTTCGGACAATGTAAAGGATATTCTGCACAGAATGAAGTTTGAAGACCAGATAAAAACCATGAAGGAAGGCAAGGTTCTTTATCAGGTTATAAGCGATTTTAATTCTGCAAAAGCAGACATGAATCCTGAAAAAATCAGCGCGATTGACATGGGCTATATCTTTGAAAATCTTGTCCAGCGGTTTTCAGAAAGCTATGACGAGGAAGCCGGAGCACATTTTACCAGCCGCGACATTATTTACACTATGTGCGACCTTCTTGTAAGCGGCGACAAGAATGCTTTTAGCTCTGACGGAATAAACAAGACAGTTTACGACATGACCATGGGAACAAGCCAGATGCTTACCTGCATGGAAGAGCGGCTCAGGCAGTTTGACAAGGCTGCTGTGGTAACGAGCTTCGGGCAGGAATTCAATCCTTTTACATTCGGCATTGCAAAGGCAGACATGCTCATCCGCGGCGGAGACCCGGACAATATGCAGTTCGGAGACACCCTGAACGACGACAAATTTTCCGGTTACACATTCGACTATATTATAAGCAATCCTCCTTTTGGAATTGACTGGAAAAAAGAAGCGTCTGACATTGAAAAAGAAAGCAAACTTGGCGCGAGAGGCCGCTTTGGCGCGGGGCTTCCTCCAAAAAGCGACGGGCAACTTCTGTTCATGCTAAACGGTGTTGCAAAGCTAAAGGAAACCGGACGCATGGCAATAATACAGAACGGCTCAAGTCTTTTCAGCGGAGACGCCGGAAGCGGACAAAGCGAAATCCGCCGGTACTTAATAGAAAACGACTGGCTTGATGCGATTATTCAGCTTCCTAACGATTCTTTTTATAACACAGGGATTGCAACATACATCTGGATTGTAACAAAAAACAAGGATGAAAAAAGGCTCGGAAGAGTTCAGCTGATTGACGCTTCAAACTGCTACGAAAGCCGCCGCAAGAATATCGGCAATAAGCGCGTGGATTTGACAACAGACTGCCGCAATCTTATTTTAAGGGCCTATGATGAATATTCAGACAAAGACTACGAAGAAAAAACAGAAAACGGAAATTCAATCATCTGTAAGTCAAAAGTCTTGGACAGCGTTGACTTGGGCTATAACAAAATCACCGTTGAAAGTCCGCTTTTAGATGAGAACGGAGAGACCGTAAAGGACAAAAAGGGTAAGACTCAGTCAGACAGCAATAAGCGCGACTATGAAAATGTTCCGCTGGATGAAGACATAGACAAATATTTTGAGCGTGAAGTTCTTCCATATAATAAAGCCTCCTGGATAGACAAATCAAAAACAAAAGTCGGCTATGAGATTCCATTTACAAGAACATTCTATGTTTACAAGCAGCTTGAAAAAGCGGACGAAATTGCCAGCCGCATAGAGTGGCACGAAAAGTCGTTGATGGAAAAACTTCGCAAGCTGTTCGAGGAGGAGTAGATATTTATGGAAAAAGAGATTGCGATTTTTAAGACCGACAAAGAAACGATAAATGTAGAAGTTGTTTTTGAGGATGAAACCGTCTGGCTTACCCAGGAGCAGATGGCCAAGATGTTTGAAAAGGCGAAGTCCACAATAAACGAGCATATAAAGCACATTTTTGAAGAAGGTGAACTTGATAGAACTGTGGCTGTTCGGAATTTCCGAATGACCACAAAACACGGAGCGATTGAGGGGAAAACACAAACTCATGATGTTCTTTATTACAATCTCGATGTGATAATTTCCGTTGGCTACCGTGTAAAATCCCTGCGCGGCACGCAGTTCCGCCAATGGGCTACAAAACGCCTGAACGAATATATCAGAAAAGGCTTTGCCTTGGACGACAGCCGCTTAAAGCAGCTTGGCGGCGGCGAATACTGGCCGGAGCTTCTGGCAAGAATCCGCGACATCCGGGCTTCCGAAAAAGTGTTTTACCGGCAGGTTCTGGATATTTACGCCACGAGCATAGACTATAATCCGCGCTCGGACACTTCAATCGAGTTTTTCAAGAAAGTTCAAAATAAAATTCATTTTGCAGTTCATGGCAAAACCGCTGCGGAAGTAATCTACAACCGCGCCGATGCGGAAAAAGAGTTCATGGGCTTAAAGACTTTTGAAGGCGACCGCCCGCACTTGAAAGATGCCGTTGTTGCAAAGAATTATCTTGACGAAAAAGAGCTGCGCGCAATGGGGCAGATTGTGGGCGGATATTTGGACTTTGCGGAACGTCAGGCGGAACGCCATCAGATAATGACAATGAAAGACTGGGCGGAGCATCTGGACAGAATCCTTACAATGAGCGGCGAGCAGCTTCTGCAGGGAAACGGTTCTGTTTCGCATGAAAAAGCCGTTGAAAAAGCAACATCAGAATACAAGAAATACCAGCAGAAAACTTTAAGCGATGTGGAAAAGGCGTTCTTGGATTCAATAAAGCAAATTGGGAATGTCGGGAAGAAGTAATTTGCTTAATGGTGGGTGATATTTCTAGCCTGAAATAAGACACTGATGAAGGTTTTTTGAAAAATTATATAAATTGATAAGAGAGGAAGACAAGTGAAAATTAAAAAAATTCACATTAAGCAGTTTAAGAGATTTACAGATTTAACAATAAAAAACATTCCTAATACAGCAAGACTTGTTATTTTGGTCGGTCCTAATGGATGTGGAAAAACATCAATTTTTGAAGCATTTAATCAATGGTATCGCTACAAAGGCTGGGGATGGGGAGCTAATGATGTAACATATTTTGAAAAAATAAATTTCACAAATGAATCTCATTATTTTGATTTAGGACAAAATGTTAATATTGATTTTTATGATTTAAAAAATGAATCAAATCGTGAGCAAATTCAGGGTAAATTTTATTTCAGAAGTGCTTATAGAAATGATCCTAATTTTTCTATTTCATCTTTGTCAAGAATGGAAAATCCTGCGAATCGCGTACAGGATAATTTAATGAATACAGATACAAAAGTTTCGGAGAATTATCAACGTTTAATATCGAAAACTATGACAGGTTTGTATTCAAGAGACTACGATGAATTAAAAGTAAAAGAGTTAAGAGAAAAAATATTAGGAAAAATACAGTCATCATTAAACAATATATTTCCTGATTTACAGCTTCTTGATATTGGAGATCCTTTAGAAGATGGCTCATTCTTTTTTAAAAAAGGAATAATTGAAAAATATCATTATAAGAATCTTTCTGCTGGAGAAAAATCTGCATTTGATTTAATACTGGATTTAACTATAAAACAAGAATATTATCCGAACTCCGTGTTTTGCATAGATGAACCAGAAAGTCATATGCATACAAGTCTACAGGAAAAAGTATTAGAAGAATTATATAAGTCTATTCCCGATAATTCACAACTATGGATTGCTACACATTCAATAGGAATGCTAAAAAAAGCAAGAGAGTTAAATTCTAAAAATCCAGATAGTGTTATTTTTCTTGATTTCGGAGAAAAGGATTTTGATTCAAGCGTTGTAATTGACCCAACAGAGATTAACAAATCTATTTGGAATAAATTCCTTGAATTAACTTTTGATGATTTTGCAGAATTAATTGCTCCAAAAACAATTGTTTTTTGTGAAGGCAGTCAATCTCGTGGTAAGAACAGAAAATTTGATCAAGAAGTATATTCAAAAATATTTCAGCATACGAAACCTGATGTATCATTTGTTTCTATAGGCTCTTGTTCTGAATTAGAAGATGCAAATAATGTTAGTTTTAATATTATAAAGGAAGTCTTAAAAAATTCAGAAATTATTAAGTTGGTAGATATGGATGATAGAAGCCCGGAACAAATAAAAGATTATAATAAAAAGAACATAAAAGTTTTAAGTCGAAGACATATAGAATGCTTTTTATTTGATGATGAAATGATAAAAAAACTATGTCATGAAAAAGAACAGGATGAAAAGGTTTCAGAGTGTTTAGAAATTAAAAGACAGGCTATTGAAAATAGTGTTTCTCGTGGAAATCCAGATGATGATATAAAGTCAGCGAGTGGAGAAATATATACTAATATACGGAAATTATTATCTTTGAAGCAATGCGGAAATGATACTCATTCGTTTTTACGGGATACAATGGCTCCTTTGCTTACATCTGATATGAATTTATATGCAGAATTGGAAAATTGTATATTTGGCGAATAGTATATTGGGGCGTATAAAACAATGAAAGACAGCGGAATAGATTGGATTGGAAAAATCCCGGATGAGTGGAAAATAAATAAGATTGATTCTCTATATACTTTGAGAAATACAAAGGTTAGTGATAAAAATTATCCTCCGTTGTCGGTAACGATGAAAGGCATAGTTCCTCAATTAGCTACTGCAGCAAAGAGTGATGATGGAGATAATCGGAAACTTGTAAAAAAAGGCGATTTTGTAATTAATAGTCGTTCTGACCGACGAGGTTCTTCTGGTATTTCTAATTATGAAGGTTCTGTGTCGCTTATAAATACAATTTTAACTCCTCGTGGAAGAATGAATCCAGATTATTATAATTGGCTATTCCATACAGTGCAGTTCGAGGATGAATTTTATAAATGGGGACATGGAATAGTAGATGATTTATGGACAACACGATGGCAAGATATGAAGAATATTTCTGTTCTTGTTCCGCCAGAGGAGGCTCAAGAAAAAATCGCAAACTTTCTTGACAAAAAATGCGCCCAGATTGATTCAATAATTGAGGAGTCAAAAAAGTCGATAGAAGAGTACAAGTCCTGGAAGCAGTCCGTTATTTTTGAGGCTGTTACCGGGAAAAACTTAAGCTGCAAAAAGAAAGACAGCGGAATTGAATGGCTCGGCGAGATTCCGGAAGAGTGGGAAGTAAAAAGGTTCAAAAGCATTATAGATTCATTTGAAAAAGGAAATGGAATAACAAAAGAAGAAGTTTTTTCCGATGGAGATACTTTTTGTGTGCGGTACGGGGAAATTTATTCAAAATATGATAATTCATTTGAAAATTGCTTTTCAAAAACATTCAAGGATAAAATCCAGGTAAAAAAATATTTTTCAAATGGGGGCTTGCTGTTTGTCGGAACAGGCGAGCTGGTTGAAGAAATTGGAAAATGTGTCGCATATTTAGGCAATGAACAGTGTTTGGCTGGAGGAGATATTATCATCGCAAAACATAAACAGAATGCAAAGTTTTTAAGCTATGCAATGAACAGTCATTATGTTCAAGCTCAAAAAAGTTGCAATAAAGCTAAGTTAAAAGTCGTTCATATTTCTGCTACAGAAATTGGAAATGTTCTTTTAGCTCTTCCCCCGATTTCCGAACAGGAATCCATCGCAAAATTTCTGGACGCAAAATGTGCCCAAATCGATTCACTGATTTCAGAAAAACAGTCGCTTATAAAAGACCTTGCCGAATACAAGAAGTCCCTGATTTTTGAAGCCGTAACCGGAAAAAGGAGAGTGTAAAATAGAAACGCTAGCTTTATTATGGTAGAATAAGAATATGTTAAAAACTGAAAATGTAAAAGCGTATTACTTTTTTGACGAGGCAGGCGACCCGCAGGTTCTTGGAAGAAAAGGCAAAAAAGATAGACCCTGTATAAGGCTAGGTTTCTTCCGAAACGCATGGCATGCGGCCCACTTTCACCTTAATAGGATCTACCAGTAATATACCTTATAAACGAAAAAAAAAGCAACGGAATTAATTATGCCAGACACAGAAAAGCAGTTTGAATCAGACATTGAAAGATACTTAATCTCAAAGGAAGGCGGCTGGACAAAATGTATTGATGCCGGATACAGAGCTGGAAACGCCGACGGCTACGCACTTGATATTGCGACCTTAACAGGATTCGTTAAGGACACTCAGCCCAAGTCCTGGGCTCGTTTTAAGAAGATGAATCCTGACAACACGGAGCATAAGTTTTACCATAGCTTTGAGGACGCCGTTAATAATGACGGAATGGTGTCTGTTCTTCGGCACGGATTCAAGCATTTGGGAATTGAATTCAAGGTCTGCTACTTTAAGCCGGAAAGCGCATTGAACCAGACTGCCCTTGAGCATTACAAGCAGAATGTTTGCCATTGTATCCGCCAGTGGCATTATTCTACAGAAAACAATAATTCTGTTGACCTTATGCTTGCCGTGAACGGAATTCCGCTCGTTGCAGTTGAGCTTAAGAATCAGCTTACAGGGCAGAGCACGGACAATGCGAAAATCCAATGGATTAACGACCGTGACGCAAAAGAAAGCTGCTTCAAGTTCAATCACCGCGTTCTGGTTTTCTTCTGTGTTGATTTGTACAATGCCTTTATGGCGACAAAAAAGCCTGCAAAAGAAGACGATTTTCTGCCGTTCAATCAGGGCTCAAACGGAGCAGGAGTTGATGGAGGTGCGGGAAATCCGCAGACTTCTGACGGCGACTATGTAACTTCATATATCTGGAAAGAAGTTTTTCAAAAAGACAAGTTGCTGGATATTTTCCAGAAGTTTATTCATTTTGACAGGCACGAGGAAACTTTTATAAATGGCAAGGGCAAAGAGGAAACTAAGCTTGTAAAGAAAATTATATTTCCGCGCTATCATCAGCTGGATGTTGTGCGTAAACTTATCGCCGATGTAAAGGAATGCGGCAGTGGAAAAAACTATCTGATTGAGCACAGCGCAGGATCGGGAAAGAGCAACAGCATTGCCTGGATTGCCTATCGGCTTGCCTCTCTTTTTGATGACAATGACAGGCCTATGTTCAATTCTGTAATAATCATTACAGACCGCAAGATTTTGGATCAGCAGCTGCAGGAAACTGTTTCCGGCTTTGACCACACGCTTGGAAGTGTAATTGCTATTGATGACAAGACCGAAGTGGACGGCGAGCGGAAATCAAAAGCCCTTAGAAATGCAATCAATGACGGAAAGCGCATAATCATTACAACATTGCAGAAGTTTCCTGTAATTTACGAGCAGGTGGAAGGAGCAGAAGGCAAAAAGTTTGCCGTTATTGTTGACGAGGCTCATTCAAGCCAGACAGGCGACAGCGCAAAAAAACTGAAAATTGCGCTTGCAGACAAAACCGATGCCCTGAAAGAATGGGAGGCAATAGAAGCTGAGGCAGAGGAAAAGTCGGATGACAGCGAGGACGCGCTTATAAGGGAAATGGCTTCCCATGGAAACCATAAGAATTTAAGTTTCTTTGCCTTTACCGCAACTCCTAAAAACAAGACGCTTGAAATGTTCGGGCAGAAGCAGACAGACGGAAGCTACAGGCCGTTCCATGTCTATTCAATGAGGCAGGCCATTGAAGAAGGCTTTATCATGAATGTCCTTGAAAATTATACGACATACAAAAACTGCTACAAGATTCTTCAGGAATCCCCGGATGATCCGCAGGTTTTTGCCTCAAAGAGCGTAAAACTTATCAAACGTTATGAAGAGCTTCATCCACATAACTTGCAGCAGAAAGCGCAGATTATTGTTGAAACATATATGGACAGAACCCGAAACGCAATAAACGGACGCGGAAAAATGATGGTTGTTACCGCAAGCCGCCTTGCTGCCGTCCGCTATTTTCATGAGATAAAACGGTACATTGAAAACGAGGCTAAAAAAGATGATGCGTATAGAAATCTTGAAATCTTCATTGCGTTTTCAGGAAGCCTAAAAGACCCGGAAGATCCAGCCGAAACGGAATACAAAGAAAGCTTGATGAACAAAGACCATAACGGAAATTCCGTTTCAGAAGCGCAGACAAAGCATGTGTTCCATAACGAAGGAAACATTCTTATTGTCGCGGAAAAATATCAGACAGGATTCAGCGAAAGTTATCTTCATACGATGATTGTTGACAAGAAGCTCCGCGACGTAAAGGCAGTGCAGACTCTTAGCCGCCTGAACAGAATTTGCGACGGGAAAGAAGACACTTTTGTTCTGGACTTTGTTAATACAAAAGAGCAGATTCTTGAGGCGTTCCAGCCGTATTATCAGACAACGGAATTAAAAGAGGAGCTTAACAAAAACCTGATTTATCAGACGCAGAAACTGCTCCGCAATTATAAGATTTACACTGATGAAGATATAAAAAACGTTACGGATATTTATCTGAAAGAAAAAAAGAATCCTTCCCGGCAGGCAATGATTACAAACGCATTGAAGCCAGTTGTTGACGGTTATAACAGCCTTAATCAGGAGCAGCGTTACCAGTTCAGAAAACTGCTGCGTTCATTTGTAAAGTGGTACAATTTTATAACTCAGATTATAAGAATGTTTTCAAAAGACTTGCACCGCGAGTATTTGTTCTGCAAGTATCTTGAAAAACTTGTTCCGCAGGACAAAGAGACAATGATTGATATTACAAGCAAGATTAAGCTTGAATATTATAAGCTTGAAAAAACATTCGAAGGCTCTGTTGAGCTGAATAAAGAAAATGGCGTTATTGAGCCGCAGCGGATAAAAAACAATGTGGGCGAAAAGGAAAAGAAAACTCCGCTTTCCGAGGTCATAAAAAGGATAAACGAGGAATTCGGAGCAAAGTTTACAGAACGCGACCGCGTGATTTTTGAAGATGTTTACAACACAATGAAGCAGGACAAAAAGCTGATGCAGTCGGCACGCTCAAACGGCCGGCAGATGTTTGAGAACAATATCATGCCAAAATCATTTGATGACACTCTCCAAAGCTCATACATGGAAAATATGGAAGCATATCAGTCTTGGTTTGAAGACAAGCAGAAATACGAGTTCATGAAGAAAATGATGGCGGAAGCATTGTACAAGGCGTTTATACATAACCAGCAAAGTACCTAATTTCCCTGCAAATTCGCTAAAAATATGTTATAATTTTCTTATAAAATAAAAACATTCGGGGGAGCCTGCGGATTTGTGTATAGATGAAAGTCAGCTTTATTTTGATTTTGATGATTATTCTGACGGTGAGAGCGTCTAAACTAAGCCTTTTGTCTAGACATTTTTTTTCAAAAATAACGAATTAAGCAGCTACAGAATTTTCTACAAATCTGTTTGTAATTAATCCTTCTTCGTAAACTTCATCCGGTGTCTTGTATTCCAGACACTGATGAATCCTTTCGCTGTTGAAGACCTTTACGAATTCTCCAAGACTTTTTTTCAAACAGCCCTTTCATGGCTGCCCATACTATCCCCCTCCGACACGCCATGTCGTTATTGCGTTTTATACTAAAGAAAGATAAAGCGAGCGCGCGGTTTTTTGTGATGTTGCGCCGCGAGGTTTGGAGGTTGTTATGTCGGAAAAGCAGATTCTTATCAATTGCGGGAAAAAGTGGTTTGAGTTTTCAAAGAGCAGGACGGGGCAGCTTGACTACTGCGGAAAAGTTGAAAATCCGTCGCGCCTGAATGTTGAAAATTATCAGAAGCTTGCATCAAGCGCTTATTTTTCGCCGGGCTATTACGTGTTCTTGCAGGACGGACTGAACTGTACGCCAAGAATTTACGTTTCGCCTGAAATTGATGTTTCTGATAAGGACACTTTTGATTTTCTGCTTCATGTCGGGGCTTTGCTTTGCGCGGTTGAGGCGAAGGATTCTCTTCTTGCTGGCGAGCTTTATCTTAGGCGGAAGAAGTCGTTTGATAAATTTGCGCGGCTTACTCAGTTTATAATAGAGCCTGTTTCTGCGGAGATTCTTTTTTCGCTGTTGTTCGGCAGACTATATAATATAGAAGAAAATGAGATTCCGCTTATGCTGGCTGCGGCAAAAAAGAAACTCCCTTGCATCTGTGAATCAGAAACTTTGGAGCAGGCGTTCGTGCGCTATTTTAAGGAAAATAAAGTCTGTCTTACGCTTCCGGTTGTCGGAATGAATTATCACCGCTGGTCGCCGTATTCTGACTTTCTTGACGGACTTGCGGAAAATCTAAGGGCGGAAGATTTGCTTGATCAGGCGGAAAAAATCAGAAAGACAAAGCACGACTTTTATTCCTCGCTTGAAATTGCAGTTCAGGCAGAGCCGTACAATCCTGCTGACGAGAATGCGGTTGCGGTTATGGCAGAATGTATTGACGCAAAAATCGCCGGAAACCCAGGGCTTGAAAAAGCCGGTTATGTCCGTGCCGCCGCTGCAGAAATAATCCGCACCGCAAAACCTGAAAAAATGTCTTTCAAGGCGCAGCTTATGCGGATTGATTGCCGGAATGTCGTTTTAAAAATTGAATTGTAGACGCAAGATGGAGGAGATATGGAAAACGCAGTTCTTTTTTTGATGATTTTGCTTTTGTCTTTGACGGAATTTATGCTTGTCTTTCTGCTGAAAAGAAAGGTGAAAAAGCTGTTGAGAAAGTAGGAATTTCTTGTGTGAGGGATTGGAATGGTGAGCGCATTTTGTGAAAATGCGCGAAAACAAACGCAGAGCGTTTGGTCGGAGGCGGAAGCCGTAGCCATGGAAAGCCCGGTCCGCAAATTGTTTTGCGGACACACCCAAAAAAAAACTGTGGTATAATTGCTTATTATGGAATCAAACATGGCTTCTGACAAAAAACGCGACGACATCCGCCGCACTACACGCATTATTCAGATTGACGAGATGCTCCGCGGAGGGGCTTTTGTGGGAATGGACGAGCTGGTTTTTAGGTTCGGCGTGAACAAGCGGACGGTTGAGCGTGATTTTGAGCGGCTTCGGGATGAGATGAACGCGCCTCTTGAATACGACAAGGCCCGAAAAATGTATCATTACACCGACCCGACTTTTTCTGTGCCGAATGTTGTGCTTACGGAAGGCGAGCTTTTTACGGTTTCTACTTTAATGCCGCTTTTAGAGCAGTACAAGAACACGCCGCTGGAACGCTCGTTCAAGAATATAATGACGAAAATTGTCTCTTTTCTGCCAGACACTGTTACTGTGGATTCCTCATTTTTGAACACGGACATCAGTTTTATTTCCGACCCGCTGCCAAAAATTGACGCCGGGGTTTTCAATCAGATTTTCAAGGCGATAAAGAGCCGCTGTGTTGTTTCGTTCGCTTACAAAAGTTCCGGGAGCAAGGTTTTTAAGGAAAAGATTTTTGACTGCTATCACGTTGTCTGCCAGAAAGGAAACTGGTATGTTCTTGGTTTTGACCATGGCGCGGCGGATTTTAGGGTTTTTGCACTGTCGCGGATAAAAAACATTGTTCCTTCCGGCAGGAGTTTTTCCGTTCCAAAAGATTTTGACATCCACAGGCACATCGACTTGAACTTTGGAATCTGGAACAATCCCGAGCCGCCTGAAGAATATGAATTCCTCTTTTCCGCAAAAATGGCGAACTACGTCCTTGAGCGCGAATGGCACAAAAATCAGCTGGTCGCTCAGCACGAGGACGGCTCGGTTCTTCTTAAATTCAGCTCGAACCAGAAGCAGATGGTGTTCTCCTGGGAGATGGGATTCGGCGATTCCGTTACGGTGATAAAGCCTGAAAGATTGCGGGAAGAGATTCGGGAGGAATGTGAGAAGATGGTGGGGAAGTATTGATGAGAATTTTAAGTGAAACTTAGATAATATTTATTATAAATCTATAAAATAGGTGCAAAAAATTTATGAAAACCAATGATTTTTACAAGATTATAAACGGTATTGAGACTTCTTTTGAAAAGGAAGCTATGATATTATTATCACGGAAGTAATGAGCAGAGAGTAATCGAGAAAATTCGGTTGCTCTTTTTTTATTGTGAATGAGCTTGCATGTGCTATAATAAAACAAATTAACAAATCGAAATTTTATGGGAGAAAATCATGATTCAAGAAATAGAAAACAGAAGAAGCATACGAAAATATAAACCTGATGCAGTCAGTAAAGAAATACTTGAGCATATAATATACAGCGCAACCTTGGCACCTTCCGCTAAAAACAGACAGCCATGGAAATTTATTGTATATCAGGGAAAAGAAAAAGACCGTTTAGTCGATGTGATGCGCAATGGGATTAACTCCGAAAAAAGCACCCACAAACTTATGCCGGAATGGGCTTTTGCCATTCCTGATGCCCAAAATACGGTTCGGATTATGCAGGAAGCCCCGTGTCTGATTGTAGTACTTAACACAAATCAGCAAACGCCATTCGCAAACATTGAAAGTGAGCAGCGAATAGTAGAGATTTGTGATTCGTTGTCGATAGGCGCTTCTGTCGAAAATATGATACTGACCGCCACATCATATGGATTAGGTACCTTATGGATCGCAAATACTTGTTTTGCCTATAATGATCTAATCGATTTTATCGGAACTGAACATCAGCTGACCGGAATTGTTGCAGTTGGATTTGCGAATGAAAACCCAGCTAAAAGGCCACGGAAGCCATTTAAAGATATCATTGAATACAGATAAATCGGAATTAGTGAGGTAATAGAATGATATTGTTGATTGTTGATACTCAAAATTTAATTATGAATAATGACTTATATGAATTTGAGACTTTTGTATATCGTATTAAAACACTAATCAAAGAGGCGCGCAATAATAATATAGAAGTTATTTATGTTAGACATGATGATGGTGTTGGACAGAAATTAACTAAAGGCGCATTAGGCTATGAAATATACGAAGAATTTCAGCCAATGCCAAATGAGCGTGTTTTTGATAAAAATGTAAACAGTGCTTTCAAAGATACGGGGTTGTTGGATTACCTACATGAAAAAGATGAAGATACAATTATTATTGTAGGGCTACAAACAGATTACTGCATAGATGCAACAGTGAAATGTGGTTCTGAGCATGGACTTAAAATGATTGTTCCAGCAAATACAAACAGTACGTTTGATAATGCGTATATGACAGCGGAAAAATCTTATAGATATTATAATCAGTTCATGTGGAATGGAAGATACGCAGAATGTATTTCATTTGAAAAAACTCTTGAATTGATGAATAGATAAATTCCAGTTTGGAGAATTGAGAAAATCGGAATTTGTGAGGGAAAAATGGATATTAAATTATATTATCAGGAAAAAGGAACCGGCGAACCGCTTATACTCTTGCATGGAAACGGCGAAGATAGCTCCTACTTCATAAATCAAATAGATTATTTTCAAAATGCATACCATGTAATTGCGATAGATACAAGAGGTCATGGAAAATCTCCGAGAGGTGATGCACCCTTTACCATTGAACAATTCTCCTGCGATTTATACGATTTTATGCAGGGGCATCAAATTTCAAATGCGATAATTTTGGGCTTTTCGGACGGAGCAAACATTGCAATGAAATTTGCAATGAAGCATCCCGGTATGGTGAAGGGTTTAATCTTGAACGGCGGTAACCTCGAACCAATGGGAGTAAAACGAACAACGCAAATCCCGATTGAAATCGGATATAAGATTGCAAGCCACTTTGCTGGTAAATCGGCAGATGCCAAAAGAAATGCCGAAATGCTCGGCTTAATGGTAAACGAGCCGAATATCAAGCCGTCTGAATTGTCGCTAATCTCGATGCCTACGTTGGTCATTTGCGGAACAAAGGATATAATCAAAGAATCACATACAAAGAAAATCGCTGAACATCTTCCAAATGCGAAATTAGCCATCGTTCAAGGGAATCATTTTATTGCAAGCAAGAACCCAGCGGCATTTAATCAGGAAGTTGATGCTTTCCTGAAAACGATCTGACATATTCCGATTTTTGTTGTTTGAACAGAGTGAAAAATTCCAGTTTGTAGAATTGAAAAAATCACAATTTACCTCTATTTAGACATAAAAACTGTCGACAATAAAACTCCTATATAGTATGATTTAGTAAAACTACTATATAGGAGTTTTTGCATGGAAATGAATGGCGGATTTCTTGTCACCAAAATAAAACAACTTGGAGACCGGATTTTTGAGAAGATTCTCAGCGAAAAAAATATTGATGCGTTCAATGGAGCCCAGGGGCGTATTCTTTATGTGTTGTGGCAGGAGGATGGAATCCCGATCAGGTCACTCTCGATCAAATGTGGATTAGCGATAACATCTCTTACTACGATGCTTGAAAGAATGGAAAATCAAGGGCTGATAAGACGCGTTCAGTCTGAAACGGACAAAAGGAAAACAATTTTGTTTCTGACTGAGAAAGCACATGCCTTAAAGGACGAGTACAATTCTGTATCTGATGAGATGGGCAGTATTTACTACAAAGGTTTTTCGGAGGAAGAAATTACCCGGTTTGAAGAATGCCTCGACCGTATCAGAAAAAATCTTGAGGAGTGGCAGAAGTCATGAGTATTTGTATCAAAGATCAGATTCAGAACATGAATATCGTCATTGGATGTACAGTGGGGTGTGCATATTGCTATGCCCGCAACAATGTGAAACGCTGGCACATGATTGATGACTTTGTTTATCCTGAATTCTTTCCGGGTAAGCTCAAAATGATGGAAAAGAAACGTCCGCAGAACTTTCTTCTTACCGGCATGAGCGATCTCTCCGGATGGAAGCCGGAATGGAGAGACGAGGTATTTGCAAAGATCCGTGAAAATCCACAGCATCAGTTCCTGTTCCTCACAAAGCGACCCGATCTGCTGGATTTTGATACCGAGCTGGAAAATGCATGGTTTGGCGTTACGGTGACAAGAAAAGCAGAACTGTGGCGTATTGATGCACTTCGTGAAAATGTCAGAGCAAAACATTACCATGTTACCTTTGAACCGTTATTCGACGATCCTGGTTCAGTTGACCTTTCCGGAATCAACTGGATTGTTGTCGGCACCATGACCGGAGCTCAGAGCAGGAAGGTTCATACGGAGTCGGAGTGGGCATGGTCTCTGACGGACCAGGCACACGCACTTGGCATCCCGGTGTTTATGAAGGAAGACCTTGTCCCTGTCATAGGGGATGAAAATATGATTCAGGAAATGCCGGAAGAATTCAATAAAGTGTTGGAGGTACAGAGAGCATGGCAGAAGTAATAAATGAAATCCTCATTAATGAGGTGGAAGCAAAGAACATCATGACCAAGTCCAGTCTGCCTGTAGGTGGTTACTCGGTCAATCCCTATGTAGGCTGTACACATGCCTGCAAGTATTGCTATGCTTCTTTTATGAAGCGCTTTACCGGACACAAGGAGGAATGGGGCACTTTCCTTGATGTAAAGCATTGGCCGGAAATTAAGAATCCGAAGAAATATGCCGGACAGCGTGTGGTCATCGGTTCTGTGACGGATGGCTACAATCCACAGGAGGAGCAATTCGGGAATACCAGAAAACTTCTGGAGCAGCTGATCGGCAGTGACGCAGATATTCTGATCTGCACAAAGTCGGATCTTGTGGTACGGGATATTGATCTGCTGAAGAAGCTTGGACGAGTGACCGTTTCATGGTCGATCAACACACTGGATGAAAATTTCAAGAACGACATGGACTCTGCTTCTAGCATTGATCGCCGTATCGCTGCTATGAAGCAGGTATATGAAGCAGGCATCCGTACAGTCTGTTTCGTATCTCCGGTATTCCCCGGTATCACGGACTTTGAATCCATCTTTGAGCGGGTAAAGGATCAGTGCGATCTGTTCTGGCTCGAAAATCTCAATCTTCGGGGCGGTTTCAAGAAGACGATTATGGATTATATCGCCGGAAAACATCCTGATCTTGTACCGCTTTACGATGAGATCTATAACAAGCATAACCGCAGTTACTTTGAAGCGCTTGAAGTAAAAGCTGAGGAAATGGCTAAGAAGTATGATTGTTCCTTTGTGGATAATGAAATGCCTTATGGCAGAGTCCCGCAGGGACATCCGGTGATCGTAGATTATTTCTATCATGAGGAAATCCGAGGGACAGAGAATACCGGAAAAAGAAACCGTTAAACAGAAATTGACCGGGCTCTTTGAACGGGGGAGAGTCCTTGGCCTGTGGTATGACTCATCGTATTGGGTTATTATCCTGTCACGTTTCGCTCAGATAACGTAGCTTTTCTACGAAAAGAAAAATTAAATTTGTAAAGAAATCAGTAGTGGAGTGATACAATAAAATGTAACTGCGATTTTGGAAAATCTATAAAATCCGCTTGTTTCATGGTATAATTGCAATGTTTAATTTACATTCAGGGGAATAAAAAAATGCATTCAAAATTTTTGGAAAGATTATAAAGAGATGGAACAATAGTTCTTGAAAAAACGTTGAAATATATGATTAAGGAAAATAGATATGAAACAAAAAATTAATGTCTTGCGAATTTTTTTATTAGGAATAGCTTTTAGTTTTATGATGCTGAGCTGCTTGAGTTTATTTAAAAATTCACTTTTTAATAATCTTGGATATTTTTTAGGAATAAGCATTTTAATAATTGTTCTTTCGCTAACTTTAGTTGCATTCTTGCAAAAAGAAAAAGAGATAAAGTATTTCTTTTATTATAGTTTAATTTTTTTATTATTTCCATTTTATTCATCTTTAACAGTAAATATTCAAATATTTAGAATATCCGTAATTATTCCATGTTTGATAATTTTAATAACTTCGTTTTTGGTAAAAAAATCTTATATTAAGGAATTTTTATTTAATTGGGAATTAGTATTTTATATTTGTATTGCAATGGGAGCTGTTTTTACTTATTTTTATAAAATAATAAGCTTTGAAAGATTTATAAAATTTTTTGACTTATGTTGGCCTTGTTATGCACTTATTATTGCATTTATAGCTTTGTCAATACATATTTTAAAATACCGTGTTCACAGAAAAAATATTAGCTCACGTACTTAAATTAAATAAGTTGCTTATTTCTCTTTACCAACGGATACTAAGATTTACTTAATGGTTCACATAACAAATATGTAAAAGGAAATTTGGAATTACATTATGGAAAACATAAACCTAACCCCACTTCTAAAATCAATCTTCGACTACGACCCGGACGGTCCTAACATGTGTAAGACCGCTGGCGGTCTATGTTTTATAGAAAAGCGTTAAGAAAATTGCGAAAGCAATTTATTACTAATTTACAGATATTTATATATAATTTTAGATAGTTTTATAAGATATTATAATATAAAGATTTAGACAGTTTATTTTATTCAGATAGTTGTATTTTTTCTTATCTCGTTTTAGAATATTTCATAAATATTTGTAGGCAGTTTGTTGACTGTGCCGGAGGTCAATATGAGCGTGAAAATTCGTGAGCAGAGGGGAAAACTGTACCTTGATGTCTATCAGAATGGTGTGAGAAAATGGGAGTCGCTTCACATAACTTTGAGCGACGACAAGAAGCAGAACAAGGAACTTTACAGGCTTGCGGATGCTTTGCTTGAAATAGACAGCCAGCTCGAAAAATATAAGTCTGATTTTGAAGAGTTTTATGATATATTAAAGAAAGAGGGCATAGTACATCAATTTTACCTGCCGGTCAAAATGGACACAGATATATATCAAAAGCTGCCTGTCGTAATGGAAATGTATGATGCATATGATGCAGACCATCAGGCGGTTTATGCCTTTAAGGCAAGCGGAAAGGTGAGCGGCGCTTTTATAAATATATATCCGCCGGGGATACCGCTTGTGGTGCCGGGAGAGATAATGAACGACAAGCTCATAGATGATGTCATAAAGGCTGTAAATTCAGCTCTTGAAGTGGATGGTCTGTACTTTGATCCGGATGCTCATATGTGGAAGTTTGTTGCTGTGCTGTAAGCAACAGTTTGACATAGCAAACAATCATATTTATACTAATTACAATATAAGAGGTTTACAGATGGGTAAGATTTTCTGCGTGATGGGAAAAAGCGCATCAGGCAAGGACACTATATACAACAAAATACTGCAGGATGATTCTCTCATGCTTAGCAGGATTATCCCATATACCACTCGCCCGATAAGGGACGGAGAGACACAGGATAAGGACTATCATTTCTGCAATGAAGAGGATGTAAAAAGGCTCAGTGCACAGGGGCGTATCATAGAGCTTCGCGAGTACAATACGGTGTACGGTGTGTGGAAGTATTTCACGGTAAACGATGATGATATAGACCTTCGCTGCAAAAGCTATCTGACGGTCGGAACACTTGAGTCCTACACAAAGATACGCGATTATTTTGG
>OQVR01000216.1_pt1 | contig 24269 bp, 37 predicted proteins | sample 1691521 | NCBI WGS metagenome assembly OQVR01 (sample SAMN03418256, study PRJEB22391) | human gut metagenome | biome: human-gut; feature: organic feature; material: feces | host: Homo sapiens | place: Tanzania | collected 2013-01
CAAGGAGATCACCTCTGCGGTCTACGACTTGACCGATAGCCAGAGATTCGGCAGCGTGGCCCGCCTGCTCTGCGGCGGCTTCCAGCTTGTCAAAGTCTTCCGTGCCGGATGCCATGACCTGCTGATAGTTCTGCATCGCGGCGTCGGCGTCAAGCTGGGCTTGTGCCAGCTCTTTGAGGGCTTCCGCTGCTGCATCGCTGGCAGCTTTCAGCTCGTCCTTTGTTTCGGCGGCCAGCTTTTCGTTCTGCATGAGGGCGTCGAGCTGGTCGTCCGTTTTCTTGATGGACGCGGTCAGCTCGTCATGGATGCCGGCCGACGCTTCGACGGACTTTGCGAGATCGTCGGACGATTTTTCGCAAAGGGTCATCATGTCGTTCAGGTCATCCAGCGCGGCGGTGGACTTGATGCCCCGCCAACGGCAAGGCCAGCGATGCCACCGACGCGCTGGCAAAGTCCACCCAAAAGGCAAGCGACGAAGCGGACAAGGCCAGCAAGACCGGGGCTGAAGCAGTCGAAACCATCGCGCAGGCCCTTGCAGCGGCCGGCATAACGGCCACCATCAAGGAGATCACCTCTGCGGTCTACGACTTGACCGATACTTACAGCAACGCGGAAAAAATCATCGTCAACGCCACCGGTGCGACCGGGGACGCGCTGGACAGTCTGGGCGCAAGTATGCTCAAAGCCTACTCCGGCAATGACGATGCACTCGACGCCGTGGCCGGAGCGGTTGGCGAAATCAATACCCGACTGGGCTACACTGGCGACACGCTGTCCGAAGTCACCGGGCAATTTCTGGACTTTGCCGACATCACCGGGCAGGATGTCGTCGGCTCTGTGCAGCTCGTCACAAAGGTGATGAACAAATGGGGCGAGGAATCTTCCAAGCTGCCGAACGTCCTTGATGATCTGGCCTATGCGGGCCAAATCTCTGGCCTGTCTGTCACAACCCTTAGCAATACCCTTATCACTGGCGCATCGTCCTTGCAGGAAATGGGCCTGTCGCTTGAAAACGCCATCGGCCTGCTGGCAAAGATGGAGCTTTACGGCGTCGAGGGCACGTCCACCATAACGGCCATGCGAACCGCCGTGAAGAACTTTGCTGCTGACGGTCTGGACGCACAAGAAGCCCTGCAAGATACCATCACCGAAATTGCCAACATGAAAGACAGCTCCGAAGCCACCACAAAGGCCGTGGAAGTCTTTGGCAGCAAGGTGGGCGTGGACTTTGCGCGGGCCATCCGCGACGGCGCAATCACCACCGACACCCTGACCGGGTCGCTGGATGAAGCCGCTGGCACTCTGGAAAAGACCGCCGCCGCAGGTGAAAGCCTGTCCGAAAAGTGGGAAAAGGCCAACAACAAAATGAATGTCGCCTTTACGCAGGTCTTGGAGCCTACTATCCACGACGCATCCGCTGAACTTGCCGACCTTTGGGGACAGGTAGGCGATTTCCTCTCCGAGCATCCCAACGTGGTAAAGGCTCTGACCGCAGTCGGCACAGGTCTGGGAACTGTGGCTATCGGCGTCGCTGGCGTTTCTGCATCTTTCGTCTTTGCAAGCTCCACCGTCAAAGCGTTTGTTTCGGCTATTTCGCCATTTGCCCCCGGCCTGCTGGTGGCTGCCGCTGCTGTTACGGCCCTGACCGCCGCCGTCACCATGCTGGGCAACAAGTATGAGGATACCTACGACGAAGCCCTGTCCATGACGGCCACCACCGCTGCCCAGACCAAAGAGCTGGAATCCCTCAAAGAGCGGTATGACAAAGCCTGCCGCACCTACGGCGACACGTCCGATCAGGCATCCACCCTGAAATACCGCATCGACGAACTTTCAGCATCTCTGGACAACAACGGGCAGAGCGTGGACGAGTACGTCGCCCAGATCGACGCTGTTATCAGCAAGCACGACGACCTGATTGACAGTTTCGGCAGCAGCACACAGAGCATCCACGACAGCGAGGTGCAGAACCTCGCACTTGTCGCCCAGCTCGACGCGCTGGCAAGCTCCACCGGCAACAGCACCGAGAAACAGGCCCAGATGGAAGCCCATCATCAAGGAGCTGAACGGCAGCATTGACGGCCTGAACCTCACCTACGAAGACCTGACCACCAATCAGGACAAAGCCATTGCCAACATCAAGGAAATGGCAAAGCAGCAGGCCGAGCAGGAGCTGAAAACCGAAAAGTATCAGGAATATGTAGACCTGCTGAAGCAGCAGGCCACCGAGCAAGAAGCCATCAAGGAAAATAATGACGCCATCGCCGCCGCGCAGGAGCGCGTGAACGAGGCCCAGAAAGTCTATGATGACTACATTGCCGACCTCTACGCGCAAGACCCCACCGGCATGGCTACCATTTCGGCCCAGTGGTCTGAGCAGGCCGCCGCGCTCGACGCCGCCAACGACGAGTTGCAGCAGTATCAGGATAAACAAGTCGAGCTGCAAAAGACCCTTGACGATACCACCGACCGGCTCGAAGTCATCGACAAGTATTACAACCAGCAGGCCGAGGACGCCAAAGCCGCAGGCGACGAAATCGTTTCTGCGCAGGAAGCCGTATCGCAGGCTTACAGCGATGTCCGCTCTGATGTGGAAAAGCTCTGCGAAGCCTACAACACCGCCTACGAAGCCGCAAAGAACAGCTTTGAGGGCCAGTTCGACCTGTTCGATCAGGCGTCCACCAAATCCGAAGACTACCTCAACTCCAACGTCAAGAACGCGCAGGCCGCCTTGGATTCCCAGCTCAACTACTGGAACACATACACGGCCAACATTGAAACCCTGAAAGGCACGTCTTATCAGGACTTGGGCATCACCGAGGACAACTACAAGGCCCTGATGTCCTATGTGCAGGATGGCAGCGAACAGGCCGCAGGGCTGGCCGCCAGCATGGTGCAGGCCATCAACAGCGGCAACAAGGACGCCGTGTCGAAGCTGGCAAACACGCTGGCCGACGTCACCGCGAAGCAGGACGCCGCAGCGCAGGCCACCGCCGACTGGGTAACGGACTACGAGGGCCAGCTGGACGAGTTCCAGAGCAAAATGGAGCAGACCGTCGATGATCTCGACCTGTCCGACGAAGCCGGAAAGGCTGCAAAGGACACCATCGCCGAGTACGTCCAGAAGCTGAAAGATGGCAAAAAGGACGCCGTAGCCGCTGCAAAGGATGTGGCCGCATCCGTGGCCCTTGCATTGCAGAACAGCACCACCTACACGCCGCCCACTACCACGCCCACAGTGCCCGGTCATGCAGGCGGTACGACCGACGCCGAAGATATTTTCGTCGCCGGTGAGAACGGCCCGGAGCTGATCGTCGGAAAGCAGGGAAGCACCGTTTTCCCGACCGAGGAAACCGACCGCATCATTGACGCGCTGAACGGCATCGACGACGCCCCGGCCAAAGCCACCGCCGCGCCTGCATCCGAAACCACCTACAACACCGTCACGGACGACCACACCACCAACAACGACCGCCATGACGTCACGAATGAGTACTCCATCGCTGACCGTCACGACGTCACGAACCCGTACACCGCCACCGACAGCCACGATGTCACGAATGACATTGCGAACGACTACTCCGTCACGGATAGTCACGATCTCACCGACGCCAGCGTCCTGAATGATAGCCATGACGTAACCAACACCGCCGAAAGCTACACCACGGACAACAGCGTGGAGAATCATATCACGCAGGAGCAGGCCGACAAGGAAAAGCAGTTTGACCGATTCTTGCAGGCTGTCACCGGCATCACCATCGACGCCCCTGAACCCGCCCCGGGAGAATCCCTCTTTGCGTCCGTTCTGGGCAAGGCGGCCGACATCATTTCCGGCAAGAACTCCGACCTGCCGGAAATCGAAGCGGCCTACATGGGCCTGTCTGCCACCCCGCAGGCGGCCACGGAATCCTACGATCTCACCGAGCTGGAAAAGATTCTGGCCGAGCAGCAGCCCACCGCGCCCGCGCTGTCCGACGAGCAGCAGGGAACGGCCACCGCCGCGCCTGCATGCTGAGGGCAAGACCGTTTCTGTGGGCTCTTACATGATCCCCCACGCTGGAGCCTGCCCCGCTCAACGTGCAGCCCATCGACGCCGCAGCAGCCCCGCAGAACGTCCAGAACGCGCCCGCAGAAACGGTCAAGAGAATTATCCTCGAACTGGTCGGCAAGGGCACTATCGAGGTTTCTGGCGGCTCTGGCAGCGGCTTGACGGAAAACGAGGTCTTGGAATTGCTGACCGACAACATGAAGCCTGTTCTGATGGGCATTATCAAGCAGGAGATTTTCGAGGAGGGCCAGCTGTCCTATGAGTATTAACTATCAGATCTGGTTTACATGGAACGCCGAGCGGGAAAAGATTAGGCTGCCCGTCCTGCCTGAAAAGTTCTACGTCAAAAACGGCTCCAATAACCAGAGCATCGACCTCACCGGGCTGGGAGAAGTGACCATCATGCAGAGCCGCCCCGCCTTGCAGCTCTCTTTTTCCAGCTTTTTCCCGGCGCACTCTTTCCCCGGCATGAAGTCCATCATCGCCGTGCCGCCCATCCTCTACGTTCGCATGATCGAACGCTGGAAGAAAAGCCGCGTCCCGATTCACTTCATCTGCACAGGTATGTTCATCAACCTGTACTGCACTATCGAAAGTTTCAACTACCGCGAAGAGGGCGGCGACGTCGGCACATACTCCTACGACATCACCCTGAAAGAATATCAAGAAGTGTCACTGAAAACCGTGTCCGTCGATTCCTCGCTTGTCGCCACCATACAGGACACCGTGACCCGCGTTGACAGCGCATCCACCCCAAAGACCTACACGGTCAAAAAGGGGGACTGCCTGTACAACATCGCAAAATCCCTGTACGGCGACGGCTCGAAGTATAACAGCATCTACGCCGCGAACAAGTCGATCATCGGCAGCAACCCGAATCTGATTAAGCCGGGGCAGGTGCTCAAAATTCCGTAAAGGAGGGCTGCCGCTTGGCGAAAATCCAACTGCTGATTGTCCAGAACAAAAAGACAACCGACATGACAGCCCTTGTGAAATCCGTCCACTGGAAAGGGCGTAAAGGCAGCTCTGCCCGCACCCTGACCGTCACCATGATCGACGACGGCTATAAACACGCCCGCAGCGGCATCGACGTGGAAGATGGAAACCAGTGCGTTTTCCTTGTGGACGGCAAGGAACGCTTTCGCGGAATCCTGCTGAATCAGAATCAGGGCAACACCAAACGCCTGAAATTCACCGCCTACGACAACGGTATCTATCTTGCCAACAACAAAGACACCTTTGTCTACAAAAACAAGAGTGCCGATCAGGTTTTCACTGACGTTTGTTCCCGGTTCGGCATCCCGACCGGGGAAGTGGCGAAATGCTCTTACCAAATCCCGGAACTGACCAAAAGCAAAACCACCGGGCAGGACGCCGTTTTGGACGCTCTGAGCCTTGACTATAAGGCGACCGGCATCCGGCACTACGTCAGCAGCGACAAAGGAAAGCTGTCCCTTTTGCAGCGCAAAGATCAGGTCATTTCCTTTGTCGTCGATGGCGACGCCAATCTCTACGGCTACTCCTACACAAAGAGCATTGAGAACATCAAAACCCGCGTGAAGATGATCTCCAAAGAGGGCACGACACTGGCCGAGAAGTCAAACGCCGCCCTCGAAAAGAAAATCGGCATTTTCCAGGAAATCCAGCAGCCGGATGAATCGCTCACGAAGCCGCAGGTCAAAGACCTTGTGAGCAGCGTCCTTGACACGCTGGACGACCCGGAAGAAACGCTCGACCTCAACACGCTGGGCGACGCCGACGTCATATCCGGCAAGGCGATTCTGGTACGCATCCCGCACCTGAACATCAACCGCGCCTACTATGTTGACGACGACGACCACTATTTTGAGGATAATCTGCACACAATGAGCGTCACGCTCACCACAGCGGCCGAGATCAAGAAGAAAGGAAGCTGACCATGAACGAAACCAGCCTGAAGCAGCTCTTTCAGGGCCTTATCCCGGTTGGCTCCACCATCTTACAAGGCACAGTCACCAAAGATGACCCAATCGAAATCACCGCCGCCAACGACAGCAAGCTCATTATCTCCGGCAATCAGCTTATCGTACCTTGGCACCTTACCGACTATACCACCCACGCGGACTATACGATGGGGGACAAGGGCGAACTGCGCGACGAAACCTATACAAAAATGGACGGCGGCCACATCCACACCGACAGCCGGGGCGGGCCGACCACCAACGCCAAGCACAAACACTATGTCGAAAAGCTGAACGCCTACAAAATGACCCTGAAAGTCTATAACCATCTGCAAAAGGACGATGTAGTCTATATGCTCTCGCTCAACAACGGCAAGGTCTATTACGTCCTTGACCGTGTCGCTGGGCAGGTAGCAGGAAAGGACATCTGACATGGCCGTTTATATCCCGATTGAAATTGCGGAAGTGCAGGACGCGCAGGAAAAGCCATCCAAAACGTACCGCCTTGACCTTGACGCGGGGAGAATCGTCGGCTTTGTGGATAACATCGAAGCCGTGCAGCAGGCCATCCGAAAGGCCATCATAACCCCGCGTTTTAAGTGCCTGATCTATGATAACCAGTACGGCAGCGAAATTGAAGATGCTGTCATTGCAAAGGACGCCAGCCGCGAATATGCCAAATCCGTCATCGAGGGGTTTGTCAAGGACGCGCTGGCTCCGGATAGCCGCATCCTCGAATGTCACGATTTTTCGGTCACGTTTGAGGACGACGAAGCACACATCGAATTTACTGCCGACACCATCTTTGGCGAAATCGAAATCGAGGAGGTGATCTAAAAAATGTATGAGGACAGAACTTTTGAAAACCTTTTGCAGGAAGTCTTGGCCGACGCTGAAGCCGACGGAATCGACACCCGGCAAGGCTCCATCTTCTACGATTCCGTGTCCGGCACCTGCCTGAAAATTGCGAAGCTCTATACCGACATCGACGTGGCCCGCAGGCTGGTTTCCATCGCCACCGCCACCGGGGACGATCTGGACGACAAGGCCAGCGAGTACGGCATGACTCGCCACGCCGCGACCCCGGCAAAATACCGCTTTATCTTTGAGGGCACAGCCCCAGACACCGGGACGCGCTTCTACAACGACGGTCTGTATTTCATCCTGCGGTATAACACGCTGGAGGGCGAATACTACCTCGAAGCAGAAGTCCCCGGCGAATCTGGCAACGTCGTCTATGAGGGAACGGCAGCCATCCCGGTGAATGAGATCGACGGCCTGAAAAATGCAAAATTTGGGGCCATCTACGAAAACGGCGCTGACCGCGAGGACGACGAAAGCCTGCGCACCCGCGTACAGGAGAAAATAGCTGGCCCCGCCGAGAACGGCAATAAGCAGCACTATAAATCATGGTGCGAAAGCATCGACGGAATCGGCCATGCCCGCATCTATCCGCTGTGGAATGGCCCGAACACCGTCAAGGCTGTGCTGATTGATTCTGTCGGCCGCGCCTGTTCCAGCTCCAAAATTGCCGAGGTGCAGAAGTACATCGACCCGGCCACAAAAGGTTACACCGCCACCGTGGACGGCTACACCTACACCGTCGGCGATGGGCTGGGCGAGGGCGTCGCCAACCTTGGCGCACACTTCACCGCCGTTTCTGCCCGCGAAATCAAGATCGACGTTGCCTTTGAAGCCGACCTTGCCAGCGGATTCACCCCGCAGGAAGTCCAAGAGCAGGCGAAAGAAGCGATTGACGCCTACCTCAAAGATACCGTACTGACCACGGCAGCCGCCGAAGATGTCGTCATCCGCGCCGCCCGCATCGGTGCGATCATCATTGAGCTGGACAGCGTTGTGGACTACAAAAACCTCACGCTGAACGGCAGCACCGAAAATATCAGGCCCGGAGCCGATTATATCCCTGTGGCCGGGGAGGTGACCGTCACCACATGAAGCGCAGCATCGACCGCAAGCAATTCTACCCCCGCGACTTTCCCAGCAACTATGACGAGCTGATCACCTACTACCCGCGCTACTACCGCAATGTGCGTGAGATGGTCGCCATCCTCAAAGCAGACGGAAAGCTGCTGGATGGGACACAGGACGCCATTGAGCAGGTCTACAACAACGCCTTTATCGACAACATGGACGAGCCGACCATCCGCGAGATGGAAGTCTTTTTGAGCATCAACCTTGACAAGACCCGAACGCTGGATGAACGTCGCCGCCTGATCAAATCTTTCTTTGCAGGCTTTGGCCGGGTTTCGGCCACCCTGCTGAAAGAAATGATAAACGCCTACACCAACGCCGACGTCGATGTGCTGTTCGAGCCGTTCGATGAAGCCGGGAACAATATGCTCTATATCAATTTTGAGCGCGGCGACGAACCCACGCTCTACATGAGCGATATTTTGGAGCTGCTGTCCCGCAAAATTCCCGCGCACATCATCTACACCCCATCCGTCACCTACAAGCGGCCTGTCGTCGTCAAGAGCAGGCGCACCCATTACGTTTTTGACTACGACCTGACAGGCACGAAGCCGGAGGTTGCCAGCAAAGGCGCGTACTACATCGCCGCCACCGTCACCGAGAAAGGCCACCTGCCTGTCATCATGGACTATAAGCAGGCCGCCGACGTGGACAACCCCACCGGCACAACCCCGGAGCCTGCATCCATCGCCGCCTACATCCAGCGGGCGACGGTCACACAGACCACCCATGACCACCACGTTGCTGCATACCCTTACACGTCCGACGCCGATATGCCCACCGGGCAGACCCCGGAAACGGCCATGCGGGGCAACAATGCAAGGCACGTCACAGGCGTGGGCTACACCGTCACCGAATGTGCCGAAAACTACCCGCTTTGCGGGCAGGGTTTCGCATCCCAAAGTTAAGGAGGTAACACTATATGGCCGCTTTCTGGAATGAAAATTTCCTGAACAAAATCCGTAACAACTGGCTGCGGCGCGTCGCCAAAATCCAGTATTACGCCGGCGGCGTCTGGTACGACGCTATGATCACCTCGAAAGAAATCGAGGGCAACACCCTGAAAGTCGTCTGCCAGACGCAGGACAGCGCGACGCTGACCATCACGGCCGTTCGCATCATTGATTCGGACGGTGAAACCGCTGGGCAGACCAGCGAAAATATTGTCAAAAACTCCACGCAGGGCGTCATTTCTCTGTGGGAGTTTCCGCTCTACGAGCTGGTTTAAGCGAAAGGAGGTGAAAATCTATGTTTAACTTTTTGCTCTGGAAAGACCATGCTGTCACCCCGTCCAACACCTACAATCTGGTGAAAAACGATGATGGCACCTACACCCTCACCCCGGCGGGCAAAGTCATCCAGCAGGGCACGAACATGAGCGCGGCCAACTTCAACCGCCTTGAAGTCGGCCTGCATGATACCAACATCGCGGTCAAGATCGCACAGACCCTTATCCAGTGGCTTGGCCGCCGCACCACTAAGCTGGAAAGCCGCGCCGACGGTCACGATACCAGCATTGCCAGCATCAACACGCTGAACGGCCAGCAGAACACCCGCCTGACCGCGCTGGAAAAGGAAACCGCCGTTGAGGTCAAGGACGTCACCCTGACCGCTGGCAGCGACCCTTGGCCCTACTGCATCAAAGACACCGCCGTCGGCCTGTCCACCACCCGCAAGAATACCGCCTACGACGTGGACGTATACGTCAAGAGCTATTCCGGCGGCCGCCTTGGTGACATCACCGTCAAGGACAAGCTGGCGAACGGCTTTAAGCTCCACCATGATGGCAGCGCAAAAACCGTTGTCGTCACCATCAAAGTTTCGGGAGGTACGAAATAAATGAAGATCGAAGAGCTGAACACTGGCCGCAAGATCGACTATGAGCTGCGCGGCACGAAGCTGGACTTTGCCGACAGCACCCTTGTGATGAACCTCGCAAAGTACCAGAAAGAGGACACCGTCACCGCCACCATCACCGCCAACGCGCAGGGCAACTTGGCCGTCGATGCAGACAACGGCCTGTACTACGTCGCACAGGTCGAAATCCCCGGCTATGAGTACGAGGACGTCGAGGTCGAAGGCCCTGCCGAAAACGACACCATGACCGCCGCAGCAGCGGAGGACACCGATGTGCAGGCCGAGGACACCGCGCCCACTACCCACATCGAGCGCAAGGCAAAGCCGCTCGACACCGAAAAGGTCACGCTGCGCCTGTGGAGCATCGAAGACTTTGAAAGCATCCTGTAAGGAGGACTGAACTATGGCAAACAATTTCGACGCCGCCGCTTTTGCGGTCAAATGCGCTTTTCCCGACAATCAGCTGATGATGGACGACACCGATCAGCCGTCCCTGCACGTCTGGATTCCGGCTTTCCGGCTCTGCGATGTGCTGTCCGCTTCCAGCACCGATATCCACCCCGCGTTCCGCGTCAACGGCAAGGAGATTTCCGGCTTCTGGTTGGGCAAGTACCAGAGCAAGGTCTATAATGGCCGCTCTTACAGCCTGCCCGCCGAAGATCCTGCTGTCAGCCGCACCTATGATTCGTTCGCTGCATCCTGTGTGGCAAAGGGCAAGGGCTGGCACGAAGTCACCAATGCAGAATGGGCCGCCATTGCGCTCTGGTGCCACAAGCACGGCTGCGAACCCTACGGCAATAACAACTATGGCAAGGACAGCCGCGAGACCGAATATGTCGGCATCCCTGCACCCGGCGTACAGGACAGCGGCAAGACCGCCCGCATCCTGACCGGCACTGGCCCGGTTACTTACAGCCACAACGGCAAAATGTCCGGCGTGTTCGATATGAACGGCAACGTCTGGGAATGGGTGTTGGGCTTGCGTCTGGTCAAGGGCGAATTGCAGGTCATTCTCGACAACAACTCCGCAGACAACACCGTATCCTATGCCGCATCCGGCAGCGCATGGAAAGCAATCAAGGCCAGCGATGGCAGCCTGATCACCCCGGACGGCAACGGCACCACCGAGGGCAGCATCAAGTTGAACCGCAACGGCAGCCATTGGGAGTGGGATACCAGCATCACCGACAGCAAGGACGAAAGCCGCTCTGCATCGTTCGCGTCCACCACGGCCGCGTCTACCATCGGCGATGCCGCAAAGCTGCTGCTTATGTCGCTGGCTCTCATGCCGGACACCGCGCTGACTGGTGAGGGCATTGATGCCACCTACGGCGGCGACTACTTCTGGGCCAACAATGCCGCTGACGAGCGGTGCCCGCTCCGGGGCGGCGGCTGGTACGACGGCGGCGGCGCGGGCGGGGTCGATTTGAACCTCAACAATCCGCGTTCGAACTCGCGCTGGAGCGTCGGGGGCCGTTGCGCTTTCGTCGAGCTGCCCGCTGAATCCTGAATCGCTGACGGCCTGCGCGGGAGCGCGGGCCAAAAGCAAGAACCCATAAAGGCGCGGTGGGCCAGCGGGCCGCCGCGCTGAACCATATTGGAGGTGTTGACTGTGCCGAATGAAACCGAAGTGCCGCCCCAGCAGGGGCAGCCCGAAGAGGGCGGCCAACCTTATGAGCCGTTCCATCTGCGGGAGCGAATCGAGGAAATGATCTTATACGCTTGGGAACCTGTCACGCAATTCCCGCGAAAAGACCGGGCATTGTCCGACAAGCTCAAAGAAATTATGACCGATCTCTATGAACTCTCTATCCAGATCGACAACAGGCACATGAGGAAAACGACCGCAAATAATCTGGACGACAAGCTCGACGTGCTGCGTGGCTTTGTGCGGCTGGCGGCGAACAAAAAGTTACATGGGGGCAAATACCCGCCACCACTCAATATGCACCAGTATGAAGTCTGGGCAAGATACAACGATGAAATCGGCAGGATTTTAGGCGGCTATCTAAAGACGCTGAAATGACCTGCCGTTTTTCATACATGGGGATAGGCTGTATTTCTACGGTGCCCGCTCCGGGGCGGCAACTGGAACAACGGCGGCAACGCTGGCGTGTTCAATTTGAACCTCAACAATCCGCGTTCGAACTCGAACTGGAACATCGGGGGCCGTTGCGCTTTACGCCTGCAACACACATTATGTGCGGTGACACCACATCGGACAGGAGGGTCACAATCTACGGGCTGTGATCGGTATGTGGGTCTAAAGGAGCCTATTTACCATTCCGGGCAGACAACCCGGAAAAATTTTGTATTGCTGCGAAGGCGGGAACGTCACGCGCAGCGACGGTGAAACAATGGCACAAAATATAAATACGATCAATAATGCGTGGGCGGTTATGACGGAGTTTGAATACCTCATAGAAGCCGACCACAATGCCCGCAAAGGCAAGCGATACAGGCCCGAAGTTCTGGCTTTTACCGCGCAGCTTGAGCGGAATATTTTCGACATTCAAGCCCAAATGCTGGGCGGGACGTACATTCTTGGCCCATACCGCAAACTTTGGGTATATGTTCCGAAAAAGCGGCTTGTAATGGCCCTTGGCTACTCCGACCGCATTGTCCAGTGGAGCCTATACCAGTATTTGAACCCGATATATGACAAGCTCTTTATTGAGGATTCCTACGCTTGCAGAAAGGGTAAAGGCAGCCACCGGGCCGCCGCCCGCCTGCAATATTGGGCGCGGCAGGTCAGCCGCAAGCCGGATGGCTGGTATTATCTGAAGCTGGACATCTCAAAATTTTTCTACCGCGTCCACCATGAAAAGCTGCTGAACATCCTCTCGAAGCGCATCAAAGACCCGCAGCTGATGGCGTTTCTGGAAAAGGTCATAAACAGCAGGGCGCAGCCGTTCGGCCTGCCACGCGGCAAAGCCCCACAGGATACGCCGCCGGGGGACTGGCTCTATGACGTCGGTATGCCCATCGGCAACCTTACCAGCCAGCTTTTTGCGAACATATATCTCAACGAACTTGACCAGTTTGCAAAACACGTCTTGCGCATCCACTACTACATCCGCTATATGGACGATGTGATTATACTGGCAAAGGACAAAGAAACCCTGCACCGCTGGAAAGCCGAAATCGAAGCATTTTTGAACGATGAACTCCACCTCGATCTGAACGACAAAACGTGCATCCGACCTGTACGAGCTGGCATCGAATTTGTGGGCGTTCGCATCTACGCCACCCACATGAAGCTGCGCAAGTCCACCACCAGCCGGCTGAAACGCGAAATCCGAAAGATCACTGAACTGTACGCCACCGGGCAAATGAGCAAAGCCGACTTTGACCGCCGCACGGCCAGTGTCAACGGCCTGCTGGAGCATACCGACAGCGCGAGCTTGCGCGGCCGCCTGAACCTGATCTATTTTGATACCATGCGGAAGAGCGGAAAGCTCATACAGCCCGACGCCGGAATCTAGAAAGGGAACCATGAAGCAAGAGCACAAAAGCTGGCCTGACCTGTGCGAAAGCCTGCTGGACAGGCTGGAAGCAGCAGGGGAGCCGACTACCAAAGAGCGGGCCGAATTTGGCGTCCTGCTTGTGGGCTGCTGCATGAAAGACTGTGGCGCAGACCTGCGTCCCAAATCCGAACAGATGGGAGGTGAACTGAAATGAGCCTGAAAGCCATCTGGGAAGCGTGGGGGCCTGTCATGGTCACGCCTGCCGTCATCGTCCTGCTGTCCCTTGTCGAGATTGCGCCTATCAAAATCAACCCTTGGTCGGCCATTATGAAATTTTTGGGCAGCCGCCTGAACTCCGATGTAACGGCCCGCCTTGACACGATGCAGCAGTGCCAGACCGAAACGCGGCAAAGGTTGGACGAGCATATCGAAAAGGACGACGCCCAAACCGCCAGCCTTTGGCGAACCCAAATCCTGCGGTTTAATGATGAGCTGCTGCACGACCGGCGGCACACCAAAGAACACTTTGACGAAATCCTTGGCACGATCAAGGACTACGAGGGCTACTGCTCCACGCACAAGAATTTCCCGAACGGCAAGTGTGTCCATGCCATCGACAACATCAACCGCGTATATGACGAGCTTTTGGAAAGTCACGATTTTCTGTGAGCAATCGTCTAACCTCTGCCGCATTTTAGACGAAACCGCAAACTATTAGACGAAAGGAGCAAATCTCTATGAGCATCGTAACCTTTAAGCGCGGAGACACCACCGCGCTGACCAAAAATTTCACCCGCGACGAGTTTGAATGCCAGTGCAAAAAGTGTGAAGCCCAGATGATCGACACGGAGCTTGTAGAAAAGCTGCAACGCATCCGGGACGTGCTGGGCGTCCCGCTGAAAATCACGTCCGGGTATCGCTGCGTCGTCCACAACGCAAGCAAGGCCGTACAGGGCAGCCGAACCAGTAAGCACCTGTATGGGTTTGCCGCAGACTGGCGCACCCTCAACCGAACTGTGAACCCGGTCGCTCTTGGCATCATCGCACAGGCGGTCGGCTTTGGCGGCATCGGCATCTACTGGCATCCCAAAGCGGCCATGTGCCACGCGGACACCCGCGCAGGCAAGGCAACGTGGCTTTGCACGTCGCCGGGGGTCTACCCCTCAACCACATACAACGCCTTTATTCTGCCCACCATCCGGCAGGGCAGCACCGGGGCCGCCAACCGTTCCGCGATCATCCTGCTGCAAAAGCTCCTGAAGCTCAAAGAAGATGGCAATTTCGGGCCTGCTACCACGCAGGCCCTTATTTATGCTCAGAAGCAGCACGGTTTGGCCGCCGATGGCATTTGCGGCCCTGCATCGTGGCGGGCGTTGTCCGGTGCGGACAAGTACCTGAAAAAGCTGTGAGGTGACGCCCATGCAGGAAGTTCACATCAACGTCAACCCCACCACACGCCGCCAGCGCAAGAGAAAGGGCACACAGCGCGGTTTTATGGATAAAGCCGTAATCTATTGCCTTTTCATGTGTACCGTGCTGGACGCCGCGATTCTGGCCCTCTACTGGCACAGCGTCACGGCCCCGGACAGTCTGGCTATTGCTGCAATGGCCGCCCCTTGGATGGTCGAGTTTGGAGCAATGGCAACCATCAAGAAGCACAAGATCACAACCCCGGCCGACGACAGCCAGCCGGACGATGAAAACAAAGGAGAATAATCATGGACGAATTTCTGAAAGTCGCTATTACCGCCTGCATCCCTGCCTTTACCGTCATTTTCGGCTGGGGCGTCAACAAGGCCGCCAGCATCGCCAACAGCTATGTGCATAACCAGTTTGTGCAGCATTGCATCCAGAACGCCGCCAACGCGGTTTTTAACGCCGTGTCCGACGTGAACCAGACCTACGTTGACAGCCTGAAAGAATCCGACAAGTTCGACGAAGCAGCCCAGAAGCGGGCCTTTGCCGACGCTCTGGCGACCGCAAAGAAGTCCCTCACCACCGAAACGATCCTGTTCATCAAGGAAACCTTTGGCGACGTTGACGCCTACCTGACCCCCATGATCGAAGCACAGGTGCGCAGCCAGAAAACCTATATGTGATGTTTTCCTGACGTCGCGAAAACATGACCATTTTCGGCACGTCACGAAAATGGTCTTAAACACACTTTTTGCAAAAAGTCAGCGTAAAATCAGCGTAAATCGCGCGATTTGCGCGTATTAAACGCGCGGCGCGCGATTCCGTGCAATTATCGTGCAATCTCCGTGCGATTCCGGCCCGCTTGACACCCGGCCAAAATCCGGGTAAAATAGGGCCACTTGAAAGGCTCTGGCCTTTGTAGGGAGCGGCCCGCCCGGTCTGGGCGTTTCGCTCTTGATTTTTATTTGGCCGCCATGGCAGCACAAAATCCCCTGATCTGACCGAAACCCAACGCGCCGCGCCGGGTACATTGTAAGCAGACCGGGGATTTTTTATTTGCAGCTTGATTAGAGCTTGCTTAAAACTTGCTTAGAACTTGCTTAAAACTTAATCAAGCAAAGGCCCATCTTTGAGCATTTTTCGCTCTCTGATGGGCCTTTTTTTCTTTTGCATATTTTGTTATCACACCTGTTGACTTTTCAGCAAAAACGGAGGATAGTATTCTTGTAAGGCAGAGATGAAATCTCTTACAGAAAGGAATGAGGTGAATGGACTTGAATGTAAGCGAAGCACTTCTCCGGGCTATCTTGGAGCTGATCGAGAAGTGCGACACCCTCGAAGAGCTGCGCGAAAGCGTTAAGCGAATCATGGGCGAGGGCAAATAAAAAGAGCGGTGGCCCCCTAAGACAACCGCTCTAAACGCCCCACAATGAAGGCGGATCGGAAGCATTACTCCGACCGCCTTTATTTTATTACATCCAGCTTTTGAAATCAAGATGCTTTTTCACATTTTGCACCGAGTTTTCCACACAAATGAGAGCAAAAATGTTATCACAGCTGTTGACGAACTCGCAAATAAGAGTGATAATATACTTGTAAGAACGAAGTACGCAACACAACATCGATTATGTTTCGGAGGTATTCACCATGAAGAAGTTTGAAGTCGGCCACGTCTACTTTGACCAGTACGCTTGCGACCATGAGACCATTTCCACCATCAAGATCATCAAGCGCACCCCGAAGACGGTCGTCTTTGAGCGCAACGGCAAGACCCGCCGCGCAAAGCTCTACGAGGACGCCAACGGCGAGTATATCATCCCTGACCACTACTCTATGGCCTGCGTCTACCGCGCAGAGCGGGAGCTGCTGGACGAGGAGCCGGAGCAGGTCAACGCCGCCCCTGTCGAGCAGGAGCAGCCCGCCGCAGCGGATAACACCATCCGTTTCCCGGCTGCTGCACAGGCTCCCGCCGCTGGCTACTCTGTCGCTGGTCTGCTGGTTGACTACACCATGCGCGAAATGGTGCTTGCCATCTTCGACAAGAGCGACCTGCGGGCAAAGGAGCTGGACTTCCTTGCAGCCCTCACCGACCGCGCCAGTAGCGTGGCCCGATAAGGGCCGCTGCTGGGCCTTTTGGCAGCGGCTTTTCTTTTACCCTGAACACTCACAAATAAGAGTGAAAATGTTATCTTGCCTGTTGACTTACTCTTATTTGTGAGTGATAATATATACACAAGGCAAACACAAACACACATCAAAGAGCATTTGGAGGTATTTACCATGACTAAGTTCACCGACGGCAAGCAGATCGCAACCATCACCATGACCGACAACAACACCGGCTGTGACTACGAAAACGAGTTTTTCGAGGTCGGCGGCCTGAAGCTCAACGAAGAGCTGAACGCCTACGAAGTCGAGGATGTAACCTACCTGACCGACTACGCCCAGAGCTACGTTGACGGTACGAACCCCGACGTCGAGTACACCACCGACGAGAACGGCAACGTCATGGACACCAACACCACGCTGACCTACACCATCGAGAACCTGTAAGGAGGGCCACAGCCATGAGAGAAGCTAAAGAGATCGCCGCCGACATCAACGCCGCTGATACTTGGGAGCCTGAACTTTGCGCGGAGCTGTGCGAAGCGGCCGGCATGACCGCCGAATGGGAAGCAGCTGGCCCGGACGACTTTGAGCGTGTCCTGTTCGATGCAGCCGAAAAGCTGGGCGTCGAGATCATCTAACCAGCGGCACGACAAAGGCCCGGTGAACCGCGATCTGCGGCACCGGGCCTTTTCTCTTTACTTTTTCAGCTTGACGGCCGTTCCCATAGAGTATGTATAGCTGGTTTTCATGCCGAAGCCGACGTTCTGGAAGCGAACTCCGATTATGGCATCAGCCCCAACCTTTTCACCTGCGCGTGTCAGATCGGCCACGAGAGCGGCGTTCACATTTTCGCCGACGACGGAATAATCACCGTTCCGGCACTTTACCATTTCTTTCATGCTTGGCCCGTCCGCAGCGGTGGCGACCGTCACAAGGCCGATATATTCGGCAATCTCGACGCCCTGCAAAGTGTCCGTTGTTGTAATGAGCATGATATGTTCTCCTGTCTATGGCGGGCATTTCTGCCCTGTATTATTCCGCGCCATCGGCGCGATGCGACTTGATGAAATCGGCCATAGCCTTTTTGATAACCGCATTGGGCGACGTTCCAGCAGCTTTGCAGGCGGCCTTGAACTCCGCTGCAAATTCCTTGCGAACCTTTGCCCCGACGATCATCATGTTTTCCCTGTCCCATTTCGCGCTGGCTCTTTTCTGCGATTCACAAATCACGAAAAGCACCGCCTTTCTTTTGTTTAACAGTATAACGCGACGAAAGCCCATTTGCAACGTGGGAAATGTGTCGTTTTTCGTTGACACCGGACACAAAAACTGCCGAAACGCACCCGGAAACATTGACGTTTTACCTGTTGGAATCTCTGTTTAACAGTAGGACAATAAAGGCACAGCGAGGGAAGCACGACCGGAAGGCAAGGGGCGAAGTATGAACCGGGAGCGCAGTAAGTCGTGAGCGCGTGCTAAGTCAGTAACCCACTTCCCGCACTGTTTTGGAAATCTGGGCAGCAGGGCCGACCGTCCAGAATTTCCAAATTTTTTTGAAAATTATCTTCTCGCACCTGTTGACAAACTCACATACGAGAGTGATAATACAATCACAAGATGATTCACAACTCACAAAAGAGAGGAAATCTGCAATGCTGGACAAGAATGGAATCGAAATCAAGACCGGGGATATCGTGAGAATCACCGGCGCATACTTCAAGACCGACAACGCGCTCTATTTCGTGGAGCACAGCGACGGAGACCCCGACTGGTGCGGCAAAGACCACTGTCTTCTGAAGATCAAGCGCAACGGCGAGTTGAGCAAGGCGAAGAACTCCACCTGTTTCTGGCCGATCATGGTCACGGTCAACGGCTACGAGAAGTACACCACCGCAAAGCTGTGGAACAAAGAACATGCGCAGATCGAAATCGTCGAGGGTATCGACAAGGCCCACATCGCAGAATATTTCCGCAGCCAGTCGCAGCAGTGCGACAAGTGGATTGAGCGGTACTCTTGGGACTTTGGCGAGAATAGCCGCTCTGTCAACGACCAGAAGCAGTACAAGGCGTTTTATGATTCCGTCGTGGCAAGATTGGAGGTCTGAACAATGGATAACGTCTGGAATGAATACTTTCTCTTGTCCTACCTGAAGGAAAGCGAGCTGGAGGAAAAATATCGCGAAGAAGGATACACGCACATGATCGTAAACGGCTATGAAGTTCGCTGGCCGAGGTGGAAGAACTTCATGGCAGCCCTTGAAGATCATACAGCGGAATTCTTTCTCCCCGGCGGGACGTGGGAACCGCTGGGCGATAAAAACCATGAATCGTAAGGGAGAACAAAATGATTTACACCATCGAAAAACGGCACGTTTTCGGCTGCTATGATGGCAGCTATATGCAGAGTCATTATGAAGTCATCGCGCACACGCACAGGCTCCCGAATGGCTGCTTGGCATCCACTGGCGCACTGACCGTCCACACCTGCAAATACAAAAGGGAAGCGACGGAATACTGCAAAGCCCACGGCATCGAGCCGCAGCCGCCCTTTATTTCACCCGAAGAACCCGCCTGATGATGGCTGCATGGCAGCAGCCGAAACCACCCAGCAGCCAGCTGGGCAAGGTCGCTGGAGCCGCGACACAATGAGCGTGTCCGTTTTATGGTTCTGGGTATCGGGCATCTTGCCCGTGTAAAAGGCACGACCACCCGGAAAATGCTTGGTTAGGCACTTGGCAGCTCTGCGCTTTTTATTTCCTGTAAGAAAGGAGCATCCACATGACGAAGAAAACCTACATCCTGCAAGCTGGATTCCTGCCCATCGGCGAAACCGACGTGACAGGCTGGCGCACCTATTCGTTCCACACCGGCCGGGGAGCCTACGACAACGCCGTGGCCGCCTACCGCAGCGAGATGAACCGCAACAAGAATCCGAATGTCAAGTATCGCATCGTCAGCGCACATGATACCACCCGCAAGGACACCTATGTCCCGGTGTTCGGCTTTAAGAGCGCAGCCCGCACCCTTTAACTTGCAGGTAACTTGCCGAAAGGCCCGAAATATCATAATAAGGCGGTGAAAGATTGAACTATAAATACATCTGGGCGTGGGAAATCCTCAAAGGAACGACCAGCGCGGACATCGTGCGCGGCATCGTTTCACTTGCCCGGGAAGAAAACGCCCCGGCCCGGGCTATCATGCGGCTGCATGATGGCCGCTGGCTGACCCTCGAAGACCTGTCAAACGAAGAACTTGTGCAGCAAATCGAGAATGAAGCAAAAAGCATGATATAACGTCAAACCGCCACAACCCGATACCCTATCCATACATCTGTCAGAATCTGGTGCTGGTACTGGTGGTACTTAAAGGTTATATCAATTTAATCTAAGAAGGAGAACGTAAAGGTTACGATAAAGGGAGAACCCGCAATGAACGACCTGACCATTTTTGAAAATCCCGAATTTGGACGGCTCCGGGGTTTGAAGATCAGCGGTGAGCCTTGGTTCGTCGGAAAAGACGTGGCCGCCGCTCTTGGCTACAAGGACACGGCACAGGCCATTAGAAAGCACGTCGATGATGAGGACAAAGGGGTCGTTGAAGCGACAACCCCCGGAGGAAAGCAAAAAATCACCACCATCAACGAAAGTGGCCTGTACAGCTTGATGCTGAAAAGCAAGCTCCCCGGCGCGAAGAAGTTCAAACGGTGGGTAACGTCCGAAGTCCTGCCCAGTATCCGCAGAGCCGGGGCCTATGCTATGCCAGCAACCGCACCCGCAGACGACGCCATGTTTGAAAGGCTCTGGGCCGAGCTGGAACGAAAACAGAAGTTCAACAGCTACGTCGGCCAGTTCTGCAACTTTTTTGGCTGGAGCCGTCGATATTACCTGTCCGGGATGTACAACCTGATGAAGCGGGCAGGCTGCAACGTCGATGCACTGACCTTGCGGATGCAGGCCGCCACCCACGATTATGCAATGTCCACCGCGCAGGCGGTCATCATGGACGAGCAGGCATTTGAGCTGTTTTGCAAAATCGCAGAATACGGCATCCAGCGAAACCACATCCCCAAAACCATGGAGGAAGCATTTTTATGAACAACACCCTGACCGCCTTGAACAATTACCTATTTGAAGAGCTGGAACGCCTGAACGATGATAGCTTGTCCCCGGAGCAGCTGAAGCAGGAGATCGACCGTTCCCGCGCCGTCACGCAAGTGTCGCAGCAGATCGTGAACAACGGCAAGCTGGCCCTGTCGGCCATCCGCTGCGCCAACGAGTGCTTGGCCCCGAATGAAAAGCTGCCGCCCATGCTGGAGGTCGAAACCAATGCCCCGAAAGTATAAGCCGGAGGTACACGCCTTTATAGCTGCCCACGTCGCCGGGACGACCACGCAAGAGCTGGCCCGAATCACAAATGCAGCCTTTGGCACGAACTTCACGGCCGCGTCCATGAAATCCTACAAGGCGAACCATAAGCTGCGCAATGGCCGCGGTACAGGGCAGATCAAGGGCGCAGCGACCAAACGCTTCCCGCAGCAGGTCAAGGATTATGTGTTCGCCCACTACAAGGGCACAGGCCACCGCCAGATGTGCGACCAGCTCTTTGAACAGTTCGGCATCCAGTACACGCCGGAGCAGATCAAGCAGTATTACGCCCGCCACGGCCTGAACAGCGGTCTGACCGGGTATTTCAAAAAGGGCTGCTGTCCCTATAAGCCGCAGCCGGGGACGCACCCGCAGGGCTGCGAAAAAACGTGGTTCAAGCCCGGATGCACCCCGCACAACCTGAAACCTATCGGCTATGAGCGCGTCACACAGGACGGCTATATCGAGGTCAAGGTCAGGATGAAGAAGTCCCGGCCAAACTGCAATGACAACTTTGTGCCAAAGCACCGGCTGATCTGGGAGCAGGCAAACGGCCCACTGCCGCCGGGGTATGTCGTCATCTTCAAGGACGGCAACAAGCGAAACTTTGCGCTTGACAACCTTGCAGCCATCACCAAAAAGGAACGGCTGGACATGAACCGTCACGATCTGTTCAGCAGCGACCCGCAGGCAACAGAAACCGGCATCCTGCTGGCCCGCCTGCGCACCACCATCCACAAAAAAGAAAAGGAGATCAAACATGGGTAAGCTGGTAGACGCTGAAATCACTCTGAAATATTCCAACGGTCAGTTGACCATCGCATCAACGCCGAGCACCATCAAGGGCGACGGCCTTTTGACGTATCTCGATCTGGCCGAATGTGCCATCATCGGGGCCAACTACAAGAACCTGAACGAAGCGATGAACATTGCTGCCGAACACGCATCCGCGATCATCGCGGCCACCATGCAGACCGCAGGCGACGAAAAGACCAGCCCGAAGATGGGAGCCATCGTCCACGCCGCGCAGGTTTCTCCCTTTTATCTGCAATGCGTCATCCAGAAGCCGGACGCGCCTGCATCCAAAGGCAAATTCTTTGCCAAAGAGGGCAACTTGTATGTCGGCGTCGATAACTCCGATGGCAACGCCTGGACGGAAGAGTTTTCCGACCGGCAGCAGCTTTTCCTTTGGTTTGCTGGCGCACCCTGCCACGACGCCCACGGGCAGGCCCTCAACGAGTGATATTCTATCCATAGCCCGCAACCCGGCGGGCAAATAAAAACGCGGCACAGAAGCCGCCAGACGCCCACCCGGCGGGCCAAAGCCGGGAGAAAGGACTTTCCCAATGGAAAGCATGATTGACATCCTCTTTGACCAGCTCGTTGACAGTGACGCCGCATGGGACACCCAGCACGACAAGGCCACGCAGGACGCGCTGGCTGAACTCTGCGAAAAGCTCAACCTGCCCACCGTGCACGAAACCAAAATCGGCGAGCTGATCAGTACCGAAGCCGTGGCACAGGCCCGCGCCGGATTCCGCGCTGGCTTTGTGGCCGCGATGAAGCTCTGCGAGGAGGTCAAGAACAAGGCTGAGTAATCAGCCGCCACACCGGGACAAGCTCTGCAAACGTGGGGCTTGCCCTTTGTCTGAAAGGATGCAGCATGAACCGGCAGCTAATCTATCAATCCACTGGTGGCCGCTGCTTTTACTGCGGCTGCCTGCTGGACGAAGATAATTTCCACATCGACCATGTGATACCGAAGGCCCTTGGCGGCACGGATTACCGAAATGTTGTCCCGGCCTGCCCGGATTGCAATATGTCGAAAGGCACTTTGAGCATTGAAGAATTTCGCAAAAAGATTTTTGATATGCCATCCAGCCATCATATTGGCCGCATGATCTCGAAATATTACGATCTACCACTACAACAGCCTGTTTTCTGGTTTGAAAAGCAAAAACGCTGATACGGTATCAATAGGGTATCGCGATACCGTATGGATACATCTGTCAGAATCTGGTACTGGTGGTGGTAAAGATTATATTAAACTTAACCTTAGAAGAAGAAACGTAAAGGTTACTATAAAATAAAGCGGCCGAAAAAACATCAAGAAAAGTTTCCTTTGCTGTTGACTTACTCACAAATAAGAGTGATAATATAGTTACAGAATGAATCACAACTCACAACCGCGAAAGGAGAACACCATGAAAGCACTGAAAGAGCTTATGAACCGCCTGACCGCCGAGGGCCGCGACCTGTCCGAACTGGAACGCATGATCGACGATCTGGCCGCCGCCGAAACCATGGACGAGATCAACTACTACGAGGGCCAGATTTACGGCGTTCTGGTGGGCCTGTCCATCATGGGTTACATCACCCCGGAGGAAGCCGATGAACTTCAGAACAGCGTTGAGGAAGATGCTGTTATCTAAGCTGCACACCGGGCAGGGGAGCCGCAAAGCTCCCACAGCCCCCGCTTACAGGAGGAAGAACCATGATGACCAATCTTTTCATGCTGGCCGGGTACACCCAGTATCAGGCCCAGTGCATTGCACCGTTCGGCTACGTCGTCGCCGCCGGGATTCTGGTGCAGGCCGTCGCCCCGGCCGTTGACCGCTACATCTCCCGCCGCCGCTGGGAAGAAGTCCAGCAGCGGGAAGCGGAAGCGGCAGCAGCCCGCGCCGCTGAACAGCGCAAGGAAGCTCACCGCCGCGAGGTGATGGACTTCCTGCTGAACGAGGCCGCCTGATAGCCTGATTTTTTATGCCCTTGCTACTCACAAATAAGAGCGGAAAGCATCAAAGCAAAGCAAAAACCGCTCACAAACAAAAAAGGAGGTCTGTAAATGGACATCAACACGAAACTGAAAAAGCTGCTGGAAGATTCCGGCCAGCGGCAGGCAGAGGTGGCCCAGAAGTGCGGCCTGACCCCTGCGAACCTTAGCCGTGCGCTGACCCGCGATCACAATCTGAATCTGTCCACGGCTTTGAAAATTGCCGACGGCATCGGTTTGGAGCTGCGCATCGAGGACGCCGACGGCAACCGCCACCCGACGGCCGACCCGCAGACGGTCGCG
>OQVR01000219.1_pt1 | contig 24198 bp, 22 predicted proteins | sample 1691521 | NCBI WGS metagenome assembly OQVR01 (sample SAMN03418256, study PRJEB22391) | human gut metagenome | biome: human-gut; feature: organic feature; material: feces | host: Homo sapiens | place: Tanzania | collected 2013-01
CGTAAAAAGTGTGGGACTTGCTGCTGGAATGCCATAATAAAGCGAAGTATAGAGTTTCGTGCAAAGGTTAAGAGAATTAGTTTTGGTAAAGAAGTTAAGTTTCATAGCTTTGAAGCAGCTCGACAACATCGTCAGGATTATAAAAAACTGATTGAAACGGATGGTAAAATTAGTTTTCTTAAGAGTTTATTCAATAGCAGTTTGACAGAAGCTAAGACATGTGTATCAATTAACAATGCAGAAATTTCTTCCGGTCAAGATGCAGATCTTGTATTGGAATATATTCGCTTTTATGAACTTGAAAATCCATGTAAGATTGCATGGAGAAGTTTATTTGGCGAAGGCGTTGATAATTATAGTAATATAGAAATAGCTAATAAGTATGCACAGTCTATTTCCACATTACTCTGTTGGTATAATGGCGCATATTCCAGTATTATATATAAAATTAAAGCAAGCGGCATACCAATGGATGATTTAATGAATATAGATCCGCTGGCTGCTGATATTGATAATTTAAGGAAATCACTTATTTTCAGCAGGGGTATAGTTCCGCAGATTATAGAAGGTATGCTTGCTTTTATGGAAATGCGCAGCCAGGAGAAACGGTTAGAAAAATATTATCAGCGGATGAGTGCTGGTACGCTGACAAATTCTACGGCTTGTATGGATATTGCCGGAGCTATTAAAAGAAAAGATATTGAGGGTTATAAAAAGGCTAGGAATACATTATTCGCCTTAATTGGTAAATATTCTTTACAAAATAGACGCAATGAAACTTTAGCGAAGATTAATAGATATGCGCCTGAATGGGCTAATGCTATTAAAAATCGTCAAGGTATTCATGGTAGCTTTACTGTACCTGAAAATATTGCTGATGCTTGGAAATGGAAGCAACTTGAAAGTATTGTGAACGAAATTAACAGTTGTGACTATAATACTTTGCAAAATAACTCTATGAGATTTTATCATAAGGCTACTGCTGAATTGGCTGCAGCAAAAGCTTGGTATGAGCTGCAGAAGCGCAATGCTAACAATGGTGCAATGCAAAATGCATTAAGAGGATGGGTACAGCTTGTAAAAAAATTAGGCAAAGGTACCGGCAAATATGCAGATTTTTATAGGCGAGAGATTAGAAAGCAGATGACAAAATGTCAGGAAGCTGTCCCCGTTTGGATTATGCCTGTTAGAAAAGTATTAGAGACATTTGATCCTATAGCAATGCAAGCACCTTTTGATATTGTCATTGTTGATGAAGCCAGTCAATCTGATTTGACTTCATTAGCAGTAACGTTTTTAGGGAAGAAAATTATCATCGTTGGCGATGACAAACAGGTAAGTCCGTTAGCTGTTGGTACAGATTTGGCTCCTATTCAGGCTTTGGCTGATTCGTATATTTCCAGATGGATACCTAATCCAAATTTATATACGCCTAAGGATTCTTTATATTCTATTGGTTTTGTTTCTTATAAATCGAGAATGCTTTTGGAACATTTCCGTTGTGTGCCAGAAATAATCGGTTATAGCAATTGGTTGTCTTATGACAATAAAATCAAACCATTGAGAGAGGCTTCCAGCAGTAATTTATTACCGGCAGTAGTTAATTATCGTGTGGATGGACATCGAGATGGAACAAGCAAAATTAACCAAGTAGAAGCTAAGACTATAGTTGCGTTAGTGCAATCTTGTATGGAGCAGCCAGAATATAGTGGAAAAACATTTGGTGTAATCTCTTTATTGGGTAAAGAGCAAGCGGAATATATCCAAAGGGAATTATTTAATACTATAGGTAATATTACTTATGAGCAACGTCAGATTATTTGTGGCGATTCCGCGAACTTTCAAGGTGATGAAAGAGATGTTATTTTCCTTAGTATGGTTGATAGTAATGAGGGTGATGGTGTTTTACGTTTGCGAAGTGATGATGCAAATGAAGATGCGTATAAAAAACGTTATAATGTTGCTGCTAGCAGGGCTAAGGACCAGTTGTGGGTTATCAATTCTCTTGATGAAGAAAACAGTTTGAAAGCCGGGGATTTAAGACGTAGTTTATTAAGCTATGCCAAGAACCCGCAGGCTTATAAGCAGACTGTTATTCAAATCGAACAACAATCGGAATCACCATTTGAAGAGGCAGTTGCTAAAGCTTTGGTAAGTAAGGGCTTTCATATTGTGCAGCAATGGGAGGTTGGTGCTTACAGAATAGATATGGTTGCTGTTTATAAGAATCGTAAAATTGCGATTGAATGTGATGGTGAACGCTATCATAGTGGTGAAGATAAGATTCTTGAGGATATGCAGCGTCAGACTATTTTGGAACGTCTTGGTTGGAAGTTTATCCGTATACGTGGCAGTGAATATTTTGCTGATCCCGAGAATACTATTAATAGGGTTGCTGATTTACTCTTTACTTATGGCATTAAGTATGAGGATAACTTTACTGCTACACCTGTTAATCGTGATACGGAGTTATTGCAGCGGGTTAAGCAAAGAGCTGCTGAAATATTAAATGGAGAAAATGTGCCGCCAAAGCCACCGGTGCAGCTGCCGAAACCGCCGGTACAACCGCCGAAGCCACCGGTATAACCACCGAAACCGCCGGTGCAGCCGCCGAAGCCGCCGGTACAACCGCCAAAGCCACCGGTACAGCCGCCGAAGCCACCGGTACAGCCGCCGAAACCACCGGTGCAGCCACCGAAGCCAATGGTGCAGCCGCCAAAGCCGCCAGCACCAAAGTCAAAGCAGTCAGTGCAACTGTCACAAGAATTGATTAAGCTATTGGAATCAAGAGGTGTGAAGTATAAAGATTGTCGTAGTAAAGGAGGAGCCTTTTGGATAATTGGCGGCAATGAATTAAGTAAGATTGTATCACAAGCTGCTGAGTTGGGATTTAAATTTAGATATCATGCTCAAAAAAATGCATGGTATCTTGAAAATATGAAAAAAGCAAAAAAAGAAAATATACAAAGGCCTACAGTGATAGAACCATCAGGGAAAAAAGAGACCATAATAACTATTTTGGAAAAAAGAGGTGTTGCCTATATAGACAAACGTCAAGAAAATGGTAATTTATGGATTATTGGTGGGCAAGAGTTAAAAGATATTGTGGAAATAGCTAAAACAATAGGTGTTTATTTTCACTTTAAACCTGAGGGCGGAAGAATTAGTAAACATAAACCTGCGTGGTGGGCTAAATAATATATAATTTGGAGGTATACTTATGGATTACGCACTTATGCAAGTAGCAGACGAAACACAGGAGATTACACGCTTAGAAAAGTATAACTTAAATGGGAAAAACATTTCGTTGGTGAAACGTAATGAGCAGCCTTTTACTGAAGTAGAGTTATTTTCTCCTGTTGATCTGGAAAAAATCTATACAGGACTTTATTCTCCAAACTTTCGCCAACAGCAGGATATGTATGCTAAAATTACAGTAGTCGAAAAAGATTCTTTTGAAGCTGCTAAAGGGATAGATAATCCGCTGGTAATGAATTTTGCTTCTGCTACTCACAAAGGCGGCGGCTTTTTAACTGGTGCGCGCGCACAAGAAGAATCGCTGTGCCGTTGCAGTACGCTTTATGCATCTTTGACAGCGGAAGCAGCGCAACATTATTATGATTACAACAGAAGCCTCAATTCGCCGCTGTATTCCGATTATATGCTGCTTTCAAAAAATGTTTGTGTATTTCGTGATGCAAGGCTGAATCTGCTGGAAGAACCATATAATGTTGCTGTTGCGACCGTGCCTGCGCCAAATTTGCGTAGCATGAAGGTATATAAACCTGACCTGACTTTAATGATGCTGAGAAGAATTCGCTATTTCTTGTCTATGGTAGCACATAGAGGCTATAAAAATCTTATTCTCGGTGCTTGGGGTTGTGGTGCATTTCGTCATAATCCGTATGATGTAGCGCAATATTTTCATAAAGTGCTTATTGACGAAGGCTTTGCAGTTCTGTTTGATACAATTGTTTTTGCTATAGTTAAAAGTCAGGATAATTTACAGGCTTTTCAAGATGTGTTTTCCTGTAAAAATAATCAAGCTATACAAGAGCTGCGCAGAAAAGAAAATAGGGAAATCATGATGCATTTACACAGTATAGAAGAAATAGTAAAAATGAAATGCAGCAGATGCGATAATCTTTTGGGATGCCTCGGTTGTAATTTAAGAGAGTTACAGCAAGATATTGAGCATGCCAAGAAGATGATGGGCTTTCAAAATGAGTAAATTCAATAATACTTTTTCTGGTAATATATAGAAAAAGTATTATGCTTAAATCCTAGACAGCTTTATTAAGACTTGAAGTCCCACAGGGAAGTAGCCCCTGATGGCTTTAATCTTGATGAAGCTGTTTTCTATTATCCTCATGAAATATGCAGTAGTTGCATATTTTATCCTCATGAAATCTGCACTGATTGCATATTTCATGAGGATATGCTAGAATGAGAGTAAAATAGAGAGGGGAGTGAGCAATTAAAATGTTACGTCGAAAAATTTATGATAAGCTCTTGGCATGGAAAAAACGCACAGGCAAAAAAGACGCTATTTTATTACGTGGCGTTAGGCAGTGTGGTAAAACATATATTGTCCGAGAGTTTGGTAAGCGTGAATATAAAAATTTTATAGAGATAAATTTTATTGAGCGACCTGATATGCAGGCTGTATTTTCCGGAAATCTTGATGTTGATAACATGGTTCAGCAAATTAAACTTAGTATGCCGGGTTGCCAATTTATTCCCGGTGAAACGCTTTTGTTTTTGGATGAAATTCAGGATGCTCCTAACGCCAGAACTTCTTTGAAATTTTGGACGCAGGATGGACGTTTTGATTGTATTGCCTCCGGTTCATTGTTAGGCATAGATTACAAAAATGAGGTTTCTATACCTGTCGGATATGAACAGCAGTTAATTATGCGTACTCTTGATTTTGAAGAGTTTATTTGGGCGCTTGGTGCAGAAGTAAATCTCAAGGAGATGCTGGCACCATACGTAGACGGAGCAAAACGAGTTCCGGAAGCTATGCATAATTCTTTAAACAAGTATCTGCAGGAATATATGGTAGTTGGTGGACTGCCTGAGGTAGTTGATACATATATTGCAACGAAAGATTTTTACAAAGTACATCTGTTGCAGGAAAAAATTCTGCGTGACTATCAGGATGATATTGCTAAATATGCGCTGAATCAGGATAAAATAAAGGCAAGACAGTGTTTTCTGTCTATCCCGCGTCAGTTAAGCAAGGAAAACCATAAGTTTCAGTATTCTGTTGTTGAGAAAAAGGCGACAGCAAGGAAATTTACCAGCAGCTTAGATTGGTTACATAATGCCGGATTAATTGATTTTGCTTATAATGTGAATTCACCTTGGTTCCCATTGAAAGCGTATGTCAAGGAAGATCAATTTAGAGTTTATCTTTGCGACATTGGTCTATTAGTTGCTATGTATGGTTATCAGTTGAAAATAGCTTTGCTGTCAGATGCGTTGGAAGGACCGGCGAAAGGTGGCATTTATGAAAGTCTTGTTGCCGATATTTTAGCAAAAAGGGGAGAAGAGCTTTATTACTATAAAAAAGAGGACTCAACCTTAGAGATTGAATTTATCTTAGAACGGGATTGTAAGCTTGTGCCTGTAGAAGTGAAAGCCAGGAAGGGATCGACACGCTCATTAAATGAGCTGCTTAAAATGGATAATATCGAAAGAGGTTATAAGCTCACAGCACAAAATACCGGTGTTGTTGAGAAAAAGATTACTTTACCTTTGTACATGGCTACAATTATATGAGCTTGATGAAGCTGTTTTTTCTATTATCCTCATGAAATATGCAGTGGTTGCATATTTCATGAGGATAGCTTAAAATAGAGTTAAATATAATATTCAAGACACTTAAAAATAGAATACTAAAGTGTTTGATATTTGAGTATTGAAGTGGAGAAGCATAAATGTTATCAAATTTTACTCCGCAGGATATTTCCTGTGCATCCCAGCTCACCAAGCTGACCTGGGGTGATGAGATGGCGCTGACGAATGATGGTTTAAAGAATGTTCTGTATGAGGCGATGGTGCGCTATTATTATCGCAGTGAGGCTTTTTCTTTAAAAATGACGGATGATGACGGCATGCAGGGCTTTTTATTGGCGGCGCCTTTGAGTGAGCGTGATAATTCCCAGTCCTGGTTAAAGCAAAATCTGCAGCATTTTGAGTGCGAGGAGCAGGATCTTGTTTACGATTATCTGCGCTACTTGTCTTACAATGGTCAGAAGGTGAGGGCATTGGCCAATCCAGAGGATTTGCTGCTATGCCTGTTTTTGAGCATGAAAAGCGGTGTGGGCAGCAAGCTGCTGTATAATGTAGAAGCGATTGCGCAGAAAAAAGGCGTTAAAAAGCTCTATTTGTGGGCGGATGCTACCTGCGATTATGAATATTACCGCAAGCGTGGTTATAGTGAAGCGGCGCATTTTACGAATAATATCCTGCCGCAGCTGGGTGCGCAGGAAACGTGGATATACAGCAAGGAACTGAAGGAGTGACTGTAAATGTTGCCTGAAATGAGTGATGCTTTACCGGCTTGTCCGGTAGAAACTACACTGACCTTAATCAGTGATAAATGGAAGGTGCTGATTTTGCGTGACCTTTTGACGGGAACAAAGCGTTTTGGCGAATTGAAAAAATCTCTGGACGGAGTCAGCCAAAAGGTGTTGACATCACAGCTGCGGCAGATGGAAGCCAGCGGTCTGCTGAAGCGCAAGGTTTATGCTGAGGTGCCGCCGCGCGTTGAATATACGCTTACTGAACTTGGCTACAGTCTGCAGCCTGTTTTGGAGGCTATGCGTGACTGGGGCGAGGCGTATAAGAAAAGATTTTGATTTGAAGATATAAGCAAAAAGCAAAGGACGTGCCGATTATAGGACACGTCCTTTGCTTTTTGGGTATTTAAATAATGGAGCGAATAGAGTAATCCCCAAGTGTTGGGGAGGTTTATTTAATTAGAATTTATAGGAATAATACAGAGTGAAGTTTCTGTTCGGAGTAAAGGAACCGCCGCTGGACAGCCAGTCATCGCGATCAAGCAGGTTGTTGACCAGCAGTTTAACATCGGAGTTTTTGTTGATATGGTAATTCATATTGAAGTTCAGATTCCACATTTGAGGTGCCGGAGTACCATAGCTTGGGGTTCTGTCCCAAATATGTTGCACGCTTAAGTTTGAGGAGAAATCTCTGTTTTTGTAGCCAACCAATGCATTGACATTATTTCTGAAGTCAACTCTCTTCATAACATTGGATCTGGTTGTTTGTTTAGGATTAGAGAACGCAAAGCCAAAGTTATAATACCAGTTGTCATCGATGCGTTGTTCATATAAGCCTTCAAGACCGATGTTTTCAAACTTATCGGCATTTACAGGAGTGTAGATATCATCACCGTTGTATTTATCACCGGTTTGGGTGGAGTAAATTCTGTCTTCTACACGCAGCTTGTATAAGCCTAATTTCAAGGAACTGTCATCAAACTGTTTCTTCCAACCGATTTCATAGGTCCAGGCTTTTTCAGGCTTCAGGTCCGGGTTAGGAATAAAGGTGTTACTGTTAGAGTTATATTGTTCCTTGATGGTGGGAACTCTAAAGGATTTGTTTGCATTGATATAAATACTTTGGGTATCGTCCATCTTATAAAGTAACTGAATTTGCGGACACAGCTCATTTTTCAAGTCTTCAACCATTTGATAGCGTGTACCTAAGAACAGGTCAAGCTTTTCAGAGAGCGGAATTTCGCCCAAAGCATACAGAGCAGTATTGTTTCTATTTCTCTTAATGGAGGAATAATCAGCCTCTTCGCGGTCGAAAACAATGCCTGCAGTCAGCTTGCTGTTACCGATATCCCATTTGTTTCTCATTTCAGCGCCAAAGTTTTCTACAACATTTTTGCTGCTGGATTTAAATTCGTTGGTTTGTTTTACCCAGGTTTGACCTTTGAAGTCATGTCTGCGACCATAAGTATTGAAATAAAAATCGTTGTTTTGATAGTTTAAGTTCAATACATGGAAATCATAGGTGTTTTTGTTGAAGGTTGTATTAGCCGGAGTGGACTTGTTTAGCCAATCGTATTCGTCTAATTGGTTAGTGTACAAGTATTGCAGTTTAATATTATCATTAACCTTATAGTTGAGGTTCAGGGAATCCTTAGCAAATTTATGGCCTACAGTGCTAAGCGTTCTGGTAAGAAAGCCTCTTTTTTGGATTTGGTCACGGCTGTAGTTAACGTCAAGATTTCCTGCTTTAACTTCCAAACTGCCATAGCGTTTGCCATCTTTACCAAAGCCAGCAGTGATTTTATTACTGTTATTTTCTTTGGTAATAATATTGATAACGCCAGCCATAGCATCGGAACCATACAGAACGGCACCGGCACCCTTAATAACTTCTACTCTGCTGATAGTATCGGTATCAAGAGTTTCAAGGTTGGCTGCACCTTGAGAGTTCAGTGGAATACCATCGACAAGAATGGTTGCGTTTACAGTGTTTTTAGCTAGGCCTCTGAAGCCGATGGTACCACCCATGCCAACCGGTGGAGTAATAACGGTACCGGGAACATTAGCCAGCAAATCCATCACGTTGGTTGCGCCTAAGCGTTCAATATCCTTTTGGGTAAAGACGTTAGTCATAGCAGGAATATGAAGATCCTTTTCTTCATATTTGGTAGCAGTAACCAGCAGAGTATCAAGCGTATACTCCACAGGTTCTGCAGCCATGGCACTGGGAACCATGGACATCAGCAAAGCTGTCATTAATAAACCCTTTTTCATCAAAAAACCTCCTAAGATTTTAATATATTTAAAATTTCATAACAAGATGACGTAATATAGATAGAACCGCAGGAAATGTATTTAATAGGCAGCAAAATAACCTTTTTGTTTTTGATGGCCTTTAATTCCTTAAAGCTCGGATCACCGTACATTTCCTTTAATTTGACATCTCCGCTGGGGAAGTAACCACCATCATTCCAATCAATAATGATAAATACATCCGGATTACATGCTACTACCTGTTCCTTATTCAATACTGTACCTGGTGGAATATCATATCTGTCGGCCATGTTTTCAATACCTAGTGTTTTAAAAACATTGCCCAAAAGGCTTTCTTTGGTACTCATAGCACCACGACTGTTGAAAATAAGGATTTTAGCATTAGCGTTATGTTTTTCGCTTAAAAGCTTGGCAACATCGTCATCAATCTTTTTATTCATAGCAGTAGCTTTGTCTTCTGCTTTTAATACTTTGCCGAAAATACTATGGATTTCTTTAACATCCTCTAAAGTTTTGGCATTAGGATAAACAAAGACCTTAACGCCTACATTTTCCAGCTGTCCGATAAAGTCTTCACCTGTGTTTTGTCTTAAAAAAACTACATCAGGCTGCTGTTTCATGATAAATTCAACATTATATTCGGTACGCAGCTTTACCTTGTCAGCCATATGCATGACGTTGGAAATCTGTTCATCCTCTGCCCATTTGCTTAAAGCGAGGATGCGGCTTGGCTCTACCATGTTAACCAGAATTTCATCAGATCCGGGATACATAGACATAATACGTGAGGGTGGTTTGTCAAATTCTATTTTCTTACCACGGGCATCCTCTACGACATAGGATGTATTTGTATCTTTGCTTTGGGCATTATTGTTGCCGCAGCCGACTGAAACCACTAGCAACACAAGCATCAGCAGAAACAAAAATCCTTGCTGCTTAAGTTTATTCATTACTTTCAACTCCACTTCCCTAAATTCTAATCATAGTCATATAAACAAGCAGTTTTATATTGAAGTGATTCTCAATATTTGATATTATAATAGATACTACACCTTATAGTAACTATAAAGTCAATAGGAGAATATATCAAAATGAACGAAAAGTCACAATATTTATATGCGCGTGAGCTGGCAGAGATGTATGATATTTCCAAACAGACACTTATTTTTTACGATAAAATTAATCTTCTAAAGCCTGCTTTTGTAGGTAGCAATGGCTATAGAATGTATTCCTTTAAGCAGTTTTTTATTTTAGGCATTATTCTGGATTTGAAAAATATGGGATTGCATCTGTCTGACATACAGGACTTTATCAATAATCGCAATACAGAATCACTGATACCCTTGCTTTCTAAGCAAATAAATAATCTGGAAAAGAAACGTGCCATGATAGATCGCTTATGCTGCCGTATTCAAAAGGAAATCATCAGGCTAAATGCTCATTCTGAAATTAGACTCAATGAAATATCTTTATCCTATCTGGATACAGAAAACCTGATTTTGAGCGAGGAAATACCATTTTCTATATCACAAAAGGACCGCTTTATAGCCAGCGCAGAGCTACTAAAGGATGCTTCAGAGGACGATTGCTTAAGAAGTCTTGTCGCTTCAGGCTTCGTTTTTGAGCTGGATAACCTGGAAGAGGAGCCTGAGTACTATAAGATTTTTTCTACAGCTTCTGCCTGCAAGGCTAATTATCAGCGTCCAAGGCATATCTATCTGCAAATGTATGTCAATTATACCTTTCAGAATGCGTTGCAGCTTGCAGCTCCGGCTATTAAGGATTTTTGCCAATCGCTTAATATAAAGCTTGGTAAGCAGGTATATATTAGGCCTGTCAAAAACTATTGGACTTCGGATACTATGGATACCTTTATTTCTAAAATTGAAATTCCGGTTATAATCTGATGTTGTATCAGCAAGCTTTTAGCGAATTTTTTAGACATGATAGATTTGAAGCAATAATTTTGATAGATGACAAAAACACCACCTGCAAACGCAAGTGGTGTTTTTCAATATATGGGGAACAGGAAGAAAACTTTTTACAAACGGCTTACATGGCCGATGAAATAATGGCCCCAGGAAACACGCGCCAATGCTTCCATGGTCAGCAGGCTGAGGCTGAGCATAATGATGAAGAGCAGCGGATAAAAGCAGAGCTGCTGCGGTGACATATGCAGCAGTGTAAGCAGCTCGCTGCCGACATACATGTAGATGATATGAATCAAGAATAAACCGAAGGAATAGTTGCCAAGATACATCATAAAGCGCTTGCTGAGGCTGTCCTGCGATTCCAAAGTGCAGGCGTAACGGAAGAGCATAGCGATGATGATGCTGTACAAAAACAGGTTAAGCGGGAAGCAGACAAATTCCAGCAGCGGCAGGATGTGCAGGTAATATTTGGCAAACCAGCAGCCGCCGATTAAAATCAGATTCAGGATGAAGCCTGTCATCAAAAGAACGTGGTGGGTATCAATCCAACGCAGCATTTTTTTGTGGTAAATATAGGCCAGCATACCGAAGGAGAAGTAGGCGATATAACGCAGAAAAGTGGTAATCTCCAGCGTAAGGATAACTGCCTGACTGCTGAAGTTGATATTGTTGCAGATTTTCCAGAACAGCTGCAGCAGGATTACCTGAATAATAAAGCGGTGCAGCTTGTGATGCAAACGGCAACGGTTAAAATAACGCAACAGCAGCGGATAGATGGCATAAAAGCCGAACAGCGCACGGAAGAAGGCCATGTGGACGGCGCTGCTGCCGGTGACAATAAGATAGGCAGCCTGCTTGAGCGTGAAGCTGGCGTTGCTGAAAAACCAGGCACCGCCCAGATACAGCAACGAAAACAGCAGGTACGGTGAAAGCACCGACAGGAACATTCTGCGGAAGAAGGACCACTTATAATAATCGGCATGGCGATTGTGGCTGATGAACATATATCCCGAAACAAACATTACCAGGGGTACAGCAAAGAGGGAGATAATATCCAGCAGCATTTCGGAAATAGTGACCCACGATTCCGCGTGGGCGTGGCTGAAGTACCAGGTGGTGTGCATCAGCATGACGCCCAGAACCACGAAGCCACGTAATAATAGGGGAAAACTCATAGCTTTATACATCTTCTTTCTCTCTAGTAGAGTTATTGTACTACTTTAAATTTTATAGTCAAATAGCGATTAAGCATTTACAATATAACCAAATGGAATATAAAAAGTTGATAAGCTGCCGTAGATAACTTATTAGCATTAATATTATAACTTCTGCGCAGGTTGACGCTTGACAAAGATAGCGGCAGCGCAGATAATTTGAATAGAATATATAACAGATTGAGGAGGATACTGAAATGGAAAAACAGGAATGGCAAGGTTATGTACAGAAGGTAGCAAGCTGTGATTACCCTATACCGTTAAATCTGATAAACGATTATGATGATTGGAAATGCCGCAGCAACGTAGGACGTATGCTGATGATTTTGAAAGACATCGAGGGCGCTATGGCGGTGCTGGCAACTGTGAAGGATGTGCAGCCGGATATGGAGGATGCACCGGAGTTTGGTCTCAGCGAGGCAGAGCATAAGGTGCTGTGCCTGCGTGATATTGCCGAAATCGTCTGGCGTCTGACCGGCACAGGAGATGCGCCGATTGTTTATTTGAATGAAGCATACAGACTGTGCCGTGAGTATAAGAAGGTTTTCCGCAGTGCGGACCGTGGCGCTATCTGGGCGCGCAGACTAGAGCTGCAGCGCTCCTGCGGCGCTGAGGCTGCAGCGCTGGCGGAGGCGAAAGCAATGCTGGAGGCGGAAAAGGCCGTGGAGGGCGTCAATCCGTACCGCTTCCACGCACTGAAGTTTATTGCAGAAAGCATGGCAGAGCAGGGTGATTATGCTAAGGCGGCGCTGCTTTTGGCAGACGCCTACAAATCCTTCCCGATGAACGATGCTGCCCAAAAGGCTCTTGCTGAGGCGGAGGCGGCAGCAGATGCTAAGGAAAGATATGCGATGTATCATCACTGCACTACGATTCAGTACCAGCCGTGGGAAAAGGATAATGTGCCGACGCTGGAGGATGTACGCCGCCTGCAGGAGCGCAATTTTGCGCGTCGCGAGGCAGCAAAGGCTGCCGGTGAGGAGCCGGATGAAAAGGGTTCTTTTCAAAGTTTAATTAAGTAATTAAAACGAGCGATTAAAAGATTTTGTACGCACTTTTCACGAATCTGTTACAATTAGTAGCAGGTAATAAAAATGTGAGAAGGGATGTACTGATATGAATAAAAACTTTTTAGCTTTAGGCTTAGCTGCAGCACTGCTGGCACCCCAGGTAGCAGGCGCTGAAGGCTTTGCTATTAACGAATGGTCTGCTGAAGGCGTTGCTATGGGCGGTGCGCGCATGTTTGCTGAGGACGATGCTGCAAACGTAGCTTATAACCCTGCTTCTATCACCAAAGTAAAGGGTGAGGCAATGAAGAGCAGCTCCACCTATCTGAGCCCGCACGGTAGCTACAAGCTGTATGATAGTACAGGCAAGGAAATTGAAAATGAACCTACTCATAACAAGGTTCATGCTGGCTGGGCAGTAGGCAGCTACTATGTAAAACAGATTAATGATAAAGAATGGTTCGGCATCGGCGCTTTCCCGCGCTTTGCCATGGTATCCGAATTTGAACGTGGCAGCAAGGCATCTTCTAATGCGTTTTTCTCTAAGCTGAACGGTGTCAGCGTTACTCCGACCTATGCGCACAAGTTCGACAAAAAATGGAGCGCAGCAGTTGGTGCAGAAATCAACTATGTTGGTTTGGAGCTGCAGAAGAATTCCTATGATCCGCGTGTTAACATGAATGTTGGTGCAACACAAACAGAAGGCGAAAGCTATGCTTTGGGCTGGAATGCTGCTGCCAACTATGCATTTGATGATAAAAATGAAATCGGTGTAGTTTATCGCAGCCGCATTACTCACTCCTTAGAAGCAGATTTTAAAATGTATCCTGTAACTGGCGGTAAAATTACTGCTGACGCTTATGGCGTAGTAACTCTGCCGGATAGCTGGGATATCGGTTATAATCATAAGTTTGACAAGAAAACTCGCTTGGAATTAAAAGCAACACGTACTAACTGGAGTACCTATGATGCTCTAAATATCTCTTTGTCTAATCCCAGTGTTCCTGATAAGTTGCCTTCTGATGTTAATTCTGCTAAAAACTGGGAGAGCGGCTGGCGTTATGCTATCGGCTTAGAGCACAACCTGAGCGATAAGTATGCTGTTATGGCTGGCTTTGCTTTTGATGAATCCTCTATTCCTTTCGAGGGCGGTGACTTCATGGTGCCGACAGGTCTGCGTCGCACCTATTCTATCGGTGCCCGTTACAACGATAAGAAGCAGACTGTTGCTGTTGCTTTGGGCTGGATGGATGTCGGCAGTCTGGATTTCGCCGGTCACGCTACCGATGCTTATAAGAGCGCTCATGCTTATGACAGCTTTACCAAGATTGCTTCTATTTCCTACCAACGTAAATTCTAATTTTATATTTTAGCTTTACCGGAGCTGCTGCACGAAAAAGTGCGGCAGCTCTTTTAATCTGTCTGCTGTTTGTGCTACAATAGGCTTAACAAGGTTATTGGCGAAAGGAGAAATGTAAAATGAAATGTGATTGCGCTAATTGTCCTACACATGCCTGCTACACCAAGGGTGTTAACTGCACAGGCGTGCCCCTGGAGGCTGTCAAGGAAGCCTATACCGAGGAAGAATTAAAGCTTATGCAGGCTGCTGCCTACGTTGAAGGCACGTTCTACAGCAATATCTGCCGTCTGCAGGAAACCGCGGAGTTTGCCAAAGCTATGGGCCACAAAAAGCTGGGCATGTCTTTCTGCATCGGTCTGAATGCGGAAGCACGTTATATTGCCAAATATTTTAAACAGCAGGGCTTTGAGTTTTACAGCGTATGCTGTAAAAACTGCAGCTTCCCCAAAAAAGAGCTGGGACTGAAGCAGGTTAAACCGGAGCTGGAGCACGAGGCAATGTGTAATCCTAAGTTCCAGGCCAAGTTTTTGGCAGAAAAGGGCGTTGAGCTCTATATTTCCTGCGGCCTGTGCGTTGGTCACGATGCTATTTTCAATATGAACGCCGAAGGTCCGGTAACGAATCTGGTAGTTAAGGACCGCCTGCTGGCTCATAATCCGTTGGGTGCTATTTATTCCCGTTATTGGAAACGTAAGTTGGGAATTATGGATGAAGGCGAGGTCTAAGATACATTAATTTTTACAGGGAGTAATCTCGGAGAATAACTAAAATCTTCTCTTGGATTACTCCCTGCTAACTACTTTGTAATTTTCTCGTTAATTGGTGAAAAAATACTCCCTTCCCCGTTGCTTTTTTGTTGCAATTTGATACAATATAATTTACGGAAGGAAGGTACACTAAATGATATATGATACACATATGCACTGTGATTATTCCTGCGACAGTGAAATGAAATTTGCTGATGCCATCGGAGCAGCCGCTGAGCAGGGGATTGGGATAACGGTTACAGAGCATTGGGATTATGATTATCCTACTAATCCGGAAGCATTTATCTTTGATATAGACGAATATTTTGCGCGCCTGCAGCCGCTGAGCAGCGACAAGGTGCTGATAGGCATTGAAATCGGCATGCAGACGCATACTGCGGCTGAGGATAAAAAGGTGGCACAGGCTCATCCGTTTGACTATGTGCTGGCCTCTATCCATTGCATTTGCGGGCGTGATTTATACGAGCAGACCTGCTACAAGGGACGCACACGTCAGCAGATTGTAGAAGAATTTTTGCACGATGCGATTACCTGCCTGGAGCAGGAGCGCGATTTTGATGCGTTTGCGCATATTGACTATATCTGCCGTTATTGGCCCTATAAGGGGGCGGAGCGCGAGCTGCGCCTGGAGGATGCACCGGAATTATTTGATAAGCTGTTTTTGCTTTTGATTGAGCAGAACAAGCCTATTGAAATCAATACCCGCCGCCTGGATGATGCTGCAGCGGTAGCAGGCTTGCTGCCACTGTATAAGCGTTACCGTGAGCTTGGCGGCAAATACTGCACTCTTGGCAGTGACGCCCATTATAAGGAGCATGTGGGGCGCCGCCTGCAGGAGGCGCTGGCTTTGGCAGCGCAGGCAGAGCTGACACCTGTTTATTTTAAAGCGAGAAGGATGCAGATTATGGAGGGGTTAAAATGAAATGCGTGCGTTTTGAGGATTTGCGGACAGGCAACAAGCGTATAGGCTTTATTGACGGGGATGTTATCCGTTGCGTATATGGTTCTCTGGAAACATATTGGCAGATAACGGACGAAACCTTTGCTATGCGAGATGTACGCTTGCTGGCACCCTGCGTACCCAAACAGATTATCTGCGTCAGCTTTAATTACCAGAAGCATGCGGCAGAATTCGGTGTAGAAATTCCGCGCGAGCCGAGTATTTTTTCCAAGGCGGCACATACTGTTATCGGTACCGGCGCTAATATCGTCTGGCCGAAGCAGGTGCGGGAACTGGCCTTTGGAGCAGAGCTGGGCATTGTTGTAAAAAAGAGGATGAAGAATGTCAAGGCAGAGGATGTACCTAAATATATTTTGGGTTATACCTGCGCTAATGATGTTACAGCCCGCGACCTGCAGCGCAAGGAGCGCCAGTGGCTGCGCTGTAAATCCTTTGATACCTTCTGTCCCTTGGGACCGTGGCTGGAAACGGAGCTGGATCCCAGCGATTTATCCATCCGCTCTTATGTCAACGGTGTGCTTAAGCAGGATGCACGCACGAGCAATATGATTTATAATCCCTATGAAATCTTGAGCTATATTTCCCAAAGCTTTACTTTAGATGCCGGTGACCTTATTTTGACAGGTACTCCAGTAGATGCAGGACTCTTGAATGAGGGTGATGAAATCACCGTCGAAATCGAAGGCATTGGCAAGATTACCAACAGAGTAGTCATGGAATAAGATTTTTACAAGACGTGTGTTGCTGCACGTCTTGTATTTTTTTCCTGATTGTGCTATATTTTGACTGATAAGTCAGTGATATATATTGTAATACCGGACTGATACTGCTGCTTGGGAGAGAGCAGCTAAAGGAGGTTCTTTTTTTATGCTTCAGAATATGACGGAAGGCGCACCATTAAAGCTGATTATTCCCTTTATGGTGCCGCTTCTGATAGGCAATGTTTTTCAGCAGCTGTATAATATTGCCGATATTATTATTGTCGGGCGGACGATTGGCGTTAACGCCTTGGCTGCCGTAGGTGCGGTATCGCCGCTGTTCATGCTCACGATGGTGCTGACGATTGGTCTCAGCAACGGCTTCACCGTTGTCACGGGCCAGCGCTACGGTGCGCAGGATATGCAGGGAATGCGCCGCAGTATTGCTACCTGCGTTGTATTGAGCATATTTTTCGTCTTTCTCATTATCGGGATTATGCATTTGGTTATCGACCCGCTGCTGGTGATGATGAATATTCCGCCGGAGCTGATGGAGGATGCTTACGCCTATGTAATGATTATTGTCGACGGTCTGCTGGCGATGATGGCGTATAATCTTTTGTCGGGTATTATGCGTTCCCTGGGTGACAGCAAAACGCCGCTGTATTTTCTTATTATTTCTTCGATAGTGAATATTATTCTGGCACTTGTTTTCATCATCAGCTTTGGTTGGGGCGTACCGGGCAGTGCTTTTGCACTGGTTATTGCCCAGGCCTTTTCGGCAGTGCTGTGCGTAATTTATATTTACAAGCGTTTTCCGCAGCTGCATATTCATCGCAGCGACTTTCAATTGGATTGGCCGGAGCTGTGGGCGCATCTGCGTATGGGCCTGCCGATGGCAGTGCAGTTTTCGGTTTTAGGCTTAGGTATTATTATTCTGCAGTCAGTCTGCAACAAGTTCGGCAGTGACCAGATTGCCGGCTTTACTACAGCGATGCGCGTGGAGCAGCTAGCGCTGCAGCCGATGATTTCCTTCGGTATTGCTATGGCTGTGTTTACGGCGCAGAATTTCGGTGCTCGCCGCTTTGACCGCATCCGTGATGCGGTGCGCCGCTGCTCGCTGCTGACGCTGGCCTTCAGCCTGTTTACTGCGGTTGTGGTATTTGCTTTTGGCGAAGAGGTTATCGGTATCTTCCTCGATAATCCGTCAACGACGGTTATGGAGTCCGCACATCTTTACATTCTGTATACCGTGCCTGTTTACTTCTTCCTCAGCCAGATTTTTATTTACCGTAATGCCTGCCAGGGCATGGGCGTAAGCATGATTCCGATGCTGTCGGGTGTGGTGGAGCTTATCATGCGTTCTATCGCGGCAATATATCTCAGTGTGCCCTTTGGCTATGAGGGCATCTGTATGGCGGAGCCGATTGCCTGGATCAGCTGTGCAGTATTCGTCTTTGCAGCTTACCATTATTTTGTGCGTCTGCTGGAAAAGCAATATACTCCTGTTAACTGAAAATAGTGAGCAAAAAATATTCTGCTGAGCTGCCTTGTAATTACGTGCTTGAAACACTTTTATTATGAGAATTTATCTCGACAAAAATTCCTGCGCAGGTTACAATTAAATTACAGAGAATACATTTAAGGAAGGTGAATGCTATGAAAAAAATCCTGCTGCTTCTGTCGATGCTGATGTTTATTTTTACTGCTACCGTATCGGCGGCTAGTGCTGTTTTCCTGAAGAACCAATGGTATGAGCCCAGCGAAGGCACAGCGGAGTATGTCAGAGTATTTACAACGGACAATCCTGATTATTATCGCTATATCAATGACAGATTTGCCTTTGCAATAAATCTTCCGGCAAATTTCAATCAGGCTTTTGAGAGCACTAACGGTGACGGCTGTATTTTTAAAGATGAATATGGCTCCAGCTTTACTGTCAGCGGCGGTCATAATATGGGCATGACGCTTGCCGATGAATATAATATGGATATCCAAAATCATCCGTCTGCTGCCTATAAGGCTAAGGGTGATGACTGGTATGTTATTTCCTATCTGGAAAATGACAGGATTTACTACAAAAAGTGCTTTATCAACGGTGATTATTGGAATACCTGGTATTTTGATTATCCGTCCTGGCTGGCAGACAGCTATAATAATAAATGCGCTGCTATCGAGCCTACTTTTACACCCGGTTGGCAATCCGGCCGAGCTGTTTACTGATAAGCTGAACGCGTAACGAAAGTTACGCGTTTTTTCTTTATTTATCACGCCTTGTGTGATAAAATTAATATATTATGGGTTAGTATGTACTGCACCTGCTGACCACCGTTAAATGATAGGAGGCGGAGCTGTGACAGCAGAGCAAAATAATATATATGGAACACTTTATTTATGCGCTACACCTATCGGTAATCTTGAGGATATGACACCGCGCGCTTTGCGGATGCTGCAGGAAGCGGATTTGATTGCGGCGGAGGATACACGTCATACGCTGCAGCTTTTAAATCACTTCAACATCAAAGGACGTCTGGTGCGTTATGATGAGCATAGCAAGGATAAGCAGGGTGAATACCTTTTAGGTCAGCTGCTGGAGGGCAAAAATGTTGCGCTTGTGAGCGACGCAGGCTTTCCGGGAATTGCAGACCCGGGTGAGGCTTTGGCCCACGATGCGATTGCCCATGGTATCAGAGTGGTGCCTGTACCAGGTGCCAACGCTGCTTTGAGTGCTTTGATTGCCAGTGGTCTGCCGACGTATCCGTTTTTCTTTGGTGGCTTTTTGCCCAAGAGTAAGCGTAACAGACGCGAGCAGCTGGAGCAATGGCAGCATATTCCTGCGACGATTATTCTTTACGAAGCACCGCACAGGATTGTGGAGGTGCTGAAGGATATTCTGAATGCCTGGGGCGACCGTCCTTTGGCGGCAGCACGCGAGCTGACGAAGCTGCATGAGGAATTCTACCGTGGTACGGTCAGCGGCTGTCTGGAATGGCTGGAGGCCAATTCGCCGCGTGGTGAGTTCTGCCTGGTGCTTGGTGCCGGCGACGGTGCTTTCGCTGCAGCCGAGGAGGAGCTGGAGCCTCTTGACGAAGTACGCAAGCTGATGGCTGAAGGCGTAGATAAAAAAGCTGCCTTAGCGCAGGTAGCAAAAAAACGTAAAATTCCCAAACGGGAGCTATATAACCAACTAATTTCTGAAGGAGATGGGTCTGACAATGACTAAACCGAGTTATTATATTACAACACCAATTTATTATCCGAGTGATAATCTGCATATAGGCCATGCCTATTGCACAACTATCGCTGACAGCCTGGCACGCTTTCACCGCCTGAAGGGTGAGGATGTATTCTTCCTGACCGGCAGTGATGAGCATGGTCTGAAAATCCAACGTAAGGCTAAGGAAAAGGGCGTAACCCCGATTCAGTATGTAGATGCAATTATTGCTAACTTCAAGCTGCTGTGGAAAGAGCTGAATATCTCCAACAATGACTTTATCCGCACCAGCCAGGAGCGTCATCACAAGGTAGTTCAGGACGCACTGCAAAAAATTTATGAGCAGGGCGATATCTATAAGAAAAACTACAAGGGCCTGTACTGCGTTCCGTGCGAATCCTACTGGCTGGAACGTCAGCTCGACGAGAACGGCTGCTGCCCTGACTGCCATCGTCCTGTTGAGGAGATGGAGGAGGAAAGCTATTTCTTCAAAATGAGCAAATATCAGGACTGGTGGCTGCAATTCATCGAAGAGCATCCTGATTTCATCCAGCCTGCAAGCCGTCGTAACGAAATGATTAACTTCGTTAAGCAAGGCCTTGAGGACCTGTGCATTACGCGTACCACCTTCGACTGGGGCATTCCTGTTCCCTTCGACAAGAAGCACGTTGTTTATGTATGGTTCGACGCTCTGCTGAACTATCTGACCGGCATTAAATACGGCACCGATGATGCCTTCTTCCACAAATACTGGCCGGCAAGCCTGCATTTGGTAGGCAAGGAAATCGTACGCTTCCACACCATTATCTGGCCGATTATGCTGCACGCTATGGGCCTGGAAATGCCGCAAGAGGTTTACGGTCATGGCTGGCTTGTAGTTGACGGCGATAAAATGTCCAAATCCAAGGGCAACGTTATCGATCCGCTGGGCCTGATTGATGAGTTCGGCGCTGATGCTATCCGCTACTTCCTGCTGCGCGAAATCAACCTGGGCAGTGACGGTAACTTCTCCCGTGATGCATTGATTACCCGTGTAAATGCAGATTTGGCCAACGACCTGGGCAACCTGCTGCACAGAACCGTAAGCATGATTGAAAAATATCATGGCGGTATTGTTGCTGATACGGGTGATAGCGAACCGATTGATGACGAGTTGAAGGCTCTCGTTAAAGAAACCGTAGCTAACTATGTTAAGGCTATGGACAACATGGAAATCAACACTGCAATTAAAGGCGTATGGGCTTTAATCAGCCGCGCCAACAAATATATCGACGAAACCGCTCCTTGGATTCTGGCTAAGGACGAGGCTAAGGCTGACCGTCTGAAGACTGTTATGTATAACCTGGCTGAAACCCTGCGTATCGTGGCTATTTTAATCAGCCCGTACATTCCGACCACCAGCCCGAAGATTTACACCCAGCTTGGTCTGGCTGTGCCTGAGCAGTTCCTGCTGGCTGACGCTGAGTGGGGCGGCCTGGCAAACGGCACTAAGGTTTGCAAGGGCGAGCCTCTGTATCCGCGTATCGAGGTTACCGAAGACGGCGCAACCATCATCGGCGGCAAACGCTATGAGCATAAGGCTGCAGCTCCCGCACCTGCTCCGGCAGAAGAAGCAAAGCCGGCTATGGAGCCGATTAAACCGGAAATCGCTTTCCCTGACTTCGAGAAGATTGACCTGCGCGTAGGCAAGGTTTTGGAAGCAGAAAAGGTAAAGAAATCCAAAAAGCTGCTCAAGCTGCAGGTAGAAATCGGTGATGAGGTACGCACTATTGTCAGCGGTATTTCCCAATACTATGAGCCTGAACAGATGGTAGGCAAAAACGTTGTTGTTGTAGCAAACCTGGCACCGGCTAAGCTGATGGGTATCGAATCCTTCGGCATGCTGCTGTGTGCTTCCGACGGACAGGGCAATCTGGCTCTTGTTGACCCGCAAAATCTTGCTTCCGGCAGTCGTGTAAAATAAAAAAGTGCTTGACGCACTCTGAGATTTAGAGCAGTCACTCTGATACGTTTTAGCGGATGAGGAGTGCCTGCTCTTCGTCTATTAACATATTGTCGTTTGTTTTGGAAGGGGGACTTATCAGTGTCCGAAAAGCTTTTTTCGCGCTTGTTCTGGCGCCCGTATCTTTGTATAGGCATCAGCATGGTTTTAGTGCTGCTCAGCAGCATGGTGCCGTATATCCTGCCGCATGCATGGCTGGGGGAGCATTATCCCGGTTATGACTTCTACATGTTTAAGGGTATGGCCTGGACGCTGAAGCTGGCGCTGCTGATTTATTTGTATGGTATCGTCAGCATCTTTACGAAGAATTATTTCCCTAAGCTGAGCAGCCTGTGCACTGAAGAGGTGCGCGCGGTGATTACTGGCTACAAGAGCAGCTGGAGCCGTGGCAAGCAGCTGTGTCCTGTTTTTACCTATACAGTAGGCGACAAGGAATACAGCGAGGCTTTGAATGAAGCCAAGGGGACGAAGGAAAAGAGTGGCGACGTGCTGGAGCGTGGCTTTACGCTGAAGCTGCCGCGTAAAATTATTTATAATCCGCAAAACCCTAAGGAATTTTATCTGCCCGGCTGCGAATATTATTCGCGTAAGGCGGCAGTTTTCCGATATATTTTGTTCAGCATGCTGCTGTTTTTGCAGCTGTATCTGAACTTTTTTGTGAATGTGAGGTAGATTATGAGCAGAACTGGTTTGTGGGATTCGCATGCCCATTTAGATGACGAAGCGTTTAACGAAGACAGAGAGCAGCTGATTGCGCAGCTGGAGCAGGATATGGATGGCATCGTCAATCCCGGCTGTGATGCTGCCAGCAGTGCTGTTGCGGTGGAGCTGGCGGAAAAATATCCGTTTATTTATGCGGCGGTAGGCTGGCATCCCGAGAATTTAAAGGGCATTCCTGCTGATTATCTGCAGCAGCTGGCAGAGTGGGCGCAGCATCCGAAGGTTGTGGCAATCGGTGAAATCGGTCTTGATTATTACTGGAAGGAAAACGAGCCGAAGGAGGTACAGAAGCGTATTTTCTTAGAGCAGCTTGACCTGGCTAAGCAATTTAACCTGCCGGTGATTATTCATGACAGGGATGCGCACGGTGATATGCTGGAGCTGTTCCAGAAGGAAGTGCATGGCGTACAGGCTGTGTTCCACTGCTTCAGCGGCTCGCTGGAGATGGCGAAGGAGCTGGCTAAGCGTGGCTATTACTTTGGCTTCGGCGGTACGTCTACCTATAAGAATGCGCAGAAGGTGCGCGAGGTTATGCAGTATATTCCTAAGGAGCTGCTGCTGTTTGAAACCGATAGCCCTTATCTGACACCGGTGCCTTTCCGCGGCAAGCGCAATAATCCGGGCTATACGGAATACACGGCACGCAATGCGGCGCAGGTTTTGGGAATGGATTTTGAAGAGCTGGCGGCAATTGCCACGGCGAATACCAAAAGATTATTCAAAAAGATAAAATAAAAGTACTCGGTAGATTGTATAATGCATTTGCACACCTAAAGATAATCAAGAATCTATATCATTTCCCAATTTAAAAGTACTCATGAAAATAAATTATTCACAAATCAGAGTTTTTATGATAGAATCATCTTAAGAATAGTTTAATTAAAGTTACTTGAATTATAAAATATTTTAAGCAGGTGATTTTGTGGGAAAAGGATTGGTGGTTTCGTCATTAGCTTTGGCAGCAGGTTTTCTATTGCCTGTATATGCTGGTGCAACTCAACTAGATACACAACAACAGATAATTGCTCAGAAAGAGCAGGAGCAAGCTTCCAAACGCGCTGAACAGGATTTGCAGCATCGCGTTAGTCAGTCTATGGCTAAATCGCAGCAGCAAAGCAGCCGTTTGGAGGCTTTTGTTTTACCAGCGGAAGAGAATAGTTTTAGAATTAAACGTTTCGTGCTTTATGCACCGAAATATGGCTATAAATTTACTTGGATAGATGAATATCTGGCACAGTTTAATGGTCAGAGAATCGGCGTGAACGGCATAAATGAATTGCTGAAACGAATCAACCAGGAAATCATTAACCGCGGATATGTAACAACGCGAGCTTATGTTGGGGAACAGGATTTATCAAAAGGTAAATTTGTCTTTTCATTAGTTCCTGGTATTGTGGGGGATATTAAATTCAGAAATGAAAATACCTGGGGAACTTGGCATAATGCAGTTTGCATGAAGCGAGGTTCAATACTTAATATACGTGATATAGAACAGACCATAGATAATTTCAACAATGTGCCTT
>OQVR01000230.1_pt1 | contig 23752 bp, 20 predicted proteins | sample 1691521 | NCBI WGS metagenome assembly OQVR01 (sample SAMN03418256, study PRJEB22391) | human gut metagenome | biome: human-gut; feature: organic feature; material: feces | host: Homo sapiens | place: Tanzania | collected 2013-01
TAAAGTGGCACGCGAGCTGGGTTCAGAACGTCGTGAGACAGTTCGGTCTCTATCTGTTGTGGGCGTTGAGATTTGCGTGGCCCCGACACTAGTACGAGAGGACCGTGTTGGACAGACCTCCGGTCTACCGGTTGTGCCGCCAGGCGCACCGCCGGGTAGCCGCGTCTGGTACGGATAAGTGCTGAAAGCATCTAAGCACGAAGCCAGCCACAAGATAAGATCTCGCTGAGGGTCGTTGGAGACTACGACGTTGATAGGCTGCAGGTGCAAGGTCGGTGACGGCCTCAGCCGAGCAGTACTAATCACCCGAAAGCTTTCTGGTGTGGTTTTTATCGCCCCACGCGAAAAAGGCGGTAACGGAGAAACCCAAGTATGGGCGAAGCCTTCCAGAGGCCTTGCGCAAGGCTGACGGTGCGCGGATTCTCGAAGCTTGCTCTGAAAGAGTTCAAGCCAGCGTTTCCAGAGATTTCTTTCAACCTTATCACAGGTGCGAAAAAGCCTCAAATAGGCATGCATACTGAAAACGAACTAAGGTGGTTATAGCGTGAGGGTCCCACCTCTTCCCATTCCGAACAGAGAAGTTAAGCCTCACCACGCCGATGGTACTGCGAAAGTGGGAGAGTAGGTAACCGCCCCCTACGGAGAGCGACAGAGCAATCTGCCGCTCTCTTTTTTTTATATAGAAGTTAAGGAGTTAAGAAGTTAAAGAAGTTAAGACGATACCTTCGCCTTCTGTAAAGCCACTTGGCGCGAGTGGGCGAACAGAAACACCTATTTTTTTAGAAGTCAACGAGTCAACGAGCCAACAAGTCAACGAGTTTTCGAATTATCGAGATTTCGAATTATTGATTTGGTGGATCGTGGTTTGTGTTCTTGGTAGCGATTGAAACATGCCGAAGGCATGTCCCTACGTTTTGATGGAAATTTGGGTGGTGGAGGTTTGTGGTGTGGGGTGGAAAATGAAACAGCGCCAGGAGGCGGTTGCCTCTGGCGCTGTGTTGGTTTAGAGAAAACTCTATTGAAAGATTACTTGCGGATACCGAGTTCCTTCTTAGCGATGATAGCACGGTAGCGGTTGATGTCCTTGCGAACCAAGTAGTCGAGCAAACGACGACGCTTACCTACGAGCATCTTCAATGAGCGTTGTGTGTTATAATCTTTTTTGTTGGCCTTCAAATGTTCGGTCAAGTGGGCGATACGAACTGAGAATAATGCAATCTGGGCCTCTGGAGAACCAGTATCAGTATTACTTTTGCCGTATGTGCCAAAGATTTCTTTCTTTTTCTCTGAATCTAAGTACATTACTTTGAAAATTTATATAGTTATTAAAAATTGCGGTGCAAATTTACGGTTTTTTTATTGAATTACAAAACTTTTCGGCTCTTAATTGTCATATTTTCAGCCACTATTGTCTATTTTTTTTGAAAGAGTTAAATTTGCAGTATGAAACATTTCCTTTTTATTTTCATAGCACTATCCTTTAGTTTGTTTGGAAACGCCGAATTGGCGAGTGTGAGAGTGGATAGCCTGCGCAGCGCTGATTTGCTTTTTGTGGTTAATAATAAAGGTAATGCCATCACTGCCGTCACTGAGGGACTTGGTCAATTGCCCATCGACCATGTGGCAATTTTCTACACCGACTCAAATACCCACACACCATCGGTGGTGCAAGCAGATTACGAAGGCGTGCGATGTGGCACATTGCAATCGTTTTGCTATCACGATATTGATACGGCAGCTTGCTTTGTGGTGGTGGGGCGCATAGATGTGCCGTTCGACAGCATTCAAACGCTCAAAAACGCACTCTCGCACCTGGGCAAGCCCTACGATTACTATTACCTGCCCGATGATAAAGAAATCTATTGCAGCGAACTGGTGCAGATAAGTTATGTTACCGACGACGGTAAACACGTATTCTCCACCATACCCATGACCTTCCGCAACCGTGAAGGCGAAATCCCCGAATTTTGGGTTAAGCACTACGCTAAGAAAGGGATTGCCATACCAGAAGGCGATCCTGGCACAAATCCTGGTGAACTGTCGAGACGAAAAGAAATCAAAATTATAGGCCGATTGGTGGTGCCAAAACAGCGCTAATCCTCACTATTCCACTTTGATATTTTTGGTTTTTCGTGATAGTTAGCCCTGTAATGATATTTTTTTTGTACCTTTGTATGATAATAACGACTACAATGATTTCATGAGGCGCTCATTAGTAATATTTGTGATGCTGTTTTCGCTTCTTTTCGGAGGTTATGCTTCGGCACAACTGCTCCAGTGGCGTGAAATTCAGCATAAGGTGCAAGGCCGTAGTTTAGTTGACCCTGCACAGACTGATGGCGTTGAGATATTTGGCAAAGACGGCACCATAACGATTCGCACGCAACGAAAAATTACGGTTAAAGTGTTTACTATTCTCGGTCAGCTTGTTTCGCAAGCCTCATTAAATGTGGGTAGCTCAGAACTGAAAGTGGGGCTACGCGGTATTTTCATTGTGAAAATTGGAAATATCACCCAAAAGGTGGCTTTATGATTTTTGGCGCACAGCGACACGCACGATGATTTGTGGCATTATATTTACGCACATTTGTAAGTAAACGATTCTATTTTAAAAACATCTATATTAGAAATGAACACTAAGGAAAGTATTGACTGGGCATCGCTTCCATTTGGATATTTAAAAACCGACTACAATGTTCGTGCATCTTTCATCGATGGAAAGTGGAGCGAAATTGAGGTTTCTGATTCCGAAATGGTGAATATTCACATGGCATCAACATGTTTGCACTACGGCCAGGAAATTTTTGAGGGAATGAAAGCCTTCAAGGGTGTGGATGGCGTGGTGAGAATATTCCGACCAGAAGAAAATTTGAAACGTATTCAAGACAGCGCCAAAGGCCTGATGATGGAGCCCATTCCATCTGAACTGTTTCTTGAAATGGTGAAAAAAGTGGTGAAGTTGAACGAACGATTTGTTCCACCATTCGAAAGCGGCAGCTCATTCTATATCCGTCCTCTTGAAATCGGTATCACACCACGCGTGGGTGTTCAGCCATCAACCGATTATATGATGGTGATTTTCGGTGCGCCAGTTGGACCTTATTTCAAGGAAGGTTTCCAACCCACCAAGGTGGCAATTTTCCGCGAATACGATCGTGCTGCACCATGTGGTACCGGACGCTTCAAAACAGGTGGCAACTACGCTGGCAGTTTGAGAGCAACAGCACGTGCTCGCGCCATGGGCTATTCGGCAGTGCTTTTTCTTGATCCTAAGGAAAAACTTTATCTCGACGAATGTGGTCCAGCCAACTTCTTTGCCATCAAGGACGACACCTACATCACCCCAGCCTCAAACTCAATTCTTCCGTCAATCACCAATATGAGCCTTCAGCAAATTGCTAAGGATCTCGGTTTGAAGGTGGAATGTAGACCAATTCCTCTTGAGGAACTTGCAGAAGTGGACGAGGCTTCAGAATGTGGAACAGCAGCGGTTTGCGCTCCAATCAGCGAAGTGTATGATTTCGACAACGATAAAACATACGTTATCGCCAAAGACGGCAAGCCTGGTCCTGTAACCACCCAGCTCTACAAGCGACTTTTGGCTATCCAAAAGGGTGAATATCCCGACACTCACGGTTGGCTTACAACAGTTGAATAAAACAAACAAGAAAACATCAAGGCGGATTCTTCATTGTTTCCGCCTTTCATTTCAAGTATGATCGATTATCTGTCAATAATCTCTAAATACTACAAGCCGGGCGACCCCGATTACGAACTGCTTGTGAAGCACTCCACGCAAGTGGCATTGCTCACCAGGCAACTGTGCCAGCGCTACCAAGCCGGCGGGGGAGTGGTGGATATTGAATTCGCCTTTGAGGCAGCGATGCTGCACGACATTGGCATTTTCCGCACCTACGCGCCAGGCATATACTGCTGCGGCAAAGAACCGTATATCAAGCATGGCATTATCGGGCGTGAGATACTTGAAAGCCTCGGACTGCCCCGACATGCGCTGGTGTGCGAACGCCATACCGGTTCGGGCATCTCAAAGCAGAACATCATCGACCAGCATTTGGATTTGCCACTTCGCGACATGCTCCCTATCAGCATTGAGGAAAAGGTGGTTTGCTATGCCGATAAATTTTACAGCAAATCCAGAATTACACGCTGCAAACCCATTGCCAAGGTGCGCAATTCGTTGAGCAAATTCGGCGAAGGCTCGATAAAGCGATTCGACGAACTCACGGCACTCTTTGGCGAACCTGACTATGCTTCGCTCGACCAAGATTTGAAGTCGGCGAAATAAATCAGCATTTCCAAGCAGGCTCCGTCTTTCACAAATTATGTGAAAGGTTAGCATTTCTCCATTGTAATTTTGCTCATAGATGAGTAGAAATGCTTAATTTTGTACGTTATTTGCATTATTGCGCAAAAATTGAGACTCCGCTATTTTCCAATATTGATGATTCTTGTGTTTCTGGCTTCTTTGATGCCGGAATATAGCAGTGTGTCGGCACAGGTCGTGAACGGTGCAGACATTGCTGCGATGGTTGATTCTATCGCTGGCGTCAAGCCCGAAGACAAGCGCGAGACCACCGACACATCACGCTTCAAGAAAGAGCGCGTGGATCTCGACCATGTGGTGAATTTTACCGCCAAAGACTCCATAGTGATGTATGGCAAGGACAACGCCCGAATGTTTGGCGATGGTAATATCACCTATGGCGACATTCAACTCACAGCCTCACGCCTGAATATGGACATGGCAAAGAGCGAAGTGTATGCCATCGGCGCAATCGACACATCGGGTGAAGTGGCTGGAAATCCTGTGTTCAAGGACAAGAGCGGCTCTTACGAGGCAAAAACGATGACCTACAATTTCAAGTCGGAAAAAGGCTTGATTACCGATATCGTGACCGAGCAAGGCGAAGGCTACCTTACAGGTGGCATCACTAAAAAGGTGAGCGACGAAGATTTTTATATCAAAGACGCCAAATACACCACTTGCGACGACCACGAGCATCCCCACTTCTATTTCCAACTTACAAAAGGCAAGATTCGCCCCAAGAAAGATGTGGTGACTGGTCCTGCCTATATGGTGCTTGAAGACCTGCCGCTGCCTATCGCTGTGCCTTTTGGTTTCTTCCCGTTCACCGAGAAATTCCATAGCGGTGTGCTGGTGCCAACATTTGGCGAAGACTATAACCGTGGATTCTACCTTCGCAACGGTGGTTACTACTTGGCGTTGAGCGATTATGCCGATTTGGCTTTGACAGGCGAACTCTACACCAGAGGCGGTTGGGGCTTGACAGCGCAGAGCAATTACGCCAAGCGATATAAATTCCACGGCAACTTCAATGTGAGTTACCTTGTGACCGTGAATGGAGAAAAGGGCGACAACGATTACTCAAAGATGAAAAACTTCCGTGTGCAGTGGACCCACGCGCAAGACGCGAAGGCGAATCCAAACATGAGTTTTTCTGCCAGTGTCAACTTCGCTACCAGTGGCTACTCACGCAACAATCTTGACGATTACTACAGCAACAGTTTCACCGAAAACACCAAGAGCAGTACGGTGAACATGACCTATAAGCGTCCCGGCTCGCGATGGAGTTTCTCCACCACGGCAAGTGTCTCGCAACGCACCGCCGACTCCACTTTGTCGGTGTCGTTCCCTAACTTGACCGTGACCATGAGTCAGTTTGCTCCGTTTAAGCGCAAAAAGGCGGCAGGCGACGAACGCTGGTACGAGAAAATCAAAATCTCATATTCAGGCCGTTTCCAAAACTCACTCACTGCGAAGCAGGATGAATTTTTCAAGAAAAGTCTTGTGAAAGATTGGCGCAACGGTATGTCGCACACCTTGCCAATCAATGCCACATTCAACCTGTTTAAGTATCTGAATGTGACACCCGCCATCACGCTCAACGACCGCATGTACACCAACAAGATTCGTCAGCAATGGGATCCCAATGCCAATGCCGTGGTGCGTGATACCACTTACAACTTCTACAACGTATTCGATTTCAACTTCTCACTTTCGTTCAGCACCAAACTGTATGGTTTCTTCAAACCATTGAAATTCTTTGGCGACAAAGTGAATATGATTCGCCACGTGATCACGCCAAGCGTGTCGTTCTCGGCGTCTCCCGACTTCGGTTCTTCGTTCTGGGGCTATTACGGACAATACGAGCGCGTGAATTCCGACGGCACGAAAGAACCTGTGAAGTATTCCTACTTCAGTAACGGACTCTTTGGCAATGCCGCAAACGGAAAATCGGGCGTGGTGTCGTTCAACATCTCCAACAACTTGGAGGCGAAGGTGAAAAGCGACCAGGACAGCACCGGTTATAAGAAAGTATCGCTCATCGAAAACCTCACTTTGAGCCAAAGTTACAATTTCGCCGCCGACTCATTGCGCTGGAGCAACTTGAACACCACTTTGCTGCTGCGCCTCACCAAAGGCTTCAACCTCAACTTGAGCGCCACTTGGGATGTGTATAAATACGGTTTGAACAAGTATGGCACGCCAGTGCGCATCAATAAACTCCGCCTGCTTCACGGTGGTGGCTGGGGACGCTTGGCAAGCACCGGCACATCGTTTAACTACACGCTCAACAACGACACATTCAAGAATCTTTTCGGCAGAGGAAAGAAAAAGAAAAACGAACAAAAAAGCGTGTTCGACAATAATCAGCAGAACAAAGACGATTCCAACCAAGAGACCAATAGCGGTGACGGAGAGTTTGACAGCGATGGCTATATGAAATGGGATTTTCCATGGAGCCTCACTTTCAACTATTCGCTCAACTATGGTTATGGCGAATTTGATTACAAACGCCTGGAGTATAAAGGACGCTGGACACAGAATTTAAGCCTTAGCGGCAACGTGCGTCCCACCAAAAACTGGAACCTCTCCATGTCGGCAAGTTACAACTTTGATTTACACAAAATCGCTTATATGAATTGCAGCATTTCACGCGAAATGCACTGCTTCACCATGAGCGCCAGTTTCGTGCCAGTAGGTCCATACAAGAGTTACAGTTTCCACATTGCTGTGAAATCAAGCATCCTCAGCGACGTGAAGTACGACAAGCACTCCAGCTCCAGCACCGGCGTAACTTGGTACTAATCCTTATCTTTCACTGGGGGGAAGCTCACACAGATTCAACAGATTCAACAAAATAATACAGTGCGATTCGTGTTCATTTTGCTAAACAACAAATGAACACGAATTTTTTTTTGTTGAGTCTGTTGAATTTTTGTGTGATGTTTAATATTATGGGGAGGTGGGGAAATAAAAAAAGCACCTCGAAATCACTTCGCGATGCCCTAGGAAAAAAATAGTATGAATAAAATGAGGTAAATTAAGGTTAATATCTTCAATTTTGCTCCACAGCTCCAAAAAGCTATGATTGCAAATTTATATCTTTATCAGTTCGCCATCGGATACTGGCAAACCTTGTTTATTTTTATCAAAATAATGTAGGTCCCTCTGTGAAAGCTTGCATACAAATTGTGCTATTTGACACAGTCTTGCTCGTTTCACTATACAAAGATAATCAACAAAATCAGATTACACAAGCGTTACACGCATTTTGAACAACTTTTTGTACCTATTTCACATTTGCCTAAAACGGCTGTTTTTCCTGTTTATTCCGTTTAAATTATTAGTTATAGGCACATTAATACCCATCTATTGGCGATTTGTCACACTTTTTAGGAATTTATCAAGGGGCAAGAATTAGTATTTTTTATTATATTTGCATCATATTAACGATACATTGCTAAACTGTATATTCACGAAATATCAACTCTGCTAACTGCTGAATGAAATTTTTTTCAAACATATTTCCCTTGTTTGCCCTGCTTGCCCTCACGCTTGTGGCTTGTAAAGAGCAAATGAGCAATGATGTGGTGGTGCAAAACAAGTGCTTCACCGTATATGCCGACTCCGTGAAGGAAGGCGATTGGGTAGCACGGGTGCTTTCGCCCACACACATTATCACCAACTACGCTCCAACCGACACCACTTTGCTGACCGACGACGGCATTGTGCGCTTCCGTCTGGCATTTAACGGACACGACAACGAACTTCCGAAGCACACTTACCATTATGCCGTGATGGGCTCCGACACCACTATCACTGCTTTTGAGGTGAACGAGTGCCCCAAAGTGAAAGGCGACATTGATGCCACGAAATGGCATTTGAAAGTGGATTTGCGGAAAATGGAGGAGAAGCTCGATGCCGACGGTTTCTTCGCCACGCCAACAGGCGACACTATATATAAGGAGGAATTTAAAGGTGTGTGGCTTGCTGGCAACATACCACCGCTGTCGTGGGACTTTTTCAACCTTGAGCAGAAATCCAATTTGAAACTCCACAAAACCGCCACAGCCGGCATTTACGAAATCACTATTCCGCTGAGTGTGCGCCGCGAGCCTATGCCGTATCTCTCGGAATGGAAAATTGAGAAAGAGAATCCCGATTATCCCACCATCAAAACATCGATGCCCATCATTGATGCTCTATATAATATGAGCATCAACGATGTGTCAAACGGTATCATCGATGGTGAGGATGGGAAAAAAATGTTCCCACGCAAAGCCAACCACACCCGAATGAGTTACCCAATTATGCTCTCGCTTGCTTATCTCAACCCCAATGAGGCGATGGCTACGCTCAAGAGTGTGGTGGAAAACGGTATGATTTCACATAAGCACAAAAGCAGTCTGTGGCCTATCAACACCGACGACATATCGTGGGCGATGGCGGCTTGGGAAATCTACGCTGTGACGGGAGACAGGGATTGGCTCAAGTGGTCGTATGATGTGGTGAAGCGTACCGTGACGGAAGAATACGAAATCAATGCCGACAGTTTTACCGGTCTGATTCACGGTGGCGGACAATACGCATTCTCGCAAGGGCAGTTTTATCCCGCATGGATGGAATATAAGGACATTTATGAGAGTACGTCACTGACGAACAACGTGTTTTTTGAGCGTGCATTTGAAATTCTCAACGACATGGGCGACGAATTGGGCATTGAAAGCGAATATGGTGCGATGGCGCAAAACTTGAAAGATGCCATCAATGAGGCATTGTGGAACGAGCAGTTGCACCATTATTTCCAGTACACCTATGTTTACGCCAGCCCAGTGCAGTCGCCAGTAATCGACAATTTTGCCCAAGCCATGAGTGTGCTGTGGAACATTGCAAGCGACGATAGGGCTGAAAACTTGATGATGTACACTCCCATCAGTTACTACGGCATTCCCACCACCAGCCCATACTATCAAAGTGAGGACCAAATCAACTTGAGCGAGGTGGTGACACCAATGGTGCAAGCATTCTGGAACCTTGCTGCTGCAAAATCTGACAACGAGACCATGCTTCGCTACGGATTGGGTGCCATGTATCGTGCACAGGCGTTGTTTTGCTGCAACAAGGGCGCTTACAACGGTTTCACAGGTATGCCGCTCAGCACACTGCAAGCCGACCTTGGCAGTGCTGCAGGCAATTTGGCGATGGTGTTTCGCATTTATGCCGGCATGACATTCTTGCCCAACGGCATAGAGTTCAACCCCTTTGTGCCTGTGTTCTTGAAAGGTAAAAAAGAAATTAAAGGTTTCAAATATCGCGATGCCACACTCGATATCACCATCGACGGCACTGGCAGCAACATTGAAAAATTCATCATCGACGGAAAAGAAACCACCGATAATTTCATAGATGCCGACCTTACAGGTAAACATCACATTGAAATCAAGATGGGAAGTGGCAACCGCACACGCCGCCAAATTACGGTGATGACCGAAAATTTCAACATTCCGAAAACGCCTATCGTGAAGTGGGGAAAAAGCACTAACAAAGTGCTCAATTATTCAAGCAACGCACGATATCGCATGGTGATTAACGGACAGATGCGCTATGGCATTTCCGACACCTTATTTACCCTTCAGCCCGAAAAATCGGCGTTTACGGTAAATAGCGTTATCAGCATCGGTAGCCGTGGCAACAGTTACATTTCCAAGCCGCATTATGTGATGAAGGAGTCGCAAGTGATTCCGTTCACAGCCTTTGCACCAGCCGGCACCGCGCTCGTGAGCAGGGAAAAGGCAAAAACGGTGGTGGAAATGAACAGAAGTGAAAACAAAAAGATTGACATTGAGGTGTTTGCCCCATCTGGTGGCGACTATTTCATCGACATTCGGTATGCCAACGGCTTCAACCACGCCTATTGCCCAACGGTGAGCATTGAAGCCAATACTCACCGCCAAGGCACAATCGTGATGCCATGCCGTGGCGAAGACGAATGGCTCAACTTTGGCTGGTCGAACATCATCAAAGCCGAACTTATGCGTGGCCGCAACATCATCACCGTGCAGCGCATCGGCTACCTCGGCACAGAATTGCCAGTGCTTCTCCAATCAATCCGCATTTCCAAGAAATAAACCCAAATCGGTCATTAGTAATGAACTATTTGGGTTAAAACAAAAAAATATCAGTCCTGCCTCTCTGTTGCGGAAAGGTAGGACTGATTATATAATTAATGCGCGTTGGTGCTTGCGTTTGAAACATGCCGAAGGCTTGTCTCTACGTTATGATGCTAATCTGCTGTTGTGCAGATTGCTGAGGCTTTTTATTTCAGGAGGGCTCTGCCTTCTTTTGTGAGGTAGGGAAGAAGGCTTTTCACCGGAACAACGGCTGCTGGCATACCTGATGAGTAAGGACCAATCTCGTAGGATCCGTATTGGAAAACCACGCCTTCTTTCACCACCCATGGTGCAATTGTTGGGGCTGGTAGCGACTTCATGCTATAGTTCACATATTCTCTCAACTTCGAATTGCTTTTCACTTTGTAGTGCTTTTTCAAGCCATTCCAAATCAGCAAATTCAATTTTGCCTTCTTGTTCACAAGGCGTTCGCTCATTTCTTTGCAATCGCTTTTTCTAAAAGTTGCCCCATAAGTGTATGGCATACCGTGGGCTGCACCTATTGGATAATCGTAGCCATTCACCACAAAGGTTACAATTTTGGCATTCTCATACACTTTGGTGATGGTGAGATCTACGGTTTGGTCGGCACCGTACTCCGACTTCATTTTTGTGACCATGGCATCGACCATATCTTCAGCGGTCTTTAAATCGAGTTCGTCGGCGTACAGTACTTTGGAAATCCAGTGTTTCACGGCTGTTGCCAAGCGAGAGTTGCCCACAGGCATATCCACGGTGACATTTACACCGGGAGTGAAGTCATAGGTGGCATATTCTTTTGCTTCATCGGAAACATTCCATGTGCGCTTCACGGTCACCTTTTCTACTGCTAAGTTGCCTGATGCACTGGCGGTGAACAAGCCAACAGCCGCCAAAACTAATGCTAAACAAAATTTTCTCATAGTTTGAATTTTTTTTAGTGATTATTTTTTTCGTTTTTGACACGAATTAGTGCAAAAGGTTTATGGCAACATAAGAAATATGGTCTATTTTTTCTTGTGATACTCGCTATTTGCGTGATTTTTTGTAAATTTGTGCGATAATTAGAAAATTGTATGCAAAAAATTAGAAATGTCGCCATTATCGCGCACGTGGATCATGGCAAGACCACATTGGTTGATAAGATGCTCGAAGCAGGAAATCTTTTCCGCGCTAACCAAGAAATGGGCACTCAAATTCTGGATAGCAATGATTTGGAAAGAGAACGAGGCATCACCATTCTGTCGAAAAATGTTTCAATCCACTACAACGGTTACAAAATCAACATTATAGATACCCCTGGACACTCCGATTTCGGTGGTGAAGTGGAGCGTGTGCTCAACATGGCCGACGGCTGTCTGCTGCTCGTTGATGCTTTTGAAGGTCCAATGCCTCAAACTCGCTTCGTGCTTCAGAAAGCAATTGAAATTGGTTTGAAGCCTATCGTGGTTATCAATAAGGTGGATAAGCCAAACTGCCGCCCAGATGAGGTGCAAGAATCCGTTTTCGAACTGATGTGCAACCTCGACGCTACTGAAGACCAACTCGACTTCCCAACAGTGTTTGGTTCTGCTAAGCAAGGCTGGATGAGCCTCGATTGGAACAAGCCTACTGATAATATCAACGCTGTGCTCGACGCTATCATCGAGCATATCCCTGGCCCAGAAGTCGTGGAAGGCGAGCCACAAATGCTCATCACTTCGCTTGACTATAATTCTTATGTAGGTCGTATCGCTGTGGGACGTGTTCACCGTGGCGAACTCACCGACGGCATGGAAGTGTCGCTCTGTCAGCGCGATGGCAAGGTGGTGAGACAAAAAATCAAGGAATTGCGCACTTTTGAAGGTATGTCGCAAGTTCATGCCGATTCAGTGAAGAGCGGCGACATCTGCGCAATCATCGGTCTGGAAGGTTTCGAGATTGGCGACACCGTGAGCGACCCTCTCAACCCCGACCCACTGCCACGCATCGCTATTGATGAACCCACTATGTCGATGCTCTTTACCATCAACGATTCTCCATTCTTCGGCAAGGATGGTAAATTCGTGACTTCACGCCACATCAACGAGCGTTTGCAACACGAACTCCAGAAAAACCTTGCTCTCCGCGTTGAGAAAACCGAAAGAGAGGATGCTTGGAATGTGTTTGGCCGTGGCGTGCTTCACCTCAGTGTGCTTATTGAAGAAATGCGCCGTGAAGGTTATGAACTTCAGGTAGGCCAGCCACAAGTAATTGTGAAAATGATCGACGGTGTGAAATGCGAGCCTATCGAAAGCCTCACTATCAATGTGCCTGAAGAATATTCAAGCAAGATGATTGATATGGTCACTCGCCGCAAGGGTGAAATGACCATGATGGAAACCCAAAACGACCGCATTCACCTCGAATTTAAAATTCCTTCTCGTGGTATTATCGGTTTGCGTACAAATGTGCTTACAGCAAGTGCTGGCGAAGCGATTATGGCTCACCGATTCCTTGACTATGAACCATGGAAGGGCGATATCGTGCGCCGTACCAACGGCTCTATCATTGCTATGGAAAGTGGCACTGCTTACGCCTACGCTATTGATAAGCTGCAAGACCGCGGTAAATTCTTTATCTTCCCACAGGAAGATGTTTACGCTGGTCAAGTGGTGGGCGAACACAGCAAGGATAAAGACCTCGTGGTGAATGTGACCAAGAGCAAGAAGCTCTCCAACGTGCGTGCGTCAGGTTCCGATGAAAAGGCAAAAATCATTCCACCTGTGGTGTTCAGCCTCGAAGAAGCACTTGAATACATCAAGGCTGACGAATATGTGGAAATCACACCACACCACCTGAGAATGCGCAAAATCATTCTCGACGAACTCGAACGCAAGCGCCTCGCTAAAGCATCAGGAGCAGAAGAATAATCCTCCAACATATACTTAAAAAGTGGCTACCTCCCAAGGCTGCCACTTTTTTTACGCCTATATATCATAAAGATTCAGCAGATTCACACAGTGTGTGGTTAGTGATATTCGTGGTTTTGATCAGCCACAAATATCACAGATTATTTTGTGGAGAGAGGGTGTGGTGGTTAGGATTTTTTTGTGGGGGAGGTGAGGTAGGCGCTCAGTTCGTAGAGGAGGTAGATGGGGAGGAATACGATGGCGAGGGTGAATGGGTCGCCAGTAGGGGTGATTACTGCTGCGAGTATGAGCAGTATGACGATGGCATGACGGCGGTATTTTTTGAAAAACTCGCGGTGCAGTATGCCCACATTGCCCATTAGCCACGCCACCAGTGGCATTTCAAACACGATACCCATAATGAAAATGAGCATCAGGAATGTGTCCATATAGCTGTCGAGCGAGATTTGGTTGGGCACCATTTCGCTCACATGGTAGTCGGCTAAAAATCGTAATGTGATGGGGAACACAAGGAAATAACCTACAGCCACACCAATCCAAAACATGACGTTGCCGATGGCGAACGCCTTTTTGAATCCCTTTTTCTCTTCGGGATACAGTGCGGGACTGATGAATGTCCACAGCAGGTAAATCATCACAGGGAAGGTGATGACAAGTGCCAGCCAGAACGATGCCGACATGTGAATGAAGAATTGCGATGCCAACTGAATGTTTATCAGTTTCACCTCAAACCCTTCGGCAGTGAACTGTGGAAACGATGGAATACCTGCCGTGATGTTCTCAAACAGGCGATAAAGCACGAAATCGCCCTTGCATGGGGCAAGTATCACATTGTCGAAGATTTCAGGCATATACACGAACAGCACGCACGCCACCGCCACGAGCACCACCACAATTTTGATGAGCACTGCTCGCAGGGCATCTACATGGTCCCAAAGCGACATTTCTTGAAGTTGCTTGTTTTGTTCGTCAGCCATTTTTTAGTGGAAATTGGAAGGCAGCCGTGTGTGATCACCAGTAGCGAGGGCACACGCCTTTGGCATGTTGGTGGTGCGCTGATATAATTGGTGATTGCGTAAGAAACATGCCAAGGCATGTCCCTACGTTTTGTTCGTTAGCCTGTTCCGAATTGAGTTTTTTTAGGCACACTTCTCCTGCACGCAGTGGTATTTTGCGTGGCAGGGGAAAGGGTGTTTACTTGTCTGCTGGATTTGATGCGGATTTGCCTTTGGTGTCGTCGTCGGAAGCCTTTTTGATTTCGTCTTCCACTTCATTCAAGCCTTGCTTGAAACTTTTCACGCCTTTGCCAACGCCCTTCATCAGTTCGGGAATTTTCTTGCCTCCGAAAAGAAGCAGAATCACGAGAACGATAACAATAATTTCGCCAGTGCCGAGATTGAACAGCAAAAGTATAGAATCTAACATAGTTATTTCAATATATTATAAATAATAGACAAAGATAATATATTTTTCGCCAACACAAAAGCCTCCACCCCCAATTTCGGAGGTAGAGGACACGTGATATGTGAATTTGGGTTTAATGGCCTCGCCATGATTCTCTGTTCAAGGCTTGCTCGTCGCTCTCAAGGTCGCGCGATTCGGTACTTGACGAATGTTCTTTGCGTGTATATTCGTAGCGCATGTGGCACTTCGTGCAGTAATAAGCCTCTCCCCACGTGGTGGTGCTTCCGTGATTTCGTTCTTCTGTGTTTTTGTAAATGGCTTTGCGGGTGGTGCTTACCGTTACGCCATCTTGTATGGTGGATTCCACAACCTCTGCCACCTGCCTTTTGTTTCGTTTCCAACCTCCATACCAAGTGTAGGTTCTCTTTGGCGTGCCAGCCATTTGCCGCAGGCAATCCACACCACCACAATATTTGCATCGGCTACTCTCAACGTCGCTCTTGACAATGAATATCGAACAAATTGTGTAGAGGAAGAATATATGGTTGAACAATGAGGTGACGGCGTATGAACTGAGCAGATACATAGCAACTATCAACGTAATCCACGAAACGAATATAATCATCCAATTTTTGCCCGGCAGTCGGTAAATCACTTTATGCACAATTATTGGGAGATATATGAGGACGATGATGAGAATGATGGCTTCAACCACGCCAGCCACACCACGCGCCGACCAAGTTTTGAAGTGGCCACTGTTGGTGAAGCCGTTGCGCAACTTGTAGAAACCCACAGGGCGGCTGCCAGTCACGCCTTCCACGGTGTCATCGGGTTTGTAGCGCGCTTCGTTCATTTCTTCTTGGTCAATCACCACTTTAGGCGATTGGGCGGTGTCGCTCAATTCCCAGCGTCCGCGTGCATTGTAACTTGTGAAGCCGATGCGCTTCCATGTGACTTGCTCAAACGCCATGCGGCTGCCGTCGCTCAGCACCACCCAAAAGTTGTATTTGCTTGTGGCTTTCTCGCCGCCTTCTTCATAACTCACATGATTGGAGGGCTTGAGCCCCGTAATCTCAAATTCTTGTGGTGCAGAATCCATTTTTACCGCTGTGGCACCAATCAGTGCCTCTGGCAACTTGCCCATGCAGATGGTGCTGTCGGGCAGCATCACCACGAAATTGAAAGTAGGCAGATAGTCGCCGCTGCGCACTATCGGCACAAGATACTTCTGATAGCGAGCCAGCAGTTTCACCTTGTCGCCCTTCTTGAGTTTCACCGCATCGTGCGTGCCCTTCACCGTCATTTCGGTGGGCATACACACCGTTATTTCACGAGCGCTGTCGATTGCCGCCTGTTCGCTAATGGCAGAATAGTCGATATAGTTCCACAGTCGGTCCGAACCGAGAAAGGCATTACCGGTAAAGAGCACAGCCACTGCACCGATAATGAAAAAAATCACTCTGAACACTTGAGTTATCATTTGTCGTCAGGTTAGTAAGTTATCAGTAGGTTAAAATTAAACACAAATATAGCATCAAAATTCGAAAAAACTACTTTTCACACATTATAAAATTAAATGAAAGTGAAATTTCTTATCAAGTATATGGGTGGGGTTGAAAAGTTTTTATTATCTTTGCCCAAAATATAGAAAAATTTCTTTAATTTAAACATAGACGAATATGAAAGCATTTGTATTTCCTGGTCAAGGTGCGCAATTCGTAGGTATGGGTAAAGACCTCTACGAAAACAACGCAGAAGCCAAAGAAATGTTTGAAAAAGCAAATGAGGTGCTCGGTTTCCGCATCACCGACCTCATGTTTGAAGGCACAGAGGAAGACCTCAAGCAAACTAAGGTTACTCAACCTGCTGTATTCCTGCACTCTGTAATTCTCGCAAAAACCCTTGGTGAAGAATTCAAACCTGATATGGTGGCTGGCCACTCTTTAGGTGAATTTTCTGCACTCGTGGCTGCCGGCTGCCTCTCATTCGAGCAAGGTTTGAAGCTCGTGGAAGCTCGTGCGCTTGCTATGCAGAAGGCTTGCGAAGCCACTCCTTCAACTATGGCTGCCATCATCGGTTTGCCTGATGAAAAGGTGGAAGAAATCTGTGCAACCATCGACGGCGTTTGCATTCCTGCAAACTACAACTGCCCAGGTCAGGTGGTGATTTCTGGCACTTTTGAAGCTATTGAAGCCGCTTGCGTGAAATTCAAAGAAGCTGGTGCAAAGCGCGCACTTCCTTTGAAGGTGGGTGGTGCTTTCCACTCTCCACTCATGGAACCAGCTCGTGAAGAATTGGCAAAGGCTATTGAAGAAGCCAACTTCACTGCTCCTGTGTGCCCAATCTACCAAGACGTGGATGCTAAGCCTCACACCGACCCTGAAGAAATCAAGGCTAACCTTGTGAAGCAGCTCACCGCTCCTGTTCGTTGGAGCCAAATCATGGCAGCAATGAAGGCCGATGGTATGACCGAAGCTGTAGAAGTAGGTCCAGGCAAGGTGCTCCAAGGTCTTATCGGCCGCACTTACCGCGACGTGACTGTTTCAGGTCGCCAGTAATCCACATAGAGATTATTATATAACATTCCATATTAGCACTGCTTTCTCACCAAAGCAGTGCTTTTTTTTTGCCCCAACTCTAATGGAATGGTGGAGGGGGAGAATTGCTTTTTTTGGAGGCGAATGGGCTTGAATAGCGCAAAATTGAGTATCTTTGCCATGATTATAACTTAACACATACAAGACTAATGGATTATTTACTGCTCGTAGTGGGTTTGGCTCTCCTTCTTTTGGGGGCAAATTATTTAGTGGACTCATCTGTAGCCATTGCCAAACGCGCTAAAATATCAAATTTCATTATCGGACTCACCATTGTGGGAATTGGCACCAGTGCCCCCGAACTGTTTGTGTCGATACAGTCGGCACTCACAGGGCATGGCGATATAGCCATGGGTAACGTGGTAGGCAGCAATATCACCAATTTGCTCCTGATTCTCGGTGTGACTGCCGTGATTTGTCCGTTTGCCATAGAAAAGCAAACCCATCGTTCCGACATACCTTTCGGCATATTCGCCGCTGTGCTTCTCACCATGTTTGTGAACGACAGTTGGAATCCCGGCATTGATGAAAACATACTCTCACGCCTTGATGGTGGTGTGCTGCTCGTCATCTTCATTTCCTACTTCATCTATACTTTGTTTGTCAAGGCAAAGAATCCGCAAGAGGCTAAGGAGGAAATGGATCAAGATGCCACTTCATCGCTCGAAGGCAAAAAACCAGCCCTGCTTTGGGTCATTGCTGCGGTGTCGCTTGGCGCATTGCTTTGTGGCGGTCAACTTTTCCTCGACTCAGCCATTAATCTTGCCAAAGCTTGGGGCATGAGTGAGGCGGTGATTTCAATCACTATTGTGGCTGTAGGCACCTCGCTGCCAGAGCTCATCACATCGGTGTTGGCTGCTTGCAAAAACAATCCGCAACTGGCTTTAGGCAATATTTTAGGTAGCAATGTGTTCAACATTCTCATGATTCTTGGTCTCACCGCATCTATCACACCTATTCATGTGGTGGGAATCAACGCCATCGACTTTATGGTGATGATTGGCGCAACGGTTGCCACTTTTATTGTGACCTACACGTTCAAAAAGAAAAAGTTTGACCGTGCCGAGGGTATGATTTTCTTGCTGTGCTATATTGCCTACACCGCTTATTTGCTGATGAGATAAAATAATCATCTCGGTTTTGCATTATATAGATATATACTAACATAAATAATTGAGCCATTATGAATATAGGTGACAAGATTCCTGAAGTGCTCGGCTTCGACGCTTCTGGCTGTGAAGTGAAAGCAAGTGATTTTGCAGGTAAAAAACTCGTGATTTACTTCTATCCAAAGGACAACACTCCTGGTTGCACCGCTGAGGCTTGCAGCATCAGTGCCGGATATGGCGCACTGCGCAAGGCTGGCTATGAAATTGTGGGTGTGAGCAAAGACAGTGCCGTATCGCATCAGAAGTTTGCCGCAAAGCACGAACTGCCATTCACCCTCATTGCCGACACCGACTTGAAACTCAACGAGGCATTTGGCGTTTGGCGCGAGAAAAAGATGTGTGGCAGAGCCTATATGGGCACCGTCCGCACCACTTTCGTGACCGATGAGAAAGGTGTGATTACGCACATCATCACCAAGGTCAACACTAAAAATGCCGCCAACCAGATTTTGGCATTATAAACCACTTTAAAAACCACAGCCTATGCTCATCCGCTTCTATTCCATAGCCGTTTGCCTTGTTTTGGCAATTTCCGCTTTTGCACAAAGAGTGGACACCGATATACGCATCTTCAACAAGAACATTCATTCGCTGAAAATTGTGCCCGTCGATAAACCCTACGGAGTGCCCATCATCGCTTTGGGCAGCGATGAACAGTTGAATGTGAACTTCGACTTGATAGACTACGATGCGCACTATCTGCGATACAGCATCACGCACTGTAATGCCGATTGGCAACCGTCGCGACTGATTGACAGCGAATTTGTGAGCGGCTTCAACCAAGCCGACATCACCGACTTTGCACAAAGCGAAGGCACATTCACTCACTATTTCAACTATAATTTCACATTCCCGAATGATGATATGCAAATTCTGAAAAGTGGCAACTATCTGCTAAAGGTGAGCGAGCAGGACGACCCCGACAATGTGTTGTTTCAAACTCGCTTCAGCGTGTGTGAGCATACGGTGAATGTGGCTGTGGAAACCACCTCACGCACCGACATCGACTACAACGATGCGCATCAGCAGGTGAGTTTTGAGGTTACATACAAGCCTGGCACCATTCAGAATCCATATCAGGAGTTGAAGGCTTTGGTGACACAAAATTCACGCACCGACAATGCCGTGATGGTGGAAAACCCCTTGATGGTGGGAGGCAACAAAGTGACCTACGACCACAACCCCGCACTCATATTCAACGCTGGCAACGAATACCGTCGCATGGAAACCGTGAATGTGAATGCGCTGAACATGGGCGTGAGCCGAATTGAGTATTTCGAGCCATACTATCACGCCACTGTCAATCCCGACCAGCCTCGTGCCGCAACGCAGTATCTTTACGATCAAACGCAATTCGGGCGTTTCACCATCAGAAACGCTGAGTCGAACGACAGTCACACCCAAGCCGACTATATTATCACCCACTTTACTCTTGAGCCTGACGAGATGTTGCCAAAAGGTAAGATATATCTGCAAGGTGAGTTTACGCAAGGTTTGTCACCATCAGCCACACAGTTGAGGTATGAGCCAGAAAGCGGCACCTATACATGCGACATCATGCTCAAGCAGGGGCATTACAATTACCAGTATTTGTTTGTGCCCGATGGAGGAAAAGTGGGGCTTACCTCTTACATCGAGGGCGACAAATATCAAACCTTCAACGAATATCTGGTGAAGATTTACAGCCACCCGATGGGTGAGCGATACGACCATTTTGTGGGCTACGGAGTGGCGTATTCCGGCAAATAATTCTTAAATTTGTATTTCAATTTGAAATAGCATCATAAACTATGAACAAGATAATTAGTAAAGAGAAATTCTCAGAGAATGTCACAAAACTTGTGGTTGAGGCTCCTTTGATAGCAAAGGCACGCCGTGCTGGCCACTTTGTGATTGTGCGCTGCGGCGAAAAAGGCGAACGCATTCCGCTCACCATTGCCGACAGCGATGTGAAGGCTGGTACCATTACACTGGTGATTCAAGCCATTGGCGATTCTACCCGTAAAATCTGTGCGCTTGAGCCAGGTGACTACCTCACCGATGTGGTGGGGCCGCTCGGACAGGCGACCAAAATAGAGAACTACGGCACCGTGGTGTGCTGTGGTGGTGGCGTGGGTGTAGCACCTCTGCTGCCCATTATCCGTGCGCTGAAAGCCGCTGGCAACCGTGTGGTGAGTGTGCTTTGCGGACGCACCAAGGAATTGATTATCCTTGAAAAGGAGGTGCGTGAGAGCAGCGACGATGTGATTATCATGACCGATGACGGCAGTTACGGCAAGAAAGGCATCTCCACCGCGGGCGTAGAAGAAGTGATTCAGCGCGAGAAGGTGGACTATTGCGTGACCATCGGCCCTGCCATCATGATGAAGTTTGTGTCGCTCCTTACCAAAAAATACGAAATCCCTACCGAGGCATCGCTCAATGCCATTATGGTTGACGGCACCGGCATGTGTGGCGCTTGCCGAGTGACTGTGGGCGGTCGCACCCGATTCGTGTGTGTGGAAGGACCGGAATTTAATGCACACGAAATTGACTTTGACGAACTCCTTATGCGTCTCCGCGGATAAATTCACTACACTACTCACAAACTCAGAAACAGAAAAAATGGAAAATAACAATAACGTATCACGCAATGAAGAATGGCGCGTGGAATTGCGTGGCAGCATTTCGCCAAAAGAGCGCGCGGCTATCGAGCGTGTGGAAATGCCTCAACTCGACCCTGCATACCGCATCACTTGCAATGAGGAGGTGAATCAAGGCATCACCGAGGAGCAAGCGGTGAGAGAAGCCACTCGCTGCCTCGACTGCAACAACCCACAATGCGTGACGGGCTGCCCCGTAGGTATCGACATTCCAAAATTCATCAAAAATATTGAACGCCGACACTTTGCCGACGCTGCTGCCACACTGAAGGAAACAAGTTCGCTCCCTGCCGTTTGCGGCCGTGTGTGCCCACAGGAAAAGCAATGCGAGAGCAAGTGCATTCGGTTGAAAATGAAGCAGCCAGCCGTCGCTATTGGCTATCTCGAACGCTTTGCCGCTGATTGGCAACGCAATAGCGGTGAGGAAGATGTCGTGAAGATGGAACCAAAGAACGGCATTAAAGTGGCTGTGGTGGGCAGTGGCCCATCAGGACTTTCGTTTGCTGGCGATATGGCAAAGAAGGGCTTTGATGTCACCGTGTTTGAGGCACTGCACGAAATTGGCGGTGTGCTGAAATATGGTATTCCTGAATTCCGTCTGCCCAACGCTGTGGTTGACCACGAAATAGAGGGACTGCGCAAAATGGGCGTTGACTTCCAGAAAGATGTGCTCATCGGGCGCACTATCACCTACGACGACCTTCACGCTATGGGCTTCAAGGGCATTTTCGTGGGTTCTGGCGCAGGATTTCCTCGCTTCATGAACATTCCAGGTGAAAACCTCAATGGTGTGATGTCGAGCAATGAATATCTCACTCGCATCAATCTGATGCAGGCTGGCCGTGGTGGCGACACTCCTGTTATCACAGGCGACACTGTGGCTGTGGTTGGCGGTGGCAACACCGCTATGGATTCAACACGCACAGCCCTTCGCATGGGGGCAAAGCGCGTGATTTTGGTTTATCGCCGTAGCGAAGCTGAAATGCCTGCCCGACTTGAAGAAATCGGTCACGCAAAAGAGGAAGGTGTGGAACTTATGACACTCCACAACCCAGTGGAATATATTGGCGATGAAAAAGGCCGTGTTTGCGCCATGAAGGTGCAACGCATGGAACTTGGCGAACCCGATGCCTCAGGCCGTCGCTCACCAATCCCTGTGGAAGGCGCAATCGAGGAAATTCCTGTCGATGTGGTGATTGTGGCAGTGGGTGTGTCGCCCAACTCTCTCGTGCCTCGCTCAATCGATGGACTTGAAGTGAGTCGCCGTGGCACTATCGTGGTGAACGACGAGTCGATGCAGTCGAACATCAGCGACCTGTATGCTGGTGGCGACATCGTGCGTGGTGGCGCAACCGTAATTCTCGCTATGGGCGATGGTCGCAAAGCCGCTCAAAACATGGCAAAAACCCTACTTGAAAAGTAATGTTTAAAATCAAATACAAATACATAGGATTCATTATCGGATTCATTGTTGGCAATTTTATTGGCGGCATCATTGGTTATGTGATTGGATCTGTGCTTGACGGAATTAAGTTTTCGAAGGTCACCTCAGGCAGTCAGCAACCAGGGTATGGCTATGGCCGGGGCAACGAATACGACACGTTTCTCTATTATTTGATGTATTTGAGTGCCGACATCATTTTCGCTGACGGCAAAATATATCAGACTGAAACCGTTTTTCTTCGCAAATATCTTAGCGAAGCACTTGGCACAGAGGCCGCCCAAAAAGGAATGACGTTCTTTGAGCAGTTGAAAATGGAACGCAGACAGCGTGGCGTGGCTGCTTGGAATGCTTCGGTGCAGAAAGTGTGTCGAGATTTGAACAAGTTGATGCCAGAGGCGCACCGTTTGCAAATCATCGCATTCCTTGCCGAAATCTCCAAGTGCGATGGTGCCCTAGATGCCACCGAAATCAAGGCTTTGCGCAACATAGCCTACCACATGGGACTGGATGCCGATGTGGTGAATCAAATGTTTGCCCTTGGCGGTCAGACGCTTGAAGATGCTTATACGGTGCTGGGCGTGTCGCCCGACGCAAGCGACGACGATGTGCGCAAGGCGTACAAGAAAATGGTGCTCCAGCATCACCCCGACCGAGTGTCGCACTTAGGCGAAGAGGTGAAAAACGCCGCTACAAAGAAAATGCAAGAAATCAACAAGGCAAAAGACGCCATCTTCACCGCTCGTGGCATGAAATAATACAAGGAGCAAAGCGACAACGCTATAGCGTAGGGATTTACTCAAAAATGTGATTTTTTTGTGCAATAAATGTGCTGTACTGCACAAAAATCAGCTTTTTTGTGCAGTACGGTGAATAAAATGCACAAAATTGGGCTTTTTTTTACAATAAAAGGCGAACTGTAGTCATGCAGTTCGCCTTTTCTGATGGGTGGTTGGGATTTAATCTGGTTCAGTGGAAAAATACTGGGGGGCTGAAACAAAAACATAAAAAACAGCCTTTTGGCGACGCCAGTGCTTCGCACTTGTCGTTGGTGCTGTGGCATGTCTGATTTCAAGTCGAGGCTTGAATCAGCCACACCACATCACCAACGCCGCCCTCTTACGAGGTCGGT
>OQVR01000237.1_pt1 | contig 23554 bp, 38 predicted proteins | sample 1691521 | NCBI WGS metagenome assembly OQVR01 (sample SAMN03418256, study PRJEB22391) | human gut metagenome | biome: human-gut; feature: organic feature; material: feces | host: Homo sapiens | place: Tanzania | collected 2013-01
GGGGTAGAAAAATATATAAAATGTAAATTATATTATTATATTATATATATTATATAATAACTATTATAAGTAATAATAATAAATAAAGGGGCTGGGCAAGGAAAAGTCGGGGTAGGAACTGCTCTGAAATTAAGGGGTAGGGTTTGGAAAAACAATTTTAAGTCGAGGTAAAGAAAACTGGGGTCAAGTTTGGAAAAACTTTGTGGGGGTAATCCTGACTGTGGAAAAACTTTTTCTGGAAAAACTTTTCCAGTTGAATATAGGAAAAAGAAAAGCACTGGTTGGAAACAACTGGTGCTTTTTTATTATAAATAAGAAAGGGAAGGAAGAGAAGTAGTAATGGGAATTAGGGTCAAGTACGGCGGCGAAGCAGTAATGCAATGGGAAGGGAAAGGAGGCAAAAGGAGTTACGTAGGATTAGAATTAGGGAAGAAGGAAAGAAGTAAGGAAGGAAAAGGAAGAAGGTTGAAATAGAAAGGAAGGGGTTAAAGAAGAAATTACAATATAATAATAATAGTAATAATAAGAAGGGGAAGGGAAAGGTTAAGTAAAGGGAAGGAAGAGAAAGGTTTAAGAAAAGAGTTAGAAGGGAAGGGGGAAAATAAGAGTAGAAGTAAAAGGAAGAATGGTAAAGGGAAGGAAAGAAGTAATAATAAAAAAGGGAAGGGAAAGGCTAAGCAAAGGAAGGAACTCGAAAGAACCCAAGTGCTTGCCGTCAACTGACGAGCCATAACCCGAGCTATAGGCAAGAGTGGGTGAAGGCGTTAAGTAGTACGAGGAAAGTGAAAGGTGAGGACGCCCACTATCCCTTGCCATAACGATTCTACCCCTATCCCCTACAAACTCACCCAAAACTCTCCGAAAACGTACCTATGAATTTGTTGGTTAGGCGACGTCGTCATTAGTGTAATTTACAGCAAATTAAACAGTATACAATAGGTTCTAAATCTCCTTTTCTCCGCGCGATTTTTGCGTCAATTTGACAAGGAATTTCACAGCAAATTTACAAGGAAATAGTCATAGGCAAGCCTATAATTATATAATATAATAAGGGATTTTAAACGGTTAATTTCTCGCCGCGCCTCGAAGCCGTGTCCGGAAAACCATATCGTTGAAAAAGAGGGTTTTTTTATAAGGTATTTTGTCAAGCTTCCCCCTCAAAAATTTTCATAACCCGGCAGTTTTCGTTGATTTTACGCCGCGGCACGTGGAATCTTGACTCTTTTCTGTCAAGCTCCTTTCTTTTTAAAAATTTTTGGCTCAAATTGCTTGACTTTTTCTAAAAATTATGTTATAATGAAAGGGGAAATATAAATATAAATAGCATATTGACGTTGTTTGGTTCATTTCGCAGCTCATTTGAGTAGAAATGGACTATTTTTGTACAATTTTACGTTGTCATGGTGGAAAAATGAGGGAAAATGCAGCTCCTTGCGCCGCGGCTCCAAGTTTGTGGCAACACAGCTCCTGCAAGTGCAGCTCCTTTATACAATAATGCAGCTCATGGCGACGCCGATGCAGCTCATTTGAACTTCTACCGAGAATTGGGCGAAAAAGGAGACGCTGAGGTGGTGGAGCAAGACGGCGAAGGGCAGAGAGGACAGCGGCGAAGGGCAGAGAGGTAGACCTACTAAACCTATTGACATAGTAGGGGTGTTCACAATTTGTTCATAAGTTTTCACCGTTATAACGGTAAGAATTTGTTACAATAATATGAATAAGTTAATACGTTTAACTTGCTTTAATATAAAAAGCGGTGAAGTATTCCTACTTCACCACTTAGATTTAAAACACATAGAACGTATGTCTCATTTTCTTATGCTGTCGACAACACTTTGCAAAAATTTCCTTTTCAATCATGCAATCTTCAAGTCCCGTATGACTTTCAATAAAATTATTATTACCTGTAATATATCTGTAAATAACCTCTGCTTTCATTTGTGGTTTGGGAGTTTTGTGACGCGTCATATAGCCATTTTCTTCACAAAAGCGAATGTATAATTTTTGCTTACAGATTGTATCACTTGCCATTTGTAAAGTGTCCCACCATTCTACATGACGTTTGAAAAAAGAAGTGTAATTAAGCAATCGACTTGTATAATTTGTTGCTTTGCAATCAAAATTTGCATTATGGGCGGCTATATCTGAAATATCCCACTTGTCAAGAAGGGCATTTACTATTTGTATAATTTGCTCCCAAGTAGCAAGTTTGCGCCGACCTGCTCTTATATCTGCATGATATTGTGGGAACTTATTTGCATAATAGGCTGTTGCCGCCTGTTCTGCCATGCCGATAAAGGTATCATGGACAACAAAACTATACTTTGCGTATACTTTGCCTGTTCTATCAATGACTGCAAAACCAATATCATAGACAATAGGTTTTTCAAATCCATTAAAAGTTTCTGTATCGACAATTAGAAACAACTTTTTACGAATTAACTTTCCATTTACTGTTACCATTGAATTATTCCTTTCTGTATAAGGGGGCAAATTTAACATATCCCTTATGACATTATTATTATAACACACTTTGCGAATTTTGTCAAGTAATTTTTAAAAATTTTTTTATTTAATTTATTCACATTTTGTTTACAATTCTATAATATTTTTATACCGTTATAACGGGGAAAAATTGTGAACAAAATATGAATAAAGGGAACGGATGTTCAGTCCGTTCCCTTTTGTTAATTATGTTTCATCTCCGAGAATCTGCTGTCTCTTTTCGGCTTTTGCTTTTGCTCTCTCCTCTCTTGCCTTTTTGTCCTTTGCGGCTTTCTCTTCCTTTTTGCGTTTGTTTTCTTCTGCCTTTGCCCTTGCCTGCTCCACCTTGCGAGTATATTCTTCTTCTTCTCTCACTCTCTCATAGGGCTGAAAAACTTTGCCGGAACTCTCCACCACACGAACATCAAAGTCCTTTGCAACTACTTCAACGGTACAGCAAACTTCTCCGTCTGTACCGTCCGCAAGGGTTCGTGTACCCAAGCAGACCGCATACATATTTCCGTCCACCTGTGAAGTCTGTTCCGCTCCGTACTTTGTGGCGAGAAATTCCTGCAAATCTGCGAGGAGAATTTCCCTTGCTTTGTCTTTTGTGGGATTTGAACCCTTTTTGCATTCATTGAAATCGTACATAGTATCATTCCTTTCTATACTCTCTTTAGAGTATACCTTATTATAACATATTATAAGCAATTTGTCAAGAGGTTTTCAAAAATTTTTTCATTTAATTTATTCATAGTTTCGTAATATTATTGTACCGTTATAACGGTAAGAAATTGTTACAGAAATATGAACAAAAGTGGGCGGCTTCCTGCCGCCCTGTCAAATTACTTGACCATATAAATATCAACGTGACTTGTGCTATCATCGTGATTTTTCTTTCTTACTCTCAATCTTTCAAGGGTGCCGTCTTTCACAAGGTCGTCAAGTGCGGCGAGAACAGCATAATACCATGCGCCGTCATGGTCACATCTGACCTCATGCCAAATGCGTAAAGCGGACTTGAATGTAAGAGCGTCACCGCTGTTGCAGTTGTCGGCGATATATTCCTTTACGCTCTCAACATTGGTTTCGTTGTGTCTTGCTCTGTCATTACGCTCGGACTGACTGCAAATCTGTCTTGCAAGTTCGAGAATTTCGCTCTCTCCCTTACCTCTCATATCTCTTGCGATTTCTGTGATAGACTTAATATCGCCCTCACGGAGACAACGCTGACGGTCGATAGCCTTGATATTGAGTTCCTCGATATTGATTGTGATAGCCATAATAATAATTCCTTTCTGGTTTTTCAGTCTGTCCTTGACTTCATTCACTCTGTAAGGTTTTCGTTTCCCTTACTGTGATTATATTATACCATACTTTATCGGATTTGTCAAGGAGTTTTTGAAAATTTCTTGAAAATTTTTTATTTAACTTATTCATAATTTCGTAACAAATAATAACCGTTATAACGGTAAGAAATTATGAACAAAAAGAACGACGGCATTTCGCCGCCGTCCTTGAAAGGAATTGTGAAGATGTCAATTTGTTAAATTCTTTATCGTCATGGCGATATTGAGAGTGAGGAAAATGCCGTTGATAAGGGCGGCAGAAAGCGTCTTGTTTTTGATACTGCCGATAAGTCCGATTGAACTTGATACGACAAAACAGGGGGCTGACCAATTACTACCCACATAACAGAGGGCGGCAGCGAGTGAACACATATAAATTGTGATGTAGTCAATTCTTCTTAATTTCATAATAACTTTTCCTTTCATCATGAGTAATATACTTTCTTATTAAATTCCTTTCTGTTCCCTTCGGAACAATTATATTATACCATAACTTCTTTGATTTGTCAAGTAATTTTCAAAAATTTTTTCATTTGATTTATTCATAATCTCGCAACTATTTTTATCCGTTATAACGGTAAGAAAATGTGAACAAATTATGAACGAAAGGTGGGGCAGTATTTCTACTGCCCCGATATGATTACTCAGAAAGGAGAGAGGTAATCATTTTGTCAATTTCTTTAATCAGTTTTATTGCTTCATTATCATCATTCTGAGCATTAGCAAATTTTCTTGTTTCAACAGTTTCGTGATACTCTACTGAATATCTATTTGTAATGTATGAATGATTTGGAGTTGATTTTTTACGGATAAAGTAAACAAGATTTCTTCCTTGTATAATACTATTGTGATAATAGTGTCCTACGCAATTATGTTGCATATTGCCTTCATCTGTAAAGTCCTGTAAAGTTTTTGGCACAATAACAATAAATTTGTCATTTGAAAGTTCCTCAATAGCGCGGATTTTGTTTTCATTTTTAATAATATGTTCTCCCCACGCTTTTTTAGCAAGAGCACAAATATTATCAGTATTCCACTTGAAACTTCTGTCAGTATTCAACATTTCTTCCCAGTTTTCAGGACGGCATTCATGTAAATATTCATTCCACCCCCTATTTCTAATAAGTTTATCAAGAAATTCTGTCATTTCATATTTGAGACACCATGAAAGCGACTTGATAGAAACTTTTAGAATTTTATTAAATTTGTGGCGGAGTTCATTGCTCATGTTAAAGTAGCATTCTTTATAAACTTCACTGTATTGGTAATAAGGGGAGCTTTCAGTTCCGAAAAGGAGTTCATAGACTTCTTTATCTTCTTGTGTCATTCTCTTTAGTGACATTTCTCTCTTGTATTTGGTGAGATTTTCTGTTGTAGGGCGTTTTTCATTGTCTTTCAGCCACTTAATAAAACCCTTTGGGCATTCGTCAGCAAGTTCGCTACAATAGTGAATATTGTCAAGAATTTCGGGATTATTGACGAAAAGCTCCACTTTGTTTAAGTTACTCTTTACGCCGCCCTTGCTGTTAGACAGTAAAGCGTTGAAAAGCAGTCCTGCTACCTTGTTATCGAAAGCTTTTTCATCGAAACGGTAATCCCCGACAGGGAAACGCTGAATATCTCTACCAGTATAAGAAGTAAAAGACAGGTGAGCCATATCGAAAATGACAGGTTTATTCTTGCCCTCGATAGTTACGGTAACGGTAAGACCGTTTTTCTCAATTCCAGTGATAGTATAAACTCTTGCCATAGTAATCAATTCCTTTCCGTTTTTAAGTCTTTCATGACTTTGTGTTATGTAGTTCTCTTGACTACATTGTTATTATATCATATTTGAAACGATTTGTCAACCCTTTTTTGAAAATTTTTTCATTTTACAAATTCATAATTCGTTCATAATTTCATAACATTTATCTACCGTTATAACGGTAAGAATTTATGAACAAAATATGAATAAGTTCGGGCGGTATTTCTACCGCCCCAATGGGATTAGTCCTCGGTGGTATCCTCAGTATCAACTGCCGTATAGCCGTTGACCTTTCTGCCCTTACCGCCAACCTTGTAATCGTCAACCTTTGTGAACATACCCTCTTCAATACCGACAGCCATAACAGGAGTAATCTTGGCGGTCTTAATATCGGGGTACTCAGTAGCAATGAGAGTAACAATCTCGCTTGCGGCGTAGGTGGTGTTCTTCTTCATCTTAGACTTGATGACCTCGGCGATAGCAAGGTTAGCAGAACGATTTTCAGCGGACTGCTCTGCACGCTTGCCATTCTTCTTCTCGGCACTTGTAAGCATTTCCTTTGCCTTTGCCTTAACCTCGTCATTGATTTCGCCGTTGATGATAGCATTAAGCATTTCCTTTGTAGTCATAATATTTTCCTTTCTGGTTTTTCGGTCTGTCCTTGACCTATTTGATATTCAGTATCGGTGTTCCTTACCTTTACTGTACCTATATTATACCATAGAATTTTGATTTTGTCAAGGGGTTTTCAAAAATTTTTTCATTTAATTTATTCATAATTCTGTAATAAGTTTTTCCCGTTATAACGGTAAATAAATGTGAACAAAATGTGAAGCGGCTTTCACCGCCTCACTTTACCCTGTTAAAGCGATGCCTTTTTCCTCTGCAAAATTTTTTAACAATCTCCACGCTACACACGGTTTCCAGTCGATTTTTTTGTGAGCAGATAGGGCAGTTAAAAGAATTAAGTATTCGTCCATTACGTCGGCAAGTCCGGTATGTTCTTCTTCATAGTCAAGATTTCCAGTTAAATATTTTATCACAATTTCTGCCTTTGTCATTACGTTTCCTTTTTCAGTGATAAAGCCGTGAGCCTTGCAAAATTCAACATACTGTTTTGTTAAAAGTCTTGTGTAAACGATACCGCTGATAATATCGCAGTATTCAAGATTGAGAGCCATAAACTTTTCAACGCCTAAAAGCCGTTTGATACTGCCTTTATCAAAATTGACGTTGTAAGCGAAAAGCCTTTTGACCTTAAAATTTTGAACGTCAGCGGTAAAAATATCAGCGAATTTTTCGGGGGATATAGACTGATACTTCCTTTTGTGTTTAGGGAGTTCAATATCTTTTAAGATTTCCTCAACATTCTTTTTTGTCATTTCCTCAGCAGAACGAGAGTTCACCATTGAAACGATATTTTCCCAAATGCAAGGGAGCAGGGCGAATGAACGCTTACGGTACACATTGTCGTATAAGTCAGCGACTATGTAACCGACATTATACGGACGGCAAGTAGAATAACCCTCAACGTCAAGCACAATAATTTTTTCACGCTTTGAAGTCATTAAACTTGCAACACTACAAAAAAGATTTTTAATTTTATACAATGCACATCATTCCTTTCTGTACCTTTGGTACACCTATATTATATCACAACTTTATCAGTTTGTCAATACCTTTTTGAAAATTTTTTCTTTTAACAAATTCACAATTCTGTAACCAATATCTGCCGTTATAACGGTAAATAATTATGAACAAAAATGACGGCGGATTTCTCCGCCGCCTTTTGTTTATTTATTTTCCTTTGCCGCCTTTCGTGCTTCTCTTGCCGCCCTATCCTTTGCCGCCTTTTCCTCTTTTTTCCTCTTGTTTTCCGCTGCCTTTTCCTCACGTTCATGGACTTTCTTTTCGTATTCGTCACCCTCGATAAGTCGTTCATAAGGCTGGAAAACCTTACCAGAACTTTCTACAACTCTTACGTCATAGTCCTTTGCAACAACCTCAACAGTGACGCAAACTTCGCCCTCAGTGCCGTCAGCAAGCGTTCTATTACCAACAGCAACAGCAAGCATATTGCCGTCAACTTGTGTCATTGTGTCCTCACCGTAACGATTGTGGAAAAACTCGGCAAGGTCAGCAAGCACAATTTCTCTTGCCTTATCCTTGACAGGGTTGCCTTTTTTGCACTCATTAAAATTGTATGCCATAAACATCATTCCTTTCTGTACCTTTGGTACACCTATATTATAATACATCTTGATTGATTTGTCAAGACCTTTTCAAAAATTTTTTGCATTTAATTTATTCACACTTTTGTAATAAAATACTCCCGTTATAACGGCAAGAATTTATGAACAAACTATGAATAAAGAGGGGATTACTCCCCTCTCTGTCATTCCTCAAATTTTGTTAAAATTTCTTTTAGAATATCAGTTACACTTTTTTCATCTGTCACCTTATAAGCTGTTCTGTTTTTGCCGTTCTCCCATACCTTTATAACGTCTGAATTATCATCAATCAGAATATCATTTTGCGTACGGTTTTTAATGGCTTGTTGTTTTGGTGTGCCGTACTGCTGATAAGCGAAACTCTCACAAAACGGCAAATTTTCTTTTACCCACCGCCTTTTCGTTTCTTCTGTCTGTACTTCAAATTCAGGAGTTGCTGTCATACTGCCCCAAGTGATAACACCAAAGCGGACACCATAACGCATAAGGGTTGCGGCGACTTTGTAAAATTCATTATCGAACATTTTATCGCCTTGTGAATAAACTGTCACATCTTCATTTCTCAATTTTTCTAACCAATTAAGAACGTTATACAGATTGTAAACAGTTCCGTCAAGGTCAAAATAGATTTTTACGCTCATTTACTTCATTCCTTTCTGTTCCTTTTGGAACAATTATATTATATCATACTCAGCGGCATTTGTCAAGTCTTTTTTGAAAAGTTTTTCATTTAATTAATTCATAATTCTATAATAATTATTGTTCGTTATAACGGTGAATAAATGTGAACGAATTATGAACAAAATGTGGCGGTCAGAAATGACCGCCAGTCATTTTAGTCTTTTGTTTTGAGCAGTTCGGTGATTGTTTTGTCAATAATCTCAATCAATTCAAGTGCTTTTTTATCATTGTTATCTCTATTGTTTATCATTCTTGTTTCGACTGTTTTATTATAGTTAGTGTTATAACGATTAGTAATATATGAGCGATTTGGGCTTTTCTTCCTACGGATAAAGTATATAAGATTGTCACCTGCGGCGATACTATCGTGATAGTAAGAACCAACACAATTATTCTGCATCTGCCCCTCTTTGGTAAATTCTTCCATTGTTGACGGTACAATGATAACAAAATCATCATGCTGAATTTCAGTAATACTGTGAATTTTCTCCTCATTGGCAAGAATTTTATCATTTCGCTTTTTATCTCGCTGTTTTTCACAAGCGCATACATTATAGTGAAAATCTCTATTGCCGTCAAGATAGTCAATCCAGTTATCACCCCACACCTGAGAACCAGTATTCAAACGGATAAAAAACCTATACCAAAAGCATAAATCCTCATACATATTCCAAGTGAAACTCTTAATCGTTGCTTTAAACATTTGGCGGAATTTCTGACGGAGTTTTACGTTTTCTTCTTCTATCCACCATTTGACAAGAGACTCTCTACCATTGAAAGCAGTAAGAAGTTTTTCATAGATTTCTTTATCTTCTTTTGTCTTTTTGCTTATAGCCTGTTCATTCTGAAACTCTGTGAGGGTATTAACAGAAATGTACTTGCCATTATCACGCACCCACTTGACATATCCCTGCGGGCATTCCTCGGGGACGCTATATGGATTTTGAATGAGGTCAAGGACGGCAATGAATTTTTCCATTTTCTGAAATTCGTAGTTTGAACCAGATTTAACTTTTTCAAGAATAGTGCCGATAGCCCACCGCTGAGCATCAGTTACGTCACCTATTGAACATGACTGCGGAAAATGCTTTACGGTTCTACCAGTAAATGAAGTAAGCTCGCCAGTATTGCAGTTATATTTAATAGGGTTAGGACGGTCATTCAGTGTAATAAGGATAACGCTACCCTCTTTTGTGATATTAGTCATAAAATGCTCTGCCATAAATAATCAATTCCTTTCTGTTCCCTTTGGAACAATTATATTATACCACAACTTCTATGATTTGTCAAGGACTTTTTGAAAATTTCTTGAAAAAATTTTCTTTTAACTAATTCATATTTTGTTCATAATTCCATAATAATTATCTACCGTTATAACGGCGAGAAATTATGAACAAAAAATGAATAGGGAAGGAGCGGTATTCCTACCGCTCCATAAGTTTACTCTGTTTCGTTTTCCCCTGTTGCCGCCGCGAGCTTCTTGTAGCCATTCTTTTTTCTACCTTTTCCGCCCTCTTTGTATTCAGGGTTGATTGTGATAAGTCCGTCCTCTTTGGCAACTGCCATTACGGAGGCGATTTTGTTCTTTGTAATTTCAGGGTGAGCAGGGGAGATGAGGGGGAGCAATTCAGCGGCAGAGTACTCTGCTCCGTCAGTCATAACTGCCACGATTTCTGCGGCGAGCGCGGCATTCGCTGAACGGTTCTCTGCTGTTGCCTCGGCTCTCTTTGTGTTCTTTTTCTCTGCGGCAGCGAGCATTTCAGTTGCTTTTGCCTTGACTTCCTCTGTGATTTTACCATTGATGATAGCATTAAGCATTTCCTTTGTAGTCATAATAAACTCCATTTCTCCGTTTGATGAGTTCGGCTCTCATTGATCGTATTCAATAAGGTTTTCATTTCCCTTACTGTAATTATATTATATCACATTATTTCTATTTTGTCAAGACATTTTTGAAAAATTTATTTTTTAACTAATTCACAATTTTGTAACTTTCTTTTACCGTTATAACGGCGAATATTTGTAAATAAAATATGAACAAAAGGGGCGGCTTTCGCCGCCCCACGCTATTAGTCTTTAACAATTTTGTCAATCGGATAAGCTCTATAAAACGTTTCAACCTTTTTTGTGTCGTAGTTGAATGCTTTGTTATTATCGACTTTGACATAGAAAGTATTATAGTCAGTAAACTTTGTACCAATGCCGAGTTCACCAAAAAGTGGGAGTTCGTCCTCGTTATCTTCATCATCTTCATCGTCCCAATTATCGTCCTCGTCTTCATCGTAGTCCTCATCATCCCAGTCGGGTTCATCGTCCTCGTCTTCGTAAGTGCCGAGAACATAGTCGGGAATGTCCTCGCCGATTGCTCTCGCATAAGCAATAGCAATGCCGACCTCTTTGTCATAGTTATCAGTAGGATTACACTTTGCAACGCCGATAAGCGACTCATCAACGCTGTCAGCATATGTCACGATGATAGTGTTTCCCACACCAATAGCACCGATAGAAGCGGGGTTCTTTTTCTCGTCAGCGTAGAAGTCCTCGGTCATAGACTTTACCCAGTCAGCCTTTGCCTTTGCGATTGCGTTGTTAGCGATTTCCTTTGCGTTCATCATAATGGTAATTCCTTTCTGGTTTTTAAGTGTTGTACTCGTCACTGTTTTAATTTATTCAGTAGAGGTTTTCCCCTTACTGTATCTTTATTATACCACACTTTTTTAATTTTGTCAAGAGGTTTTGAAAATTTTTTCATTTAATTTTCTCTGTCTTTTTTGTGCGGCGGTTAAGTGCCTTTGCCTTAACTCTGATATTATTATATCATATCAATTTGAATTTGTCAAGTAGTTTTTGAAATTTTTTCATTTAAGTAATTTACATTTCGTTCATATTATTTTCCCGTTATAACGGTAAATATTTATGAACAAATATGAACGCAAAGCGGCGGCAATTGCCGCCACCTGCTTATAATTTAATCATTGAATTTGCATACAATCTGTTGATATGAGGTCTATCCTCCGCAACATAATCACAGAGAAGTCTGACTGTTTTACCGTTCGCTCTTGCCTTACTGATTTCCTTTTCTACTTTGAGAAAAGAGAATGTATGGCACATACATTCTGTAATTTTATTGTTAATAACAGCAACAACGTAATACATCACTTTTTCACCGCCTTAACAATGAGAATAATAATACCAATGATAAGCGAAATGCCGAGAATGAGCGTAGTTGGTATCCAAATCGGAGCAAAAACCCACAGCCATGACCATTGAATTACTCCGCAGAGTTTGAGAATAATAAAAGCAATAGTGAGAAGTCCAAAGAAGCCAATACCACCTGCCTGAGACTTTGTATCATTAGAAGAATTATGGTTATTCATAAATAAATTCCTTTCTGGTTTTTCGGACTGTCCTTGTCCTTTACTGTATTTATATTATATCATATTTCTTTTGATTCGTCAAGTAATTTTCAAAAATTTTTTTATTTAACTTATTCATATTCTGTAATAAATAATAACCGTTATAACGGCAAGAAATTATGAATAAAGTTAAAAGAAAAACGGAGCAGGAAGCTGCTCCGCTTTAGCACTTTAGCGCACAACAACGTACTCATCGCCCTCAGTGTAATACACATTGCCGTCATTGTAGCAGTAAGCACGAATATTATCGACCTTGATATAACGTTTGTCGCCGTGGACAAACTGCATACCGATAGCAACCTCAGTGAACGGCGTACCATCGTGGAGAACATAGTCGGGGACTGTCTTACCGTTTGCTCTTGCGTAAGCAATTGCAAGTCCTGTTGCAAGGTCGAAAGCGTCAGACGGGTTGCACTTAGCAACGCCAATCTTAGGCTTATCAGTATCGAGATACATGACTGAAACCTGTCTGCCAACTACAATAGCGCCGACAGTTTTAGGGCTGACTGCTTCTTCTGCTGTAAAAGCAGTTACCATTGTAGAAATCCAATCATTCTTCTTTGTTCTTGTTGCTCTTGTATTCATAATATACTCCTTTTCTCCGCTTTGCGGAATTAAATTATTCAGTCGGGGTGCTTTCTCCGTTTCCCTTACTGTATTTATATTATATCACATCTTGATTGATTTGTCAAGAGTTTTTTGAAAATTTATTTTTTAACTAATTTATATTTGTGTAATAATTATTGACCGTTATAACGGTAATAAATTATGAACAGGCGGTAAACGCCCATTCTTTTAATATCCCTTGCAATACACTGTATATTCTGTATCTGTCATACCTATTCTAATATCCTTAAATAAGCTAAGTTTATTCGTAGTCCTTTTCCTCCTCAATATCGCCAAATTCTGCACCGCAACTATCGCAATACAGAAAAACGCTATCTTTATCACGCAGAAATTCTGCGCCGCAACATGGGCATTCATAAACTTCACCGTTAGCTACTGCTCTTAACAAACGCATAACATCATTTCCTTTCTAACTGAAATTCATAACGAAATTGCACAAAGTTAGTTTCTTTCTTACACCACGGGCAATACATAGTCTTGATATGCCCCTCTGCTGTTCTTCTTGCACTCGACTTATAAGCAGTCATAACTGCATTGCATTCAGTGCACTTAAAACGCCTCTCTGTTACATCTCTCTTTTTCACGGTAAACACACTCCTTATGTTTATTCTTATTTTCTTTTCGAGTAAGGGAGTTGATAGACCAAGTATTACGGAACTGTTTGTAATATTCTTTGCGTTCTTTTTTGGTCATAGTTTTTACCTCTTTCATCGGGGTATCACCTTTCCTTTCTGTAATTATATTATATCACAAACAGGGGTAAATGTCAAGCAAAACATTTTCAACATAATGGGGTGAGTTTTAGTGAAAATGACGAAAACATTTATTAGGGTTGATGTAATACTTTCGTAATAATTTTCTTCCGTTATAACGGGAAGAAATTATGAATAAAGTTTTAATAAGGAGCAGGCGGCTTTCGCCGCCCATTGCTTATAGTGTAATATTTACATAAAAGATTTGCGGTAACGTGTTAAAGATGTTAGTGGTAAGGGAATGATTGAAGAATGGTGCAAAAGTGTTGAAGAACGCATCTGATTCACTTCTTTTCTCTGCAATGATTTTGTTAATATCATTGAAAGAGCAAACGCTGTTTTCTTCTTCATCATTGAGAATGAGGATATTCATACCTACAATTTTAGTATTATCATCAATCTCCCACACGCAGTCGAGAAGCACTTCTTCATCTCGATTATCTTTTTAACCACGCACAATAAAGTGCTTCAAATTCCTGAGAAGTAAGTTTGTAACCAAAAACAAAACCGTGAATGTTATTCATAAAATCAATTCCTTTCTTTGGACTTCTCTTGTCCTTTTCTATATATATTATATCACAAAAGAAATGATTTGTCAAGTATTTTCTAAAAATTTTTTCATTTAACTCGTTTATATTTATCTACCGTTATAACGGTAAGAAATTATGAACAAAGCGTGGGGCGGCGAACCGCCCCGATTATCAATCTATCTTGATAACCTTTTCTGCGATTTGCGTTTTAATTGGTCTACGATTATCATCAATTGCAACCGCCCACTTACCCGTCATACCGTTTCTACTATTAGGTAGCCAACCGATGAAAGTAAGAATGTGATTTTTATTGATAGAACTGATAAACTTATCGCCGTTTACAAGTTCCTCTCTCGGAATGGGGTCTGTCCAATCGGGAATAATTTCATGATTGTATTTCGCCCATGCAATAGCCACACCAATACGAGCACTGAATGGCTCTCCGATACGGCATTTAGCAGTAGCGTGACGCTTTGTAACAGTATTGAAAATTGTAGTTTCTCTTGTAACAAGGTCGCAGTTGATGAAAAAGTTTCTGATGTAAGCATTTGAGTAATTGAGTAAATGCTTTCTTCTATCATGGAGCTTGATATCTATTTCTACCCACGGTCTTTTCTTATTAGGAAGTACCTGAGCAAAGCTATCAAGTCTGCTATCAATCCACGCTTCAAATTCTTTTTTATCCATAATCAGTTCCTTTCTGGTGTTTGGGGGATTTTCCTTTTCCTTTTCTGATTATATTATATCACAAAATACAGCTTTTGTCAAGTAGAAAACTCAGCTCACTTTGCAGCTCCTTTTGTGCAAAATGCACAGCTCATTGCAGCTCACAGTTACACTGGAAAGGATAGCTCTCAGGTCGCCGCAGGTCACAGGTCACAGGGCATAGCTCCGCCGAGGACTAATTCATCACTTTAGTTCCCTAAAGTTCATTCCTTTTACAGGGGCATTATACCACATCAATGTGATAGTTATGTGATAGGAATGTGAAAATTGTGTGAAAAATTTCTTTTAACTAATTTACACTTTGTTCATATCTTTTTCCCGTTATAACGGTGAAAAGTTGTGAACAAAATATGAATACGTTAATAAATAAAACAAGGGCGGATTTCTCCGCCCGCTTGCTTACTGTGTACAATCTGCAATTCTTACAACCACAAGACCGCTTCCTGTACCGAGAGTATAAACATAATCGCCGTCCTCTGCGCTCCCCCAAGTGCTTATCTCATGATACCCAAAACCGAGTTTGAGAAGATAGTGAACGAGATAGACAAAATTGTGCTGGTTCTTTCTGTTTTTAATAACATCAATAATAACGGTGTTATTTCTTTTTTGCGTTATGATTCTACTATCAATAGTAAAATCTTCAATAAAGGTGCTTGCAACTTCAAAAGCCTTTTTCATATTCGCGTTCATAAAAACACGCTCCTTAAATTTATTTATTTGGGGGTATTCTTTCCCCACTATTATTGTACCACATTTCAAGGAAAATGTCAACCCATTTTAGGAAAGTTTTTATTTTAATTTATTCATAGTCTTGTAACTATTTTCTACTGTTATAACGGTTAAAATTTGTGAACGAAATGTGAATAAAATGTGGCGGTCATTTCTGACCGCCGTTCATTTTACATTTCAACTTCTCCCTTGCCTACGATATTTTTCATATCATAATAACACAAGTCGGGAGCATATTCTTTAAGGAAATAGCCGATTTGTTTTCTTGTGGTTGCACTATAAGTTCCTGTACACTCAACAAAGCGGCGACCATTACGGTTAATAATAAAGATAACGACTGTACTGTACGATACAAAGCAAGTTGTATCACCGCTAACCTCAACGTGGCACTGTGCATAGGGATGATTTGTTAAATTCTTTTTCATAAGAACACCTCATTATAAAATTTATTGTAGTGATTCGGGAGCCGTTCTCCCTCTCTCACTATATATATTATACCACATTGCAAGCGATTTGTCTATTGGCAAATTGCATAAAGTTTATATGTTGAAACTGTGCAGTTTGACGGCAGCATTGTTCATAATTTGTTCACATTTTTCTACCGTTATAACGGGAAAAAGTTGTGAATGAAATATGAATAAGTTAAGGGAGCGAACTTAATCGCTCCCATTTGGTTAATTCTTTTTCTTTTCCTCCTCTCTCATTGCCTGAATATCTGCGCGAGCGACTTTTCTTGCCTGCGCTCTTTCCCAGAGAGAATACATATATTTTTGAAATTCTTCTCTCGTCAATCCGTATGTACCTTTTCTGTTTTTGATAAATATTGACATATCAAACACGCTCCTTTAATTAAATAAAATATTGAATATATTCCAGTCCGCATAAATTGGACTTGGCATCATTGTATTATGTAAGTCGGTATCAATAACACTTGCTACTATCCATATAAAGAAAAGCCAACTTACTGCGCCGATGATAAACTCTGCCAAATGCTTTTTGTTCAATTTTCTTTTCATTGTTCTATACTCCATTCTGTAAGTCGGGGACTGTATTCCTTTTCCCCTCTATATATATAATACCATATTTCAAGCCAAAAGTCAAGTAAAATATTTTCAACATTTTTATTCTTTTTATGTGCAATCTGCACAACTGTTCGTTCACATTTTATTCATGTTCTTTTACCGTTATAACGGTAAGAATTTATGAACAAATTATGAACAAGAAAGCGGTCTTTTGACCGCCCTCTTTATTCGTTAATATATGTGTTCAAATGGTCTATTGCCGATTCAAGCCACATATTGTCCTTAGTGGTGTGCCACATTTGGCATTCTTCTAAAAAGCCCTCAATAACATTTCGCTGTTCTCTTGTCAAATGCTCGGTGCGATTCATTATTTCGCATACTGCCTTGACATACTGACAAGTATTGTCAACGTCTAATTGTGGAGCGAGACAAGCCAACATCAGTTCTACCATTGTTAAATTTTTCATTAAATCAAGTCCTTTCTTTAAGGGTTCATTTCCCTTTACTATATATATTATACCATAGGGCGGCGAATTTGTCAATACCTTTTTGAAATATTTTTCATTTAATCAATTCAAATTTCCGCAATAAGTTCTTCCCGTTATAACGGTGAGAAATTATGAACAAAATGTTAAGAGAAAACGGCGATTACTCGCCGTCGTCCTCTCCGAATATAGCCCTAACTGTATCGGTGCTATATGTGTACTGCATTTGATATTCCCATTTTGGCTGTGCTTTAGAATTAAAAGTAAATGATTTAAGTGCTTGGTTTATATCATATATTTCTTGCTTGACGGTACGTCTTTTTTTTCTTAAATCTGTCAGTCTTTTGACTGCCTTTGCCCTTTGCGGTGCGTTAAGCATTTCAAATTCAAGCAAATGTAAAACCTCTTGTATCTGTCTTTCAAGTTGTGAGTGTATCGGCTTTAGTTCTTCAATTCTTGTAATCATATCTGTTTGAATTTGGCAAAGTCTTTTAGTATACTCATTAATGTGTGTGGTGTTTCCATTAGTTAATTCTTTCATTAAAATCAATCCCTTTCAGTTAGGGAGTATCTCCCTTTGATACTACTATTATACTATATAATGGGGTGTTTGTCAATAGGGTAAAGATATTTTTGTAGGAGTATACAAAATCCTGCGGCACGGTAGTTTTTATTTGTGCAAAGTTTCTAAACGTGGGTAGATTTTTGTTTGTAAAATGAAAAAACTTTTTTAACATTTGCTCATAATTTCGTAATAAGTTTTTTCCGTTATAACGGTAAGAATTTATGAACAAAATGTGAACGACAGGCGGCGACTATTGCCGCCGTCCGTCTTTATAATGAAGTGTGTTTGAAGATGTCACTTTTCAGTTGCGACAAGTCCGCTTGCATGAATGGTATTATAAATACCGTCAAGAACTCTTGCAAGTTCTTTCTTTGTCATGCGCTCTGTGATATCTGCACAACCGCCCGCTTCATTCGTTGTTTTGCACAGACGATAGCCGCCATATGCACTCTGAATGAAATACTTGTTAGAAGTAAGACCAAGTGCATAGTTGATGTTCTCCACCTTAATATTAAGGATATCCTTTGTAATTGTGTTCATAAATAAACAACTCCTATTCATTATATAGTGTAAAGGCGAACTGCTTCAACAGTATGTTTACGTTCCTTTTCTTTCCCTTTACTATAACCATTATACCACAATATAATATAAATGTCAATACCTATAAGCGTAAAAGATTATCAACAATCTGGCGGCGAAATTGTGTAATCTGACGAATGATTGTTCATAATTTGTTCATATTTCTTTGCCGTTATAACGGTAAGAATTTATGGACAGAATGTGAATAAGCAAAAAGGGTGAATTAAATCACCCTCTTATTCACTCGGCTTTAACTGTCGTTCCTTCTCCAAATGTTGCAACCGCATCGGCTAAAGCCTTTTCATATGTGTCACCCTCATACCGTTCTGTTGCACATTTTTCGCCCTGTGGAGGGGTAACTACCCACCACCCTAACCATTTTTTACCGTCCATTGCGCTCATCCTTTTCTTTTTATTTAACAACGTGGGCTGTTATCCAAAAAATAACTGAAACGAGGTAGAAAACAACAGAAGCAATTTCCGCTTTTGTCTTTTTCGGTTTTTTCATTTTAAAAGAAACAATCCAAAAGAAAAACCCAAAAATATAAATGATAAAACCAATATTTGAAAGAATAATAGCCATTCAATCATCTCCTTTACTATATATAGTATATCATATTAAAAGGGGTTTGTCAAGTTATAATAACATTTTTCTACATATTGCACAAAAAAATAAAAATCATAAATAGATTTATGTATAATATATACAATGAATATTATATATTTATATATAGTTGTATAAAATCCACAAAATATTTATATGAATGGGGTGGATCTGTTCAAAATAACGGAGCAGGAACAGCTCGGAACAGCTCCCAAATTCAGCTAAAGATTTCATAGGTTAAGATGACTTACAGGTCATAGCTTGTAGGTCACGGCTCACAGGTCATAGCTCGTTTTACTGCTGTAAAGTGGAAAACACTTTAACACTTTAGTGTGCTAAAGCGGTGCACTTTAACGCTTTACCACTTTAGGAGTCTGATACTTTAATGCACAAAAATAGAAAAAATTTTAATCAATTCAAAATTTTGTAACAACTTTTTCCCGTTATAACGGTAAAAAGTTATGAATAAATTATGAACAAAACGAGTATGTTTATTCATAATTTATTCATAACTTTTTGCCGTTGCTATTTAATAAAATAAAAAAATTATTCATAATTTATTCATAATTTTTTACCGTTAGGGGCATGAATAAACAAAAAAACGGGATTTTTATTAATCCCGTTCTCGATTTTTAAAAAAGCTCGCCTATTCTTTGTTCGTTCTTTTTGATATCAAGCCAAATTTTTTGTGCATAGTAGCGGTTTACAAGACCAGATAACTTATCAAGCAAGATTTTGACCGCTATCTCAGTATCACACGAACTTTTTTCATATTCCTTGTAAAGTTCTGTATAAACCTTGTTTTCCGCTGTATTCCATGACGTAATGCCGAGAATTGTATTGTAAAGCTTATCTGCTATGTTATGCGCTTGCTTGCTATAAATAGCGTTATCTTCTAACCATATTTCCAGCGCGTTTATATCAACTTCTACCTGCGTATCTTCTGTATAGCGACCACCAGAAACAGTGGTTTTGTTGTAGCTCTTATTAATTGATACTGATAGACCGTCATCATTAACCTTTAATTTAAAGTCAATGTCAAGGACTTCTGCGCCGTCTGCCCTATGATATGTATAAGATTTATTTGCTTGTTTGATGCCCTGATATGAATGCATAACCTCAGTGAATAAAATAACCTGCGCCGTCAGTTTGTTGTTTATTTTAACCGTATTCATAACAATATACCCCTTTTTTAATTAATTTATTTATATAGTGTATGTGTAGCTTTAATCTACATAATTAACTTATTTAATTCGGTCTTGCAAGAGCCTTACGGCTCTTGCTTGACCTCTTGCTTTAAAGTGTTACCTGTCCATTGTAGAATTTTATCTCAATAGTCTTGCCGTCAATCTCGAGGTCAACGCCCTTTTTTAATGGGTTCCATTCAAGCCCGAAGTACTCATATACGAGTTTCTCAAAAGCATAGCCTTTGTTGCGCTGATTTTTGATTGCCTTAACATCATCTCTTGCTTGCTCAAACTGCTCGAGTGTAAAAATCATCATTGCCGTCATATCATTATTAGCTTGCTTAACAGCTCGATTTAAGAGTTCTGTATTTTTAAGATTCATTTTGACTTCTTTTTTATCTCTGATTTTTGACGGATTAGCACTCATGCGCTCAACACGGAATGCGGCATTTGCGGCGGAGATATTAATAATTGCTGATTGCTCGGCGGCAAGAGCCCTAAATTCTGACGGTGTAAAAAATACCCCGAATATGCCGACGCTCTTATTATAGCCGCCTACGAGAATATAATTATTTTCGTCGTTGGTATCAATACCTATCTTTTTGAAGTATTTGCTTATCATCATACCAATAACGAATTTGCTTCTGTTTGTCATAAATAACAGCCCCTTTAATTAAATAGTAATATTTAGTCTTGGTTTTTTATTCCCTCGACTGTATCTATATTATAGCACGATATAAAAAAAATGTCAATAGGTTTTTTATATTTTTTCACCGTTGCAATGTAAAAAAATAGTGTTGAAAACTCTTGCTTTTTGTGCAGATTGACGAATACCGCAGGTTTGTGAGAGGTATACTATCTGTATAATTTCCGCAGCTACTCGGGGGTATTGTAGAATTGAATTATACTAAAAGTATAATCGGCGGTACCCCCTGCTCCCAAATTTTCATGGAGTATTTTTTTCGACATAGCCCTGTCTGGAATATCCCCTTATCTCTCCGAGACCAAGACTCCTCTGCTTGACTTTCTCTTAAATCTGTGTTATAATTTAATCAATGGAGGTGAGATAGAAAATGCCTATGAGATTTAAACTCAATTTCAATCTTGAAACCTCCCAAGAAAGACTTTAGTACCTCAAAGATACTGTTGACTTTACACAACTTACCAAGAAAGACATTGAGACTTGTACAGATTACGTTTTATACGGTAAAGACCCTGAGAAAGACAATACTTCAGTTGTTGATCGAAAAGAAGTCTATATTAAAACCCGTTATAATTCGTATAGCCAATCAGAACCAGTTTCTTTGGAAGCATTGATGGAAAGTCCAACATTTGACGAAACTATTTTTACTAAAGAGAAAAACATTTATAAGAAAGTTAAACCAGAATCGATTAGTCAGAATAGAGAAAAATATAAAGACATTCCTGGTATGAAAGAGCTTTGGGAGGCTATTGACTAGCTCAATAGAAAACTTAAACTTGCTAAGGGGGAAATTCAGCCGGAACGCGGCGAAGTTGTTCCATAGTTTGATGCTAAATAGCTTTATCATTTGAATCATTAGCTAATTGAATTGAGGAAACAGCAGTACATGTTGAAGGATTCAGTTCATCCAGAACAGACAGCGAGCAAGAACTATGAAAGTTTTTATTCAAGTCCAATTGATTCGGAAATGAATTATCCTGTTTACCCATGCGGAATGATGAGCTATGAGAATGATAATGGATTCATTCATCCGGATAGAAGTGGACGTCAATTCGCCGCAAAAGATATTGAGAAAGAAATTGAGGAACTTAAGAAAAAAGGAAAGCCCTATTTTAGTTTTTTAGATAAGGAACATGTTTATTAGTTATGTTTAAATTATTATTAGATTAAGGATTAGGCCGAGAAGAATCCTGATTCGCCGCTTAATAATTTACTATGGACTTTGGATTTTTATATTGAGAAAGCAAATTTAAGTGAGCAGTAGAAGCTGATTACTGAGGCGAAGAAGCACAATATGTTGAATAAGGAAATTTGTTAGCTTTTAATGGATAAGATGGGGATTTATCATTAGGAGAATTATATTTCAACTATTTGGAATAAGATTTGTCAACTTATATGTGACGCCGCCGACCTTAATTATGATGAATGGTGTTGCAAGGATTATAAGCCTGCATGGAAGAAATGCAATTGTTGTCATGAGATTTTATTACGTGATCCCAGAAATTTCGTTAGAAAATCAAAGTCGCCCGATGGGCTTACAAACCGTTGCAAACGATGCGACCAGAAAAAGAGACGAGGTGAAATTTGATGGGATTGGGAAATAGTTATGAAGCAAAATTAATGGAGTATTTCACTTCGTTTGAAGTTACAGATATACTTGGTTTTGCTAAGATTGTTAAAGTCGGCCCAGAGATTATTGAGAAAGCAATTCTTAATGAGGATTGGGAAGAATTGATTATCACTACGGTTGAGTTCTATTCCGTTTTAGGTAGAAAAGAAAGAAGAGAAATTTTGAAACTTGCAAAAGAAATTAAGAAGCATAATGAGGAATTTAATAGAGAGAAGGAATAGAATAATTTACCTCAAAATTAAGAGGTGAGGAAAATGGCAAAGAAATGTTTGCTATGTAAGGAGGAGAAGAGCCCTGCCAATTTTATTGGCGTGAGGTCAAAACTCCTTAATGGCTCTATGCCGATTTGCCGCCAGTGCATTGCGAATGAAATTAGTGGTAAGTCGGACATAGAGAGATGGAACGTAGTTAATAAGTTGTGTTAGCTTGCTGACGTTCCTTTTGTTCCAGAGGAGTTTGAGAAAATTTATAAAGCTCATGGAACTGACGCTTTTGGAACATATTGTTATATGTTTAGAGAGAAACCTTATGATACACTTGATTGGACAATGTATAATGACGCGTATTTACAGCTTCAGGAAGAAAAACGTGTAGAAGACGGATTGCCGGAATTGAAAGAGGCGAGAATTACAAAGCTTTAGAGAAGATGGGGTCCAGAATATGATGAGCAGTAGTTAGAGTATCTTGAGAATTTGTATATAGGGATTACTAATACCGCCGGAATTGTTGGTGCTTTGAATGAGGACCAAGTTCTTAAACTTTGCAAGATATCGTTAATTATTGAGGACAAAATCCGCGGCGGAGTTGAGTTTGATAAGGACTTAAAGGCTTATGAGAATTTATGTAAGCTGGCAGGTATTACTACTCAGGCAATTAAGGAAGGTTCGGAGTTTAACTCTACTGGTGAGCTTTGGGCTTATCTTGAAAAACTTGGATATAAGGTTTAGTACTATAATGGTGCGGTCAATGATGAAGTTGACAAGACCATGAAGGATATTCAGTATTGGTCTCGTTATCTTTACATTAATGAGACTTCTATTGGTGAAGAAATTAATGAAAGAATTGAGAATTTGAAGGCTGCTGATAAACTTACGAACTCAGGATTCGACTGGGGCGAGTATGAAGAATTCGCTGATGGTGTTGATGAGAATGAAGAGTTCAATGTTGAGATTTAAGGTGATAATATGAGTATTATATTACCATCAGCTATGCTTGCCGCCACGTCAAAGGTATTAAGTAAGGGTGAGACTTTCTACCGTAATGGCGTGGCGCTTGAGAAAGGCGCAGTCATCACTGAAAAACGTATTTAGAGAAATATTAAATTATATTAGTAGTATTTGAATTTATTCGCTTCTTATCCAGATCTTTATCTTGAATTGATTAAGCCTGTACATTCTAAGTTTAAATTAAAATTTTTCCAAGTAATGTTTATCAGAGCATGCTTGAGATATGGACGCGTATTGACCATTGCTCCTCGTGCTGCTGGTAAATCATTTATTTGTATTCT
>OQVR01000245.1_pt1 | contig 23424 bp, 20 predicted proteins | sample 1691521 | NCBI WGS metagenome assembly OQVR01 (sample SAMN03418256, study PRJEB22391) | human gut metagenome | biome: human-gut; feature: organic feature; material: feces | host: Homo sapiens | place: Tanzania | collected 2013-01
CTTATCCCTCGTCGCCATTCTTGCGCACATCAGCGACAATCTGGTCAACAACCTGTGCTGCCGTCATATGTCTGCCGAACATAGCATCCGTACCAGCCTGAATACGCGGAGATAATTCTACCTCATCAAAAGCCTTCTTTTTCATTAAAGCAGCAATTTCAGCTGCGCTCATCCTTCTTGCGTCTGTAACCTGCATTTTATTTTGCCTCCTCATTTAAAACAATACGTAAATCCTCAACCAGCTTATGCAAGCGTGCAAATTTCAGCTTAAAGCTGGCGCGGTTCGCAATCAGTCTGGCTGTAGCTGTAAAAATAGAATCAACCTCAGCCAGCTTATTTTCTTTCAGGGTTCGCCCTGTTTCTACTATATCGACAATCATCTCGCTCAAGCCCACGATAGGCCCCAACTCGATAGAGCCGTTGAGCTTGACGATTTCAGTCTGAATCCCCAGCTTATTAAAATACGCCTTGGCGCAGTTCGGATACTTCGTCGCTACGCGCAGATGCGCATAATCCGTCAGCTTTTCGCGGCGCTTGGCCTCCGGCACGGCCATCATCAGACGGCATTTGCCAAAGCCAAGGTCGAGCAGCTCCACAACATCCTTATCCTGCTCCAAGAGCACATCCTTGCCGATAATACCTATGTCTGCTGCACCGTATTCCACGTAGGTCGGCACATCGACGGTTTTGGCAATAATGAAGCGCACCTTGGTTTCCTCGTTGCTGATGACCAGCTTGCGCGAATCCTCAGTAACATTTTCAGCACTGTAGCCCACCTTTTCCAGCAGGCGGACAGATTTATCAAACAGCTTGCCCTTCGGCAAGGCTATAGTTATGTATTCGTTCATTTATAAAACCCCTCAATTTTTTGCTCAATTAAAGATTAACGCCTACTCTACATATACCAGTGAGCTGCAGCAATAATCCTTCATCGCCTTCGCTGCATCCGCCAGCTCCATCGCCTCCGTCGCCAGCTTCACGCTGCGCCCTTCGCTGCGCAGCGCCGTAGCCTTGGCAATGGCCTCCGGCAGCTTGCCCTCGCTCCAGCCGACGAACGCATCCCAGCCGCGTTCATTATTCACCGCACCGGTACGCTCCAGCGCCAGCAAAATTCTGTCCACGCCCAGCGCAAAGCCTGTTGCCGGACAATCCATGCCAAAGCTCTGCATCATCTTGTCATAACGGCCGCCACCGGCTACAGGATAGCCCAGCTCCGGCAGATAGATTTCAAACAGCATCCCCGTGTAATAATCAAGCGAACGATACAGGCCAAGGTCAAAGCTCAGATATTCCGCAGCACCGTAGGCTTCCACTAAAGCGTAAATCCTGCGCAGATTGTCGAGCGCGCTCAGGCATTTCTCCTGCGTCACGACCTGACCGATACGCTCCAAAAGCTCCGGCCCGCCCTGCAGGAAAAGGAAATCAGCGAAAAGCTGCTTGATTTCCGGACGGATATTTTCCATGCTGTCTGCCAGCTCCTGCATCGCAACCGCATCGTGGCGACGCAGGCAGGCTTTCAGCTCACGCAGCTGCGCTGCATCGAAGCCGGCCTCCTCGGCCAGACCGTTGATAAAATCAACGTGCCCAAGGCTGATAGCAAAGCGCTCTACGCCTGCGGCCTTCATAGCAGCTGCTGCCAGCACGATGACCTCGGCATCAGCAGCTGCACCGCTGGCGCCCAACATCTCTACGCCGGCCTGTTCAAATTCACATTGACGTCCGGCCTGAATCTCCTCATAACGATAAAGATTCGCCAGATAGCAGAGCCGTTTAATTTTTTCGCCGCCCTGCAAGCGTGTTGCCGTCAGGCGGGCAATCGGCGCTGTCATATCATTGCGCAGCACCAGAAGATTGTTGCTGCGGTCGAAAAAACGAAAATCGCCCTTCGCTCCGCTTGCACCAAAGGTATCTACATATTCAAAATCCGGCGTCTTTACCTCATCGTAGCCCCACTTATCAAACACGCGGATAATTGCGTCTTCGACGGAGCGGCGTGTTTTCATCTGTCCCGGCAGAATATCCTTCGTTCCGTAAGGAACCTGATACACCTTATTTGTCATTTCTTTCCCCTCTAACTTTCATATTATTACAAGCAGAAGACTAGTCCTCTGTTTTTTTATCCTTTAATAGCGGCATCACTGATTTATAACCATCGGCACCGTAAACCAGGCAGCGCTTAACGCGCGAGATTGTCGCCGTGCTGGCACCTGTTTTTTCTACTATGTTCTCATAGATGCAGCCCTCATCCAGCAGGCGCGCTACCTCTAAGCGCTGCGCCATAGCCTTCAGCTCGCTGATTGTGCAGATATCCTCAAAAAATTTATAGCACTGCTCCTTGTCCTTAAGTTGCAGAATCACCTTAAATAACTGGTCAGTAAGTTCGTCATGAATATTAGCAGCCATCGTGTTTCCTCCTTGATACTTTAGTACGCTAACTTATGAAAATACTTTAATACTTTATTGTGCGAAAGTCAAGTAAAATTTACAAAAAAATTCTTTTTTCCTGCGAAAGCCGCTTTTTGTAATTTTTTCTTTACAATTACCTAGCAGTTTGGTATAATTCAAAGCAGTAAACTTTTTTCTGGCAGCCTTTACAGGTCTGCAAAAAAATCTCTGCTTTTGCAAGAAATTTGTTGACAAGCGTAAGAAATAGATGTATGATTATTTCACTAAACTTCACAGAGATTTCATCAAGAGTAGCTGAGGGACTGGCCCGATGACGCTACGGCAACCACACATATGTGAACGGTGCCAAATCCAACGGAAGCATTCCGGCAGATGAAGATATACTAACGCAACGTATCCTTCACCGTGTCGGTGAAGGATTTTCTTTTTCCTGAAATTAATATCACAAAATGCTTTCAACCAAGAAGGCAGAGAAAAGAAAGGACTATAACAATGATAGAGTTAGTAAACGTAGAAAAAACCTACTACAGTAAAGCCGGCGATATCCACGCTCTGCACAAAACCAGCCTGAGCATCAAAGCCGGTGAGATTTTTGGTATCATCGGCCTGTCCGGCGCCGGCAAATCCACGCTGGTGCGCTGCATCAACATGCTGGAAAAACCGACCGCAGGTCAGGTTTTCGTAGACAGTCAGGAGCTGACCGCAATGAGCGAAAAGCAGCTGCGCAAGGCACGCCAAAGCATCGGCATGATTTTCCAGCACTTCAACCTGCTGGCCAGCCGTACTGTTTATGACAACATTGCCTTTCCGCTGGAAATCCAAGGTCTGAGCAAAAGCGAGATTGACAAGCGCGTGCGCCCGCTCTTAGAGCTGGTGCAGCTGGAAACCCGCGCCAACTATTATCCGAGCCAGCTGTCCGGCGGCCAGAAGCAGCGTGTCGGCATTGCCCGCGCTCTGGCAAGCAATCCGAAGGTGCTGCTCTGCGACGAAGCAACCTCTGCTCTCGACCCGCAGACAACCAAATCTATTTTGGAGCTGCTGAAGGATATCAATCAAAAAATGAACCTCACCATCGTGCTCATCACGCACCAGATGGAGGTTGTCAAAACCATCTGTGACCGCGTTGCCGTTATCGAAAGCGGCGATATCATTGAAGAAGGCCCGATGGTTGATGTCTTCACCAATCCGCAGCATCCGACCACGAAGGAATTCACGAAGAGCGTTATCAACGCCGAGCTGCCTGACATCGTTAAGAAAATGCAGCTTAGCGACACCTATACCGACGGCAGCAAGCTGCTGGTGCGCATCTCCTTCATCGGTGACAGCGCCAGCGAGCCTATTATCTCCGGCATGGTTAAGCACTTCGATGTAGACGTAAGCATTATCTCCGGCAACACTGACCAGCTCAAGGATCTGCTCTTTGGTACCCTGCTGATTGAAGTCTCCGGCACCAAGGACGGCATCAAGAATGCTTTGGAATATCTGCATAAACAACATCTGAAAACGGAGGTAATCGGCTATGAGTCCTGATATGATTAATCTTTTAATAAAATCCTTTTGGGAAACCTGCTACATGGTTTTCGCTTCTACCGCACTTTCCACTTTAATCGGCATTCCGCTGGGCGTAATCCTTACCGTAACCCGCAAAGACCACATCCTGCCGAACCAGCCGCTTAACACTATTCTGGGCGCGATTGTCAACGCAACACGTTCCACTCCTTTCATTATATTAATGGTAGCAATTATTCCGCTGACACGTATGATTGTCGGCTCTTCCATCGGTACTACCGCAGCAATCGTGCCGCTGACTATTTCCGCAGCACCGTTCATTGCACGTATCATTGAATCTTCTCTGCTGGAAATCAACCCCGGCATTATCGAAGCAGCTCAGGCTATGGGTGCAAGCCCGATGCAGATTATCACTAAGGTACTGCTTCCCGAAGCAATGCATTCCATCGTACTAGGCGTAACGCTTGCTATCATCAGCTTAATCGGCTACTCCGCAATGGCCGGCACCTTAGGCGGCGGCGGTCTTGGTGACCTGGCAATCCGCTACGGCTACCAGCGCTTCCAGATGGATGTTATGATTGCCACCGTTGTCGTGCTCATCGTCATGGTACAGGCAATGCAGTCCTTAGGCGACTACGCATCCAAAAAGCTTAACAAAAACAAACTGTAATCTACAGGCCAAATGAGGGTTTACAACGATGAAGCGAGTTTCATCGACGTAATAAAGAAAAAAGCCGCTGCTGTCTGACAGCAGACCACCATTATTTTAGGGAGGAATAACTTATGAAGAAGATTACCAAACTTTTACTCACCGTTGCGCTCTGCGCACTGACCATCATCGCCGCAGGCTGCGGTGGCGACAACAAAGCAGCCGATAAAAAGGCTGACCCGAACGCACCTGTTAAAATCGGCGTAACCGCAGGTCCGCACGCTGAAATCATGGACAACGTAAAAAAGCTGGCTGAAAAACAAGGCCTGAAAATCGAAGTTGTCGAATTCTCCGACTATGTAACCCCGAACGTATCCCTGGCACAGGGCGAGCTGTTTGCCAACTCTATGCAACATGCTCCGTATCTGGCAGCAACTCTGAAAAAAGAGCCTAAATTCGAGCTGGTTGAAGCTTTCAAAACCGTAAACTTCCCGATGGCTATCTATTCCACCAAATACAAAAAAGTTGAGGATATCCCGGCAGGCGCAACCATCGGCATTCCTAACGATCCGTCCAACGGTGCTCGCGCACTTCTGGTTCTGGCTGACAAAGGCTTCATCGAAGTTAAGGATAAAAACGATGTTTCCACCTCTGTAGCAAGCATCACCAAAAATCCGAAAAACTACAAGATTCAGGAGCTGGACGCTGCTTCTATTCCTAAAGCAATGGGCGACCTTGATATTGCCGTAATCAATGCCAACTATGCACTGGTTGCCAAGCTAAACCCGTCTAAGGACAGCCTGCTGGTTGAACGCGCTGACAACCCGTTTGTCAACATCTTCGTAACCACCAAGGCTAACGAAAAGGATCCGCGCATTGAACAGCTGAAGAAGATTTACACCTCCGCTGAAAACAAAAAATTCATTGAGGATCACTTCAAAGGCTCCATTACTCCGGCATTCTGATTTACCGAAGCATAGCACAAAAGCTCCCGCAGACTTCTGTGGGAGCTTTTCTTACACTAATAGAATTTCTAAAAAAATTTTGCGTTTAGCACTTTACAATTTTAGCATACTAAAGTATAATGGGTACATAGTTAAATGCTAATTAACAAATGAGGTGTGAAAAATGAAAAAAATAGTTGCTTTAGTAATGGGCCTGATGATGATGCTTATGATGGTTGCCGGCTGCGGCAGCGACGGCCCGAAAAAAATGGTAATCGGTCTGGACGATAACTTCGCTCCTATGGGTTACCGCAATGAAAAGAATGAAATCGTCGGCATGGATATCGACCTTGCACGCGAAGCCTGCAAGCGTGCCGGCATGGAAGTAGAATTCAAGCCTATCGACTGGGGTGCAAAAGAAGCAGAGCTCAAATCCAAACGCATTGATGCTATCTGGAACTGCTTCACCGTTAACCCGGACCGTGAAAAGGTATATAGCATGTCCAAGCCTTACATCACCAACTCCCAGCTGATTGTTGTTCCTAAGGATTCTCCGATTAAAACTATTGCAGATTTAAAAGGTAAAGTCGTAGCAGTGCAGGATGACAGCACCGGCTCTTACCTGCTCGAGCAGCCTGCACACAAAGAGCTGGCAGCTTCCATGAAGGAAGTTCGCAAATATCCCGACTTCGCAGCTATTTACATGGAAATAGACAACAAACGTGTTGATGCTGCTATCGTAGACGCAGTTCTTGCTCGCGGCTATTATGACAAAAAGAAACCCGGTGCCTACAGAATTCTTGAGCAGAACATGGGTGATGAGGTTGTAGCAATCGCCTTCCGTAAGGACGACAAAGACTTCAAAGACCGCATCGACAAAGCTATGGATGAAATGAAAAAAGACGGTACCTGCAAAAAGATTTCCGAAAAATGGATGGGCGCAGATATCACAAAATATTAATTTGTTATCACTTGAGGGCTGTCGCATTTAGCGGCAGCCCATATTATAATTATATGGAGAGAAATAATTTATGGATTACGTTTTAAATATCATTCCTCAGATGATTGATGGTTGCCTGGTATCATTTCAAGTTTTTATTATCACCATCGTCCTGAGCATTCCTTTGGGCATTCTGCTCAGCCTTGGCCGTGTTTCCGGCATTAAACCCCTGCAGGCCCTCATCGGCGGCTACGTTTGGATTCTGCGCGGCTCCCCGCTGATGCTGCAGATTTTCTTCGTTTACTTCGTACTGCCGTCCGTAGGCATTCGCCTGCCGGACTTTGAATCTGCCATCGTAGCCTTTGTATTAAACTACGCTGCCTACTTCTGCGAAATCTTCCGCGCCGGCATCCAGGCAATTCCTGCAGGCCAATACGAAGCAGCGCACACTCTGGGCATGAACTATGTGCAGACCATGCGCCGCATTATCCTGCCGCAGGTTATCCGCATCATTCTGCCGCCTATCAGCAACGAAACCATTACTCTGGTAAAGGATACCTCCCTGGTATACGTTCTGGCGATGAACGACCTGATGCGTACTGCGCGCAACCTGGTACAGCGTGACTTTTCTATCACCCCCTTCATCGTTGCAGCTGTTTTCTACCTGCTGGCAACTCTGATTTTAACCGTTGTTTTTGAACGTCTGGAAAAACGCTTCTCCAGATACGACCAATAGGAGGAGTAAACACTATGGCTACTAAAATCAAAGCAACCAATATCTGGAAAAAATTTAATAACCTGGAAGTTCTCAAGGGCATTGACCTTGAAGTAAATGAAGGTGAAGTTGTTGCCGTAATCGGCCCTTCCGGCGGCGGCAAGAGCACTCTGCTGCGCTGCCTCAACAAACTAGAAACAATTGATAAAGGCAGCATTACCATTGACGGTGAAGAGCTATGCCGTGAAACCTCCGGCGGTACGGAATATGTCAAGAACAACGATGTCCGCCGCATTGCCTGCAAAATGGGCATGGTATTCCAGCAGTTCAACCTTTTTCCGCATATGACTGTTCTGGAAAACCTGATTGAAGCACCTGTCAACGTGCAAAAGCGCGATAAAGCAGAAGTTATCAAGGAAGCAGAGGTTCTGCTGGCAAAGGTCGGCCTTTCCGAAAAGCGTGATGTTTATCCGCGCAAGCTCAGCGGCGGCCAGCAGCAGCGTGTAGCTATCGCCCGCGCTCTGGCAATGAAGCCTGCTATCATGCTCTTTGACGAGCCTACCTCTTCTCTGGATCCGGAGCTGACTGGTGAGGTTTTGCGTACCATGCGCGAGCTGGCAGACGAAAAAATGACCATGGTAGTCGTAACGCATGAAATGGGCTTTGCCCGTGAGGTTGCTACCAAGGTTGTTTTCATGGCTGACGGTCATGTACAGGAGCAGGGCAGTCCGGAAGAAATTTTTGTTAACCCCAAAAACGAACGTCTGAAATCCTTCTTAAAAGTAATTTTAAAGTAATCAGATAAAGGTTTCTAAATTAATTCACAGATTACACCTACCTTTGTCATATATGTTTGTTACAATAATACTCGAGGATGAAAGGAACCTATTGAACAAGGCAAGCAAAGAAAGGTGATTTCAATGCACGTTAAAATTCTTGGCCCCATGACTAAGCAGGCAGAGCTGCTGCTGCAGAATACTGCTATTGCTTTAAAGAAGCTCAAGGTTAAGGCTGAGTTTGAAAAAGTTTCCGAATTCCAAAAGGTAGTAGCCTATGGAGTTATGGCCTTCCCCGCTTTAGTCATCGACGAAAAGTTAGTTGCTGTCGGCAGCACGCTTTCGGTAGATGAAGCCATGACTCTTATAAAGCAACTCTCCTAAACATATCTTTTCATCATACACCTCTCCTTAAATACACCGCACTGTCCGAAATGTGCGGTGTATTTTTTTATTTTGAAAGCATTTTGATTAATGTAAAATTTATGTAAAGTTCCTTACGCACTTTTAACATCATAAAATTTCGAGTATAATAAGTATAGGTATATGCTGTTTTTACAGCAATCATGGATGCATACAAATTAAAAAAGGGGACTTATTTTTTATGCTTGCTTATTTCTTGGCATTTTTAGGCGGTATCGCCTTATTTATGTATGGTATGCAGCTGATGGGTGACGGTCTGCAAAAGGCTGCCGGCGCCAAGCTGCAAAAGATTTTAGAGGCCATGACCGGTGTGCTCGCCATGGGCATTCTGTTAGGCGCAGTTGTTACTGCAGTGCTGCAGGCCAGCGGTGCTACCACCGTTATGACCGTAGGCCTGGTAAATGCGGGCCTGCTCACGCTGAAGCAGGGCTTCGGCATTATCATGGGCGCCAACATCGGTACCACTATGACGGCACAGCTCATTGCCTTCAAGCTTTCCGATTATATCACGATCTTAATCTTCATCGGCTTTTTGATGCAGCTGCTGGCGAGAAAAAGCCGCACAAAATATCTTGGCCAGGTTATGCTGGGCTTCGGTATTTTGATGCTGGGCATGGATATGATGGGCAAGGCGGTTATGCCTCTGCGTAACTATCCTGGCTTTGTGCATTTCATCGAGGTTTTCTCCAGCAATCCGTTGCTTGGCATCGGTATCGGTATGATTATGACTGTGCTGATTCAGTCCAGCAGTGCTACCATCGGTATTCTTATCGCTATGGCCGGTCAGGGACTTATTCCGCTGGAGGGTGCGATTCCTGTACTGCTCGGCGACAATATCGGTACCTGTATTACTGCCGTGCTCGCTTCGCTGCGTGCCAACCTTACAGCTAAGCGTGTAGCTGCAGCCCACGTAATGTTCAACGTTATCGGCAGTATAATTTTCGTAATCTTGATGCCGTTCTTCATTAAGTTCGTGCTGCTCGTATCGCCTGACGGCGACATAGCGCGTCAGATTGCGAATGCGCACTCGGCGTTCAACATTTTGAACACGCTGCTCTTTATGCCCTTTGTCAACCCTTTCATCAAGCTGGTAGAAAAGATTGTGCCCGGCAAGGCAGAAATCATCTCCATGCGCCCTGTTTATCTTGACAAAAACATGCTGAACACTCCCTCTATCGCTATCAGCCTTGCTGTCAAAGAGGTTGTGCGTATGGGCGAGCTGGCACGCAAGGACGTGCGTCTTGGCATGGAGGCTATTCAAAGCTTTGATGCTGATAAAGTAAAATACGTTTTGGAGCACGAGCCTGTTGTCGATGCGCTGGAGCGCGATATTACCGACTATCTGACGCAGATGAGCTCCACAGAAATGAGTGAAAGCCTGACAACACGCCACACCGGTCTTTTGCACGCCTGCACGGATATCGAACGTATCGGTGACCACGGTGAAACATTGGCTAAACGCGCACGCAAGCTTGTTGAAGAGGACGTGGTTTTCTCTGATGAGGCTAAGGCCGAGCTGCTGCAGCTCAGCGAAATGGTACTGCGTGCCTCCGGACGTTCATTAGAAGCACTGGAGAAAAATGATAAGGTTATTGCAGAGGACGCTGTGCGTCTGTGCCGTGAGGTTAAGCAATACCAGAAGGAAATACGCAAAAATCATATTACGCGCCTTAACGAGCACATCTGCAATCCGACTGCCGGCTTTGTTATGATGGAGCTGCTGATTAATATGAAGCGTGTATCCGATCATTCCAAGAACATTGCCCAGCTGGTGCAGGGAACCTTCTAAAAACTATAAAATCATTGCAAGCATACAGACTACCACTAAACATAGTCTGTATGCTTTTCTTTTGCGTAAAAGCATTGCTAAGCTAACAGAGTACGTACATAATTAATCCGCACTTTCTCATATGCGCTTATGAATTTACTCAAGTATACTTTAGTAAATCGTACTTGAGTAAATTTACTCGAGGTACTGCAAACCCTGCTCGCGTAAAACAATAATATAATTACAACAGCCTTATCATTACAAGCCTATATTGATACACTTATAAAATCACAACTTTTTCACAAAATCTTTGCTATAATTTAGATAAGCAAGGACTGCGCTTCCGACTGCTACAGTCTTAGCGCAGTCCTTTTGTTATGCGTAGAGCCACATATGGCTTTACGGTTTTTTATTATATTTATTACTAAAAAGTTTTTTATCATGTACATGCTTAGCAAATATATGCTACATATTGAACACAATAAAAGTAAACCACAAGGTTTCACACTTTTTTTACTTTAAATATTGTTGGCACCTTTTACTAATTACAGCTAAAGTATTACAATATAAACTGAGGAATTTTCAGCCTAGATTATAAAAAAGAATGTGAACAGGCATCAGGCACCAGTCTGAAAGTCATATTCGCAGGAGGTTACTATGCAGATAGGATTAGATGTTGGCAGTACTACCATTAAAATCGCCGTACTCGACGATGCGGGCAATCTGCTATTCCATAAATACGAAAGACATTACAGCCAGATAGCAGAAAAAATTCTGGCCTTACATAAAGAATTGATGACTAAATTCCCTACCTTGCATAGCGCACGTCTAGCCATCAGCGGCAGCGGCGGTATCGGTGTAGCGGACAGCTGCGGACTGCAGTTTGTGCAGGAGGTTTTTGCGGAAAAAATCTGCGCCGAAAAGCTCAACCCCGGAACTGACGCCATCATTGAGCTTGGTGGCGAGGACGCCAAAATTCTCTTTTTAGGCCGCCATTTTGATGCGCGCATGAACGACAGCTGCGCCGGCGGCACTGGTGCCTTCATCGATCAGATGGCTTCCCTGCTGAATGTAGAAACACCCCAGATGAACGAGTTGGCACAGCAGGCACAGAATACCTACACCATTGCCAGCCGTTGCGGCGTTTTTGCCAAGAGCGATATTCAACCGCTACTAAATCAGGGAGCAGAAAAAAGCGACCTGGCAGCCAGCATCTTTCACGCTGTAGCCAGCCAGGCCATCACAGGTCTTGCCAAAGGCCGTCCCATCAGCGGCAATGTGCTGTATCTTGGCGGACCGCTCACCTTTCTGAGCTGTCTGCGTGATGCCTTTGACAGTATTCTGAATATCAAAGGCGTCTGCCCGGAAAATAGCCTGCTTTATGTAGCAATGGGTGCAGCCTTCTGCGCCGAGCACGAGATAGATCTTACCACGCTGCCAGAAAAGCTGCGCACGGCAGCAGCACAGCACAGCTTTGAGCATCTGCCGCCGCTTTTTAAAAACGAAGGCGAATATACTGTTTTCAAGAAGCGTCACTCTAAAGAAAGTGTCGCTATCGGCACGCCTGCGGAAGCAAGCGAGGCCTTTATCGGTATCGATTCCGGCAGCACGACTATTAAAATCGCTGTTATGAGTTCTGACGGCAAGTTGCTCGATTCCTTCTACCAAAGCAACAAAGGTAATCCTGTTGTTGCCGTCCGTAATTATCTTACCGATTTCTATACAAAATATCCGAACTGTCGCCTGCTGGCAGGCGCAGTCACCGGCTACGGCGAAGACTTAATCCGCCATGGCTTTGGTGTTGACTATGGCATTGTTGAAACCATGGCGCACTTTTATGCTGCCCAATACCTGGAGCCGGAGGTAGATTTCATTCTCGATATCGGCGGTCAGGATATGAAGTGCCTTAAAATACACAACGGCGCTATCGACAACATCTTTCTGAACGAAGCCTGCTCCAGCGGCTGCGGCAGCTTTCTGCAGACCTTTGCCGAAATCCTGGGCTACACAGCCGAGCAGTTCGCACAAATCGGTCTTAAAGCAGATATGCCGGTAGATTTAGGCAGCCGCTGCACCGTGTTTATGAACAGCAGCGTCAAGCAGGCCCAGAAGGACGGTGCCTCCGTTGCCAACATCAGCGCCGGTCTGTCCATTAGCATCGTAAAAAACGCTTTATATAAGGTTATCCGCCCGGCCAGCAAGGAAGCCATCGGCAAGCACATCGTAGTTCAGGGAGGCACCTTCCTCAATGACTGCGTGCTGCGCGCCTTTGAGCAGGAAATGGATTCGAACGTTATCCGCCCCAACATTGCCGGCCTTATGGGAGCCTACGGTGCCGCCCTGTACGCACAACGCCGATACAAGGACGCACCGCATCAGACAACACTGCTCAACCTGCAGCAGCTGGGTGAATTTGTTCATACCGTCAAGGGTATGACCTGCGGCCTATGCAATAATCATTGCCACCTCACCGTCAACACCTTTGCCGGCGGCAAACGCTTTATCAGTGGCAACCGCTGCGAGCGCCCCATCACCCACATGGCACCCAAGGATGAGCTGAACCTGTACCGTCAGAAGCTGCAGCTGCTCAAGGAATTGCCGGTTAACGAAACACCTAAACGCGGCATTATGGGTATACCTATGGGCCTGAATATGTATGAGCTGCTCCCCTTCTGGAACGCCTTACTCTCCAGCCTGGGCTTCAAGGTTGTCCATAGTCCGATTGAAGATAAAACTATTTACCGACTTGGTCAGGGAACCATCCCCAGCGACACCGTCTGCTATCCGGCCAAGCTGATGCACGGCCATATCAAATGGCTCCTGCAGCAGGGAATCACCAATATCTTCTATCCCTGCATGACCTACAATATAGATGAACAGGGCACGGAAAACTGCTATAATTGCCCTGTTGTAGCCTACTATCCCGAGGTGCTGCACGCTAACATCCGTGAGCTGAATAAGCCTGAGATACATTTCTTCTATGATTATCTTGGCCTGCTGCACAAAAAGAAGTTAGTCAAGAAGCTGCAGGAAATGTTTGCCAAGGCCTACCCGGATATCACCAAGGAGGAAATCCGCAAGGCCGTTGATGCTGCCTTCACTGCCTTCTATGAATATGAAGCGCAGGTCAAGGCTAAGGGACAGCAAATCATCAGCAAGGCACGCGAAGAGCATAAGCCTATCGTTGTACTGGCAGGCCGTCCCTATCACATCGACCCCAAGGTCAACCACAGCATCGACCGCCTGATTACCAACATGGGCGCTGCCCTCGTCAGCGAGGATGCGGTAAGCAGTCATATTAAGACCAAGGAGCTCAACCGCGATTTGCAGGTGCTTAATCAATGGACCTATCACGGCCGCCTGTATGCGGCAGCCGAATATGTTGCCCAAAATCCTGATATGCATCTGATTCAGCTCGTCAGCTTCGGCTGCGGCTGCGATGCGATTACGGCCGATGAATGCCGCCGCCTCCTTGAAGAACGAGGACGCATCTATACACAAATAAAAATAGACGATATCGACAACCTTGGTGCTGCCAAAATCCGCATCCGCAGTCTGTTCTCCGCAGCCCAGCTTTTCGATATAGATAAATAATTAAAGGAGATCTGCATATGCTACCAGCAGCTAACGTTAAGTTTACCCCCTTCACGGAGGATATGAAAAAAACGCATACTATACTTGTACCCGGCATGCTGCCTATGCATTTTTCACTGCTGCAGGCAGCACTCGTAAGCTGCGGCTACAAAGCCGAGGTTCTGCACAACACCGGGCGCGAGGTAATCGAAACCGGTCTGAAATACGTCAATAATGATATCTGCTATCCGGCACTGCTTGTTATCGGCCAGCTGATAAATGCTTTGGAAAGCGGCAAATATGATTTGGAGCATACCGCGCTGATTATCACGCAGACAGGCGGTGGCTGCCGTGCTTCCAACTACATCTACCTGCTGCGCAAGGCTTTGGAAAAGGCAGGACTTACCCATATTCCTGTCATCAGCCTCAACGTCAACGGTCTGGAGCAGCAGCCCGGCTTCCATCTGGATGCATCCATGGTGCATAAGTTTTTGGCTGCCGTTGTTTACGGCGATACCCTGATGTACCTGACGAATAAAACACGTCCCTACGAAGTTGTACACGGCGCTGCCGACAGACTGGCGCAAAAATGGCTGGCACGCTTGAGCGAAGCCTTCAAAAGCGGTAAGGCGCAGGCCTTAAGTACTATCAAGCAGCTTACTAAGGCTATTGCGCACGAATTTGCGGATTTGCCTATCACCAACAAGGAAAAAATCAAGGTTGGTATTGTCGGTGAAATCTACATCAAATATGCCGCTTTGGGCAACAACAATCTGGAAGCCTTCCTGCAGCGTCAGAACTGCGAATATATGCTGCCCGGTCTGATGAATTTCATCATGTACTGTGTTGATACTTATCTTACGGACTATAAGCTCTACGGCGGCAGCCTGCTCAAATACAGCGTCAACAAGGGCGCTATGTGGTATTTGAAATATATGGAAGGCATTCTGCATCAGGCGCTCAGCATTGCGCCCTTCAGCGCCCCCGCCACCTATGAGGAAACCAAGGCTATGGCCAAGGGCGTTATCGGCTACGGCAATAATATGGGCGAAGGCTGGCTGCTGACTGCCGAAATGCTGGAGCTGGTGCACAGCGGCTACACCAATATCATCTGCGCTCAGCCCTTCGGCTGCCTGCCTAATCACATCGCCGGTCGCGGTATGATTAACAAAATCAAGGAGATTGCCGAGGAGGCCAATATCTTGGCACTGGACTACGATGCCAGTGCTGCCCGCGTTAATCAGGAAAACCGCATTAAGCTGATGCTGGCGACAGCGAAGTAAAAAATTTTTTAATGCTAAAGTCGCGAACTGCCTGCTGTATTTTATTAATTACAGTATATTCTTGTTTCAGCAGGCGAGTTTCTTTATGAAATATCTTAACTTTTTGTTTTTCATTTTCGCTTAAAATATTGTGTTATTTTTCATAAGTATAGCAGGATTTATATAGCTTCATCTAGAATTATAAAAATATATTTTATTTTGAGATTTACAATTTGAGGCAGACGTGTTATACTTAAATCAATCCTTATACCATACCAAGGATTATCGGGTTACTATGATAAGGTAACACACCGAAAAGCTCTAACGCCCTGCCATCCGGCAGGGCGTTATCTTTTTATACACCCAAATAAGAAAGGATGTTGAGAATGAAATATGCAATAGGTCTTGATATCGGAATTGCATCTGTCGGCTATGCCGTTTTAGCGTTAGATCACGAAGAAAATCCTTGGGGAATTATTCGTCTTGGTTCACGTATCTTTGACGTAGCAGAAAATCCCAAGGATGGTGCCTCCTTAGCCTTGCCACGTCGTGAAGCCCGTAGCGTCCGCAGACGCCTGCGCAGACATCATCATCGTTTGGAGCGTATAAAAAATCTTTTGATTAATACCGAGCTTATAACAAAAAATGAGCTTTTGCATTTATATGATGGTAATCTTTCTGACATATACGAATTACGCGTAAAAGCACTCGATTATTCTGTAACTAATGCAGAGCTTACACGAATCTTATTACATCTCGCGCAAAGACGTGGTTTTAAATCCAACAGAAAATCTGATGCCACTGACAAGGAAGCAGGCCAGCTTTTAGAAGCAGTTTCCGCAAACGCTAAACGCATGCAGGAAAACCATTATCGTACTGTAGGCGAAATGTTTTATAAAGATGATTTATTCTCAAAATACAAACGCAATAAAGGCGGCACCTACCTTACTACAGTGCATAGAGATATGATTGCTGCAGAAGCCAGAACTATTCTTGAAAAACAATTCACTTTGGGCAACGATATCTGTACTAAAGATTTTATAGACAAATATTTATCTATTCTCTTAAGCCAAAGGCAATTTGATGAAGGTCCCGGCGAACCAAGTCCCTATGCAGGCAACCAGATAGCCAATATGATCGGCAAATGTACCTTTGAACCGAATGAATATAGAGCAGCAAAATACAAAAAAGCTGTAATTGGTAGAATAAGCGAGCAATACAGCTAAAATTAATGCTAATTTCATTTAACTGTGATTTTTGTAATGTTAAAAATCGTGGATACCTGTGATTATAGTATTATATTTATATTTAATTGCTTGATTAACATCTTATTTGGGGAGTGAAAATAATGAGTTCGGTTATTATGCCAACTAATGGTATCCATGAAACTGCAATCATTCATCCGTCTGCTAAAATCGGCAAGGACGTCAGTGTAGGTCCTTTTGCTGTCATCGACGAAGATACGGAGATTGGCGACGGCTGCGTGATTGGTGCGCATGTGACTATCCATCCATATACTAAAATCGGCAAGAATTGCCATTTTTTCCCGGGCTGCTCTATTGGTGCAGTACCGCAGGATTTAAAATTTGTAGGTGAAAAAAGCTATACCATTATCGGTGATGGCGGCAGCTTCCGTGAATGCTGCACTGTTCATCGTGCGTGTGGCGAAGGCAACGAAACCCGTATCGGCAACAATATCCTGATGATGGCCTATACCCATGTAGCGCATAACTGCATTGTAGGCAACAATGTTATTATGTCTAACGTGGCAACACTTGCAGGCCACGTTATCGTAGAGGACCGTGCTGTTATCGGTGGCTTGTCTGCAGTACACCAGTTCTGCAAGATTGGCCGTAACGCCATGATTGGCGGTATGGCACGTGTAACCCAGGATGTTCCTCCGTTCATGATCTGCGCCGGTGATCCTGCTTTTGTTTCCGGCCTGAACAGCGTTGGTCTTTCCCGTGCCGGTATGCCGGTAGAAGAACGCAGCGAGTTGAAAAAGGCTTTCCGCATTCTTTATCGCAGCGGCTTGCCGCTGCAGGAGGCAATCAGCACTATGGAACAGGAGCTGACAAGCTCCGAGCCTATGGAACATCTGCTGCGCTTCCTGCGCAATGTTGAACGCGGTATTATCCGTACACGCAGAGGCTAAGGCTATGGAGGTGCTGGGCGTACTTTCAGGTGTCGGACATCTGCCGGTAGAGGTAGCACGCTCGGCGAAGGAGCTGGGCTACCATGTTGTCGCTGTAGGTGTTGTTCCCGGTATTGACGAGGAGCTGCCTGGCAGTGTTGATGCTTATTACGATATCAACATCGGCAAAATTGGCAAGATTATTTCTACGCTGAAAAAAAATAAGGTTACCAAGGTTACGATGATCGGTAAGGTAACCAAGGAAGTTTTGTACAAAGCAGGCAGGATTGTTCCTGATCTGCGGGCGATAAAAATTTTAGCTACTATTCCGGACCGCAAGGATGATACTATCATGAATGCGATTGTTAAGGAGCTGGAAGACGAAGGCATTGAGGTTATGGATCAGACCTTGCTGATCAAACCGCTGCTGCCGCAGCCTGGCGTTCTTACAAAGCGCAAGCCTACGGAGGCCGAACTTGCGGATATGGAATTTGGGTTTGAGATGGCGAAGGCTATCGGCGGACTGGATATTGGTCAGACCGTTGTTGTAAAAAATCGTGCTGTGATGGCAGTAGAAGCAATTGAAGGCACTGATGCCTGCATTTTGCGCGGCGGTTTTTTAGGCAAGGGCGGTGTGATTGTAGCCAAGGCTGCTAAGCCGAAGCAGGATCAACGCTTTGATATTCCCGGTTTTGGTACGACAACGATTGAATCTATGATTCATGCCGGTGCTACCGGAGCTATCATTGAAGCAGGTAATACTATCATTCCGGAGCGCGAAAAGGTGATTGCGCTGGCAGATGAGCACAATATTACCATTCTTGTAAAATAAATATCGTAAAAATTTCGTATTTCTTAGCGGCTGATAGCTTATGTCAGCCGCTTTTTGTGTTATAATATATACTGAATATATATAGGTTAATGCAAGGAGACATCATGGCGAAAATATTAATATCTGCCGGAGAAGCCTCTGGCGATATCCATGCAGCTGCTGTGACTGCTGCTATAAAAAAACTTGATAGCAAGGCTGAGGTCTTTGGCATGGGCGGTGACGCTCTGCGTCAGGCTGGCGGCGAGGTACTGTGGGACATTAAGGACCATGGCGTAATGGGCTTTGTGGAGGTTATCCGCAAGCTGCCGGATTTATTCCGCCTGCGCAGTGCTTTCGCGCGCGTTATGGACGAACGCAAGCCGGACTGCCTGGTGGTTGTCGATTATCCCGGTTTTAATATGAAGCTGGCGAAGCTGGCTCACGATAAAGGAATTCCTGTTGTATCATATATTGCACCGTCGGCTTGGGCCTGGAACAAGGGACGTGCCAAAAAGGTTGCCAAAATAGTGGACAAGGTTGCCTGCATCTTCCCCTTTGAATACGACGTATATAAGGAAGCAGGTGCGCCGGTAGAATTTGTCGGTCACCCGTTGGTAGATATTGTGCACCCGACGATGGCAAAGGCTGAGGCTGAAGCGTGGGCCGGCAAGCAGTCTGGCAAAAAGCTGGTGCTGCTGATGCCCGGCAGTCGTCTGATGGAAATTGAAAAAATGCTGCCTACTCTGTTGGCGGGAGCAAAGCTCTTAAAACAGCAGATGCCGGAGGTGCAGTTTGTTATGCCGCGTGCCAATACCATTCCGCTGGCCATGCTGCAGGAAAAAATTGCGGCGTATGGTATTGAGGTGAAAATTACTGAAGGCCATAACTATGATTTGTTCAGTGTGGCGGACCTGGCGCTGGCAACTAGCGGCACAGTAACGCTGGAGGCTGCTTTATGCGGACTGCCGAGCGTAATTGTTTATCGTACATCGGCATTGAACGCGTTTATAGCGCGTCTGGTAATCAACATTCCTAACATCGGCTTGCCGAATATCGTTGCCGGCAGAACAATTATGCCGGAGCTGCTGCAGGAGGATTTCACCCCGGAAAATTTGGCCAAAACTGCAGTCGAGCTTTTGCAGCCTGAGCGTCAGGCGCAGCTGCAAAGCGATTTGGCATATATGAAGCACAGACTTGGTGAACCCGGTGCGGTAAACCGCGTTGCACAATTAATCTTAAAAATGACTGAGGAGAAAAAATGAATTTATACCTTCGAGCACTAAAATATGTTAAGGCCTACTGGGTGCGTGCGCTGGCAGCGCTTATCTGCACAGGCATTGCCTCCGGCTGTACTGCTTATCTGCCCTGGGTTATCAAGGATATGGTAGACCAGGTTCTGCGTGATAAGGATACTGCTATGCTTAACTATATTGTTATCAGCATTGTTGTTGTCTTTATTATCCGCGGTATTTCCTATTATGGACAAAGCTATCTGATGAACTATGTTGGCCAGCGCGTGATTATTGATATCCGTAAGGCTGTTTTTGAAAAGCTACAGCGCTTGAGCATGAGCTTTTACGACAAGCATAAAACCGGTACCATTATGAGTTATGTGACCAACGACGTAAGTGCATTGCAATCTGCGATGGTAGAAAACGTTGTGGAAATGTTTACGGAAACCGTTATCCTTATCGTATCTATCGCTATGATGCTGTATCTTGACTGGAAGCTGTTTCTTGTAACCTTTGCAACCTTCCCGGTGGTACTCTTTTTTATCGACAGCTTTGGCAAACGCATCCGTAAATCCGGTAGTCGTATTCAGGAGGCTGCTGCTGATATTACCTCTGTACTGCAGGAGGTTGCTTCTTCTCCGCGCGTAATCAAATCCTTTGTGCGTGAAGGCTATGAAGTAGACCGTTTTGACAAGGAAAATATGAACAACTTCCGTGCAAATATGAAGTATGCGCAGCTTTCCTCAACGCTTACTCCGACAATCGAATTTGTAGCAGCTGTCGGCGTATCCATTATTCTCTGGTACGGCGGCAACAGTGTTATTAACGGCAGCATCACTGCAGGCTCTCTGGTAGCCTTCCTGACCTATGCTGTTAATATTTCTAACCCGATTAAACGTTTAAGCCGTGTTATCGGCAATATCCAGAAGGCTTTGGCTGCAGCGCAGCGTGTATTTGATGTACTTGATTTGCCGGAGGATATTAACAACGCACCTGATGCGAAGCTGTTGCCTAAGGTTAAGGGTGATGTGCGCTTTAATGATGTAAGCTTTGCTTATAATGAGAACGAAGAGGTGCTGAGCCATGTTTCCTTCGAGGTTAAGCCTGGCGAAATGATTGCCTTTGTTGGTCCTTCCGGTGCAGGCAAGTCGACTGTTGCCAGTCTGTTGCCGCGCTTTTACGATGCAACGAGCGGCAGCATTACGATTGATGGCGAGGATATCCGCAAGGTTACGCTAAATTCTCTGCGTGAGCAGGTGGGTATTGTACCGCAGGAGACGGTGCTGTTCAACGGCTCTGTTTATGATAACATTCTTTACGGCCGCCTTGATGCGACTCGTGAGGAGGTAGAGGCAGCAGCGAAGGCTGCTAATGCCCATGAATTTATTATGCAATTGCCTAATGGCTACGAAACAATGCTGGGTGACCGTGGTATGAATATTTCCGGTGGTCAGCGTCAGCGTATTTCCATTGCCCGGGCAATATTGAAAAACCCGCAGATTCTTATTCTCGACGAGGCAACCTCTGCACTCGATACGGAAAGCGAGCGCGTGGTACAGGAGGCACTGGACCGCCTGATGGTCGGCAGAACATCCTTTGTTATTGCGCATCGTCTTTCCACGATTAAAAATGCTGATAAGATTATGGTGCTGGAAAAGGGCCAGCTTATCGAGCAGGGTACACATGATGAGCTGATGGCTATGGACGGGCTGTACGCGCATCTGTATAAGATTCAGTATCGCAGCAAGGAAGCCAAGTAAGGCGAAAAGAGGTTAGTACATGTATTTACTCTATAATATTCTTATTTTAATAGTGCTGGTGCTTTTCATCGTCCCGTATTATACCTATCGTCTGTTTACAGAAAAGGGCTTCGGCCTGCGCTTTAAGCAGAGCTTGGGCTGTGTAGATGAAAAGGAAATCGCCAAGGTTGTCGGCAAGGACTGCATCTGGATTCATGGCGCGTCCGTAGGCGAGATTGTGGCAACAAGTCCTCTTGTTAAGCAGATTCGCAAGGAAATGCCTGACCGTCCCGTGCTGGTTTCCGCCTTCACTGTTGGCGGTTATAACATGGCGAAGCAGATTATCCCTGAAGCAGATGCGATTATCTACTTCCCGCTGGACCTGCCGTTCGTAGCAGAATCTCTGGTCAAGCGTATTCACCCCGGCGTGTTCATGCCGGTAGAAACGGAGCTGTGGCCGAACTTTCTGCGTGCTATCCGTGAACGTCATATCCCTGTAATGATGGTTAATGGCCGTATCTCGGAAAAATCCGTGAAAAGCTATAAATATCTCTACGGTATCTGGGACGACATGCTCAATACCGTTACGCGTTTTTGTATGCAGTCAAGCATTGATGCCGATTATATTGCGCATCTCGGCGCAGACCGCAGCAAAATCTTTGTTACCGGCAACACGAAATTTGACCAGACCTATGCCGAGGTTACGCCTGAGGATTTGGACAAGTACCGTCTGGAGCTGGGCCTGAAGCAGGATTATCCTATTATCGTGGCTGGCTCTACGCATCCCGGTGAGGAAAAGGTTCTGTTTGAATCCTTCAAGCATGTGCGTGAAAAATATCCTCATGCACGTCTGATTATCGCGCCGCGCAAAACTGCCCGTGCCGATGAAATTGCGAAGCTGGCAGCGCATTACGGTTATGAAACTGGATTCCGCTCCAAAATGCTTCATGAAGAAGGCGAGCGTAAGGAATATCCGCTGCTTATCATTGATACCATCGGTGAGCTAGGACGTATTTATGCTGTGGGCGATGTTGTTTTCGTCGGCGGCTCCTTCAGCAATACCGGCGGTCATAACGTGCTGGAGCCTGCTGCTCATGCTAAGCCGATTCTCGTCGGTCCGAGCATGCAGAACTTTAAGGATTCTTATGCCCTCTTGAGCAAGGTTAAGGCCTGCAAGATGGTGAATAATAATGATGAGCTGACGAAGGAAATGCTCGACATTCTCGCTAACGACGAACGTCGTGAGCAGATGGGCAAGGCTTCTTTGCAGGTTATCAAGGAAAACCGCGGCGCAGACGTACGCAGCATCCGCTATCTCAAGGAGCTGCTTGATTTGACTGCTGTGCCTGCTCGCGAATATAAGAGCTATCCGATTAATACGCGTAACCTGACGGATGAGGGCGGCGGCCGTCTGCGTCATGGTGATGCGATTATCCAATATGTGATGCAGGTTGCTTATGGACCTGATACGCCGTTTACCGGCTGGCTGCTGCTGGCGGTGCTGCGTGCGATGTCCTATCTCTATGAGTTTGGCGTCAGCTGTAAGCTGTCCATGTATAATTCGGGGATTATCAAAAAAGAGAAGCTCAATTGCTGTGTTATTTCTATCGGTAATATTACCGTAGGTGGTACAGGCAAAACGCCTACCGCGCAGAAGATGGCAGCAATTATTAAGGCTATGGGCTATCGCGTAGTTATCCTGAACCGCGGCTATCGTTCGCATTGGGGCAAGGAGCTGGGAGTAGTTTCCGATGGCAATAAAATTTTCATGACGGCATATGAGGCTGGTGATGAGGCCTATCTGATGGCGAAAACTCTGCCGGGTATCCCTGTTATCATTGGCAAGAATCGTGCTGTTACCGGCCGCTATGCTGTTGACAAGCTTCATGCCGAGGTTATCATCATGGACGACGGCTATCAGCATTGGCAGCTCGAGCGTGACCTCGACGTTGTGCTCGTAGATACGCTGAACATGTTCGGCAATGGCTGCGTGCTGCCGCGCGGTACGCTGCGTGAGCCGCTGGAGAACCTGAGCCGTGGTGATTTGTTCCTGCTGACGAAGACGGACCAAAGCAGCAAGCTGAGCCGTATCCAGCTGCGTCATACGATTGCCAAGTATAATGACAAGGCTCCGGTGATAGAAAGTATTCACCATCCGAAAAACTTTGTGGAAATTGCTGACTGGTATAAGGGCATTTCCGAAAACATCAAGGATCTGGAGGAGCTGAAGGATAAGAACGTTATGGTCTTTTCTGCTATCGGCAACCCGTCCTCGTTCGAACAGACCTTGTCGAGCATTGGCCTGAACATTATGGAGGCTGTACGCTATCCTGACCATCATGATTACGGTATGCTGGAGATGCAGTATATCAACGAGCGTGCCAGCAGTCTGAAGGCTGTGGCGATGGTGACGACGGCGAAGGATGCTGTTAAAATCCCGACTGAATTTATTTATTCTGCCCGCGAGATTCCTCTGTATATCCTGAATATGGATATCTGCATTACCGAGGGTATGGATAAGTTCAAAGAATATATTGACCATG
>OQVR01000251.1_pt1 | contig 23201 bp, 18 predicted proteins | sample 1691521 | NCBI WGS metagenome assembly OQVR01 (sample SAMN03418256, study PRJEB22391) | human gut metagenome | biome: human-gut; feature: organic feature; material: feces | host: Homo sapiens | place: Tanzania | collected 2013-01
AGCAGCAGCTCCGTAAGGCTTGAAGCTTCCGGCTTGTCATGCTCTGCACAGCTTGATGCAATTTTTGATGAGGCCGCCTCTAAATACGGTGTAGATGCCAAATTTCTTAAGGCTATAGCCAAGTGCGAGTCCGACTTCTCCACAGAGTGTACCAGCCGCTCCGGCGCCATGGGTATCATGCAGCTTATGCCACAGACCGCTGCCTCACTTGGTGTCACAAACGCCTACGACCCATACCAGAATATCATGGGTGGCGCAAGATACATCAGTGAAAAGCTCGCCCAGTACAACGGTGACAAATCCCTGGCCTTAGCTGCCTACAATGCAGGCTCCGGCAACGTTGCCAAATATGGCGGCATTCCGCCATTTAAAGAAACACAGAACTATGTAGCAAAGGTTATGGCTTACTATAATTCATAATAAATTATATTTTAATTCAAATTGGGTTGACAAATACTGCCGTATATAGTAAACTTAGCGAGTTGATAATTGCTGATGTGGCTCAGAGGTAGAGCACTTCCTTGGTAAGGAAGGGGTCACGGGTTCAATTCCCGTCATCAGCTTTTTTTATTGCTAAAAAAGGATTGCAAATAGTCAAAAATAAAGACTGTTTGTGATCCTTTTTCTATTTAAAGATTTGCCGTTGTTGAATAATTGCGCGTCGCATTCTCGTTACTTTAGCCTGCAAATAAAAAGTCAAGACTAAAATTGAAGAAAACTAAAAATTTTTACAGGTTAAAAGTTGGGCATTAAAATAAGACCACCACAACCAGTGCTGGTCTGAGAATAAAGGTTTTGAATTAGTTTGGATCAGAAAGATCCGAGAGATATTCTTTTACTCGTCCATAGTATATTCTGAGAAATTTATTAGCACCTGCAGTCATATAAACATAGTAAGGTTTGCCCTGGGTGCGTTTTCTGTCCATGAATTGATATACAGGATCATCCTGAGGCATGGTTTTGATAAGAACATCCATTACTTGAAAAAGAGTCTTTCTTAAATTTGAAGATCCACGTTTGGATGTTGGAACACTTTTTTGTGCGTAGGAACCAGATTCGTTTACACCAGGATCCACTCCGGCGAATGCAGTAAGGGCTCCTTTATGTGTGAACCTGGTTACATCACCGATCTCAGCCATAAGCTGTGGACCAAGAGATGGACCAACTCCTTTAAACTGCATAACAATCGGGTACTCAGGAAGTTTTGAGGCGGTCTCATTCATGAGAGAGCGTATTGTTTCGACAGTGACGGAAGTACTGTTAAGTTGATCGATAGCTTGTCTGATGATGCGTTTGGTTATTTCATTTTTAGGAAATACTGGGACAAGTTCCTTTGCTTTGGCGTAAATTTCTTCGGCTTTTGATTTATTAAAGGCATATTTTTTACGCCTGCACCAGTTTTGATAATGTTCAACAAAAGCGTTTAGAGACATTTTACGAACGCAGTCTACATGCCAGTATGTAGAGACAAAATCAACCCATTTTTGGGAGCCATCACTGCGGGTGGGACTATTAAAATAAGTATTCGCATTTGGATATGTCTGGTCAATGAGACCAATAAGATTATTTTTCATAGCCGTTTTTTGTTTTGAATAGAAATGGAACTGACGATTCATGGTCTTTAGCTGAGCGCGTAATTCATCTGTAATACTATAGGGTTCAAGATTTTGCCATTTGTCAAGAGCGTAGCGTGCAATCTTGACAGAATCAGCTTTGTCAGACTTAACTTTGCGAAGCGAGTCGTTATTAAAATCTTTGACCAGTTTGGGATTAACGGCACTGACAAACAGGTCTGCTGCTGAAAGCTGCTGGGCAAGTGCTTCGTAATAGCGGCCGGTATGTTCCATTACAATCCGGGATTCGCCTTCGATAGAATGAATAAGTTTAATAAGTGAATGGATATCACTGGATGTGTGTCTGATTTCAAAAGGAGAGGACACAATCTCACCAAATGGCCTTAGAATTGTAACCATACTTTTACCTTTTGAAACATCGATACCTACTGCGTTCATAAATTTATCACTCCTAAAAAAATATTACAATGGATAAGAACCAGTTTTACTCATTACCTGTTCAAACTACTGTGTGTGACACGAATGCACCTGATGTGATTCAACCTGCATAAAACGAACACTGTGAATGAGGAGCCGGTTATCAGTCTAAAGTACGGACGCGAAGTCCAAGTGATGAAGTCGATATACCACTGCATCCTACATTCTAACAGTTTGAGTAATGAGATGGATAAATCTTTACTGGATGTAAGGGGATTACCCATAAATACATTGTAGTAGTGATGAGTTAGACGCGCAAATTTTTTATTCAAAGAAAGAACATATGTTTACTTCTGGCACTATATGTGCTAAAATATAGCCATGGGTAGTAGAAAAACAACAGAATCTGAGAAAAGAGTTATCAGGGAGAAATAAAAATGCAGATAATATCCAGTTATGGTGTAGAATTACGAAAACAGAATATCCCGATCCGCCAGACACTGGAGATCTACCGTTCTGCTGTCAGTTATCTGATTGGGATTTATGTGCAGGTATGGGAAGAATTAGCAGAGATCCCGGATGCAAAGAGGCGTTTTAATGCTGCAGAACATCTGGTACATACTACGAAGAAAAACCATGCCTGTTTTGATTTTGATATCCGGTTCCCAAAGATGCCTTCCTATCTGCGCAGATCTGCCATCCAGCATGCACTGGGGACAGTATCCTCTTATAAAACACGGCTGGATCTATGGGAAAAGACAGACGGAAAGAGCGGGAAACCAAGGCTTGTATATGAAAACCACGCCATGCCGGTCTTCTACCGTGATGTCATGTACCGTGAGGGAGCGGAAGGGAAAGACGAAGCATACCTGAAACTCTATGACGGCCATGACTGGAAATGGTTCTGTGTACGTCTGGAGCATACAGATATGGAATATCTGAGAAAATACTGGTCAGGGAAAAAGGCATCTGCTCCAACTCTGGAAAAGAGACACCGGAAGTATTTTTTGCGTTTTTCCTATACAGAAGAAGTAACACTTACCAAAACACCTGTGAAAGAACAGATCATCTGCAGTGTGGACTTAGGGATCAATACCGATGCAGTCTGTACCATCATGCGGGCAGACGGAACTGTCCTGGGAAGAAAATTTATCGATCATCCCAGTGAAAAAGACCGGATGTACCGTACATTGGGACGGATCCGCAGATTCCAGAGGGAACATGGTTCTGCGCAGACACAGGGAAGATGGGCATATACGAAACGTCTGAATACAGAACTGGGCAAAAAGATTGCAGGTGCGATTGTAAGATATGCGGAGAGGAAAATGCCGATGTGATTTATCAGCCTGTCTATGAAGTGAAAGGTCTTGCAGGTGCGATTTATGAGATTACCGCAGCAGAAGATATTATCACTCCTGACGGAACACTCCGTTATGCAAAGGGCGAGGTCGTAGATACTGTTACCACAGATGAAAACGGACTTGCAAAGAGTAAGGAGCTTTACCTCGGCAGATATACGGTAGTTGAAATTACCGCACCGGAGGGTATGGTTATCAACAAGGAAGCACACGAGGTCGAGTTGACCTACGCAGGTCAGGAAGTTGCCGTAACTGAAACCGCAACCAGCTTCGTAAACGAGAGACAAAAGGTTACGGTAAGTCTTGAAAAGGCTATCGAAAAGAACGACATCTTCAATATCGGCAACGGCGATGAAATGAAGAATATCAGCTTCGGACTTTTTGCCGCAGAGGAACTTGTATCTGCAAGCGGTACTTCTATCCCGGCAGACGGTCTGATTGAGATTATCTCACTTTCCGAAAACGGCAAGGCTGTTATCAAAACCGACCTTCCTTTCGGAAGCTACTATGTAAAGGAGCTTGCAACCGACGAGCATTATATCCTTTCCGACAGCAAGTATCCGTTTGCTTTCAGCTATGCGGGACAGGATACCGAAACAGTTGAGATTGCAGTCAATGACGGCAAGCCGATTGAAAACAAGCTCATTTACGGTTCTGTCTCCGGTAAGAAGATTACCGAAAACGGCGAAGAACTCGGCGGTGCAGTTATCGGACTGTTTAAGGCTGATGAAACCGAATTTACAAAAGAAAACGCCTTGATGACTGCTACCTCTGAAAATGACGGTAGCTTTTCTTTTGAGAAAGTACCGTATGGCAACTGGCTTGTAAGAGAAATCGAACAGCCGGAGGGCTTCGTGCTTGATGAAACTTCTTATGAAGTCAAAATCTCCGAGGTCGGTCAGGTCATTGAGGTTGAAATCGTCAATGAATATGTTCACGGCAATATCAAGTTGACTAAGGTCGATGAAGATTACCCGGACAACAAGCTGACAGGAGCGACCTTTGAGGTTTACAAAGATGTAAACGGCGATGGCAAACTGGACGACGGCGACGAGCTTATCGGTATGCTTACCGAAACCTCTACCGGTATTTACGAGATGAAGGAGCTTCTTTACGGAAAATACCTTGTAAGAGAAACCAAAGCACCGGATGGCTTTGAGCTTGATAAGGGTGTGTACTCCGTATTCATTGAGGAAGATGAAATGACCTATGAGGTTGAAAACAAAGCGGGTGTTGGATTTATCAACACGGCTATGAAAGGAAACCTGAAAATCGTCAAGACATCTTCTGACGGAAAGGTTGAAGGTTTCACCTTCAGGGTAACGGGAGTAAACGGATACGACCGAAGCTTCACGACCGATAAGAACGGCGAAATCATTATCGACGGACTTCGTATCGGAGATTACACCATTTCCGAGGTTCAGGATAGTGTTTCTGCTTCCTATGTGCTTCCTGCGGATAAGATTGCAACCGTAAAGGTCGGCTCTACTACCGTTGTGGAAATGCACAATGAGCTGAGAGACACACCAAAGACCGGAGATAACAGCAATGTGGGCTTGTGGACGGCACTTGCGGGACTTTCTGCCCTCGGTATTGCAGGCACAGCCATTGTTGCGTACAGAAAAAAGAAGAAGGAGGACAATGAGTAATGGACGCTAAGACAATCGTAGCAGTTGTATTAGTCGCCTTTATTATCGGCGGCTTTATCTTCTTGCAGATTAAGAACAGAAAGAAATAAGGAACACGAAAGTGGGCGGAGTGAAAACTTCGCCCACTGTTCTTTTACGGAGGTGCATTATGAATAAGCAAAAGACGGTTGACAGCAAGGTGCTTGCAATACTCAGAGAATGCCCCGAAACGAGGTATGACGATATGCAGCTTATCCTTTGCTATTACAACCGATACAGCTATATGAGAGTCGGAGATTTACCGCTTGAGGATATAGTCAACAACTATAAAGGCTACGGCTTGCCGTGCTTTGAGACTATCCGCAGAGCAAGACAGAGAGTGCAATCCCTATTTCCCGAACTGTCAAGGCAGTGCAGTGGCTGCGACTGCGGAAACATCAGAATTGTGATTGAAGTAAGCTGAGGTGTGGATATGAACGAGGGAAAAAGAAAAATCGGTGAATACACTGTTCTTTGCTCGGTCAATGTGGGCGAAAAGGAAGTTTTCTTGGCTTCCAATGAGCAAAGCACAAACGGCGATAAATTTATGTGCGGCTTTGCAGAGCGAAACGACCTGTTTGAACTGTGTTCGGAATGTATGGTAAGCGATGACTATATTGAAATCGTACACCTTTTCGGAAGCCGTGTGGCAAACGAAGCGGAGCTTTTCAAGGAACAGGTCGAAAAACTGGATATTCCAATCACGCTCATAACGGAAGCCGATTGTATCCCCGACCACTATTCCAAAGACATCAACGGCAAAATCATAGCTATTGACCCCAAGGTATTAAAGCCCGAATTTCAGAGAGCCGACAGACAGCTCTACTATGTTACGGGAGGTTTCGGTGCGTCGGCAAACAGCCGTGGAAGCGCCGTGTTTTGTACCAATCTTCACACCGGCAAATCAACCCGATATGAAAGAATGGATGTTATGGGCGAAGTAAAGCCTGAGCGTCTGCCTGAGTGGGCAAAGGAAAAGGCACAAGAGCTTTTACACAAGAAGCGAAACAAAGACAAAGAACGATAAGGAGGACAAAGCAATGAAGGAAAAATTCACTTTTCAGCAGAAAACAAAGCTTCTGACGAAACTGTTTGACGCAGGCTGCAATACAGAAAAGAAATTGCAGCAGCTCGATATGGAGAGCATTTTGAAAATTCCGGGTATCACTATTCCGGATATGAGCCTGATTATCGAGCTTCAGAAGCAGACCAAAGCCAATAAGCTGTTCTCTTATTTGGGAGGTGGCACTGATGAGCAGGCAGGAACAGAATGACCGTCATATCATTTGGAGCGACATTAGCCTTGACCTTGATGATTGGCGAGAGTCTTTGGAGGAACTGTATCCCGGATATTCCGATGATGAGCTTTACGACATTATGGTAAAATCAAATGCCGAAAACCTATATGATGAACGAGTAAATCTTAACATTCAGCTTTCACAGCCGATTATCGTAATCGGCGACCTCGGCAGATGGAACGGCAGAGTGTCGGGCTACAAGATGATTGATTCCGGCAACATTAAGGACTGCCTTTACTCCGATACCGATTACACCGAATGGTATGTGGATAAGTACGGCGACCTTCGAGCCGATGCCGTTCATCACGACGGAACAAACCATTATCTATACCGTGTATTCAAAGACGGTGTTACCGATACGCAGATTGAAAATCTGCAAGATAAAATCTACAACGGAAAAGCCACAAGAGCCGACATCACACGAGTTACCAAAAGGCTCGGCGATGACATTGCCGGAGTTTATGGTTTTCCTATTCCAAAGCAAAGACAAACAAACGAACAAGCGAGGTGATGAAAATGGATTACAGAGTATTGACCGAAGCAGAGCGTAAATACACCTTCAGCCAAAGTCAGCAGCTCTCTATGCAGACCGGTCTTATCGGATATTTGAGAGCCGACTTCGGTTCTAACGGGAACGAGTTTTGGACGACTTGGAACGATTTCAGAAAAGACTTGAAAACCGATGAATTTAAGGCTGAATTTGATGATGTGATAAACGGATTGCGTGACGGCGATGTTTTGTCCTGCAGAAATGATATGTCCTCTTACTGTTATTCCACTCCCGACAGTTCCTTTAATGATGACCGCAACCACTACGGCATTCGTCTTGATACGGAAAAGTACAGTTATCTTATGAGGTTTAACCCCAACCGTGGAGAGTACAATCTGTACTGCTATTGCTATCAGAAAGAGTGGCTGAACAGCCACTTGAAAAATGCCGAGCGTGGTATCCGATTTATCGACCCGCACTATCAGGAGCAGTTTCGCATTGCGGACGGAGAGAAAATTTCAATTAAGCTCGGCGACGGAAAAACAATGGAGAGGACTTGCAGATATATTGATGACTACCATTTGGAGGTCGGTACAAATCTCTACCACATCTGCGAATTTGCCGAGCTTTGCGAGAGAAACGGTCATACCGTAGAACCAGCCGCAAAAGAAAACACGAAGCCTGCAAAGGACAAAAAAAAATCACGATAAGGAGGTGCAGACGAGGTGGCAAGGAAATTTGACCTGATTTCAGAGCTGTATGAAAGAACCTGTTTTGCGGTTACAGACAATCCGGTAAACTGGCAATCGTTTCTGAAAACAGCAGGCAGAAATTTCAGGCTCCGATTTGATGAACAGCTTCTTATTTATGCCCAAAGACCAGACGCAACAGCCGTGCTTGAAATCGAACGATGGAACGGCACTTTCGGTCGCTGGGTAAACCGAGGAGCAAAAGGTATTGCCGTATTTGAGGACGCAGACAGAAGCCGTCAAAGGCTGATTCATTACTTTGATATATCGGACACCCACGAGAGCCGATATTCCCGCCCTGTTCCGATTTGGGAGATGAGACCCGAATATGAAGCAGAGGTTATTGAAACGCTTGAAAACACTTTCGGTGCAGTAAACGATACAACGAGTATTGAAAATGTCGTCAAAGAGTGCATTGCCAATGCCGTCGAGGACAACATCGCAGACTATATCTCCGACTTTATGAGCTTGGGTGCAGGAAGCGATATTGAGTATTTGTCTGCCGACGAAGCAAATGCCTTGTATTTGGAGCTTGTCAGAAACAGCGTGTCATATATGGTTATGGCTCGATTGGGACTGAACGCAGACAAGGTCTATTCTCCCGATGACTTTGCCGGTATTTCAAGCTTCAATTCACAGGAAGTTCTCAATGCGGTGGGCATTGCTACAAGCGACATTGCTGAAATGGCGTTGCTCCCTGTCAGCAGAACAATCAGCACGCTCAGCAAGGAAAATCGCATAATTGATGAACAGGGGCAATCCGAATACAATAAAGACATCAAAGACGAAAGGAGTCAAAGCGATGAGCGAAATCACATACACGATGGTGGGAGATTACAATCTTCCGAACCTGAAGCTGCCGGAGCAGACGGAAGTGACTCTCGGCAGATGGTCGCAGATGAGGAGAACTTATCTGAAGGAACATCACAAAATCCTGTACTACAATCTTCTGACGAAAGGGATTCTGAACAGTCACTTGGCGGAGGTTCAGCAGAGAGCGAGCGAACTGGAGGAAACTCTCGTGAAGCAGATGGCACAGAAAGCCGGGCTGACGGAGCAGATGAAAGCGGAAGATATGATGAAATGGGTTCGCCTGATGAACAACATCAGGAACTCGGCACAGGAAATCGTGAAGAATCAGGTAATATTCGCTTAGAGTATTACGACAGAAACCACGAGGACAAGAGCCTGCCGTTTTTCGGTGGTGACGATACTATCCGAGAAATACTCGGCACTACCCCGCATTTGTCCGCTTCAAAGGAAGAAATCAAAGACTTCTATGAGAGAAATACGGACAATGCGACCCGTACCGAATATATCAAGGGTATTTTCAACAACGATTACACACAGCTACCTTTAAGCAACGGCAGGCTTGTCGGCTACAAAACATTTCAGAATGTCCTCCACTTGTGGGAGGGCGAATACGAAAACAGAACCGCTCAGAGCTTCTACGACTGGGGCGTTATCGCACAGCATTTTGAAGCAATGAGACTTTTAGGAGAATTGACCGATACAATGAAACCGCTTCCGTCTATGGACGGTCAGTTGACTCTCATAATGAGCAATCAGGCAGAGGAACAAAAAACCTCTGCCTTTACTTTTTCTCAGGAAATCATAGACGCTGTATTGACCCGTGGAAGCGGAGTTTCCGAGGGTAAAATGCGTATCTATGAGCAGTTTGAAAAGAGCCTTTCCGCAAAAGAGAACGCCGACTTCTTGAAAAACGAATACGGTTGGGGCGGCTCTTACCCTGTCATCATCGGTGCAGGCATTGACGAACAGCACGACGGAAAAGGTATCACAATTTCAAAAGGTATCGGAAGCGACAAGCCGCACATTACGCTTTCTTGGTCTCAGGTTGAAAAGCGTATCGGAGACCTTATCCGTATGGACAGATACCTAAATCCAAAGGAAAAAGAAAAGTACCCGGAATGGCTTGAAAAGCAGGAAGAAAGGCGAGCCGAGCTTGCAGAGCAGAGAAAAAACCGTGAGATACTCTCTACCGCACCGCCTGAGCCTGAAAACAAAGTGGACGAAACGGAAGCACAGTATGAATATCATCTCGGCGACAGCGTGTATATCGGAGCTTCGCAGTATGAGATTTTGTCCTTTGACGAAAACCGTGTAATGCTCTATGACTTCGATATGCCCTTATTCAACAAGGAACTTTCAAGGGAAGAATTTGACCGAAAAGTGCGTGAAAATCCAATGAACGACCACTTGAAGGTCAGTGTATTACCGGCGGAAGAAAAATCCGTTACAGGCGAAAACGAAGCTCAAAACGATACCGAAACCGTACAGGATTTCAGTCCGAAAACCGGTTATGACGACGCCTTCTATATCGACCGGGAGAATGAAAGTGTAACTTGGATATATTATAACCCCGACAGCAATGCCGGAGGTCAGTATGTTACTAATACGCTTTCTTTTGACGAGATACAGCAAGCTGCACGGGAGTATGACTCGGCTGAGGATTTCTTTGATTACCTCGGCAGCATTGCAAATCAGGAGCTTGCCGATGTAGGTACGGAATGGTTTGTGGACGCAGAAAGTCAGTTTTCGGAACAGCCTGATTTCACAGACTGTACCAAAGCGACAATGCAAAGCCTTGTGGCTGCTGCTTCTGAAGTACCGGTTTATGACCGAGAAACGGAAATCCTTTATTCCGTGCTTGGCAGATTAAAGATTGACGACATTGCTCTCAGTTATGATGAAGACGGTCTTGTTGCAAGGGACAGCGATAACGAATGGCACGGTGCAGAGTTTTATCATTTTCTTGTTGATGAAGCCTTTGTATTTGAAGATGACGGTTCTGTACTTGGTATCAGACCTGACTTGCTTGATGACTTTAAGGCTATATCCGAACACAACGGCGTTGAAGTTAAGGACAACCGAGATAAAGAACCTGAGCCGATAGTTCCCGCTTGGGAGCAAAAGAAAAAGTCAAAGGTAAAGAGCTTTGACCTCCACCCGGATATTCCTATGTCCGAGCGACACAATTTTGACCTTGCCAATAATCAGGTTGAGGAAGTGAACAAGAAAGAGCGTTTTCACAGAAACTATGCAGCGATTAAGGTCTTGAAGGATTGTCAAAACGAAAACCGTTTTGCAACACCCGATGAGCAGAAAATCTTGTCGAGATATGTCGGTTGGGGCGGTATTCCCGAAGCCTTTGACGAACGAGCCGGAGCTTGGCATACAGAGTATGCAATGCTGAAAAATATCCTGACGCCGGAGGAATATGCGTCGGCAAGAGAAAGCACACTGACTGCATTTTACACTCCGCCCGAAGTATCTACCGCCATTTATAAGGTGTTGGAACAGATGGGATTTCAGGAGGGCAACCTGCTTGAGCCGTCCTGCGGTATCGGAAATTTCATCGGTATGCTGCCTAAGTCAATGGAAAACGCAAAGGTTTACGGTGTGGAGCTTGATACCATTTCAGCCGGTATCGCTCAGCAGCTTTATCAGAAATCTTCCATTGCGGCACAGGGCTTTGAGGAAGTAAATGTTCCCGACAGTTTCTTTGACGGTGTTATCGGCAACGTGCCTTTCGGAGATTTCAAAGTCTCCGATAAACGATATGACAAGTACAACTTCTTAATCCACGATTATTTCTTTGCAAAATCGCTTGATAAATTACGACCCGGCGGTGTGATGGCTCTTGTGACAAGCAAAGGAACTATGGACAAGGAAAACTCCAATGTCCGAAAATATATCGCACAGAGGGCGGAGCTTCTCGGAGCAATCAGACTTCCGAATGACACCTTCAAAGGCAATGCCGGAACAGAGGTTGTATCCGATATTCTGTTTTTGCAAAAGCGAGACAGGCTCATAGATATTGAACCGGATTGGGTTCATCTTGACACCGACGAAAACGGTATAAGGATGAACTCATATTTTGTTCAGCACCCGGAAATGATACTCGGCGAAATGAAAATGGTAAGCGGTCGTTTCGGACCGGAAGCAACCTGTGAACCGTTTGAAAATGCCGACCTTTCGGAGCTTTTGAACGAAGCAGTCTCAAACATTCACGGAGAAATCTCCGAATACGAGGTTGCCGACGAGCTGGAGGAAGAAGATAATTCTATCCCGGCAGACCCTACGGTAAGGAACTTCTCTTACACAATTTTGGACGATAAAATCTATTTCCGTGAGAACTCCCGTATGTCCCCGGTGGAGGTATCGGCAACCGCCGAGAACCGTATCAAGGGTATGATTGGGATAAGAGATTGCGTTCGCAACCTGATTGAACTGCAAACCGAGGATTACCCCGACAGCGAAATCAAACAGGCACAGGAAAAGCTGAACACTCTGTATGACAGCTTTACAAAGAAGTACGGACTGATTAACAGCCGTGCCAATACTTCCGCCTTTTCCGATGACAGCTCCTATGCTCTGCTCTCTGCTCTTGAGGTCTTGGACGAAAATGGCGAACTGGAACGCAAGGCGGATATGTTCTTCAAGAGAACGATTAAACCGCACAAGCCTGTAACGGAGGTTGACACCGCAGACGAAGCTCTCGCTGTCTCTATGGGCGAAAAAGCAGCCATTGATATGGCATATATGATGGAGTTGTCCGGCAAAAGTGAGGAAGAATTATTTTCTGACTTAAAGGGTGTTATCTTCTTAAATCCCCTTTATGAGTACGGCAATTCTTATGAGCCGAAGTATCTGATGGCAGACGAATATCTGTCGGGCAATGTTCGTGAGAAGCTGGCAACAGCCAAAAGGTCTGCGACTCTGTATCCCGAAGATTACACCGTCAATGTGCAGGCACTTGAAAAGGTGCAGCCAAAGGATTTGACGGCAAGCGAGATTTCCGTAAGGCTCGGTGCGACTTGGATACCGCCCGAAATATTCCAACAGTTTATGTTTGAGTTTCTCGATACGCCACGCTATGCACAGTGGAATATCAAGGTTCACTACTCTCAGTTTACCGGAGAATGGAACATTGAGGGAAAGAGCTATGACCGTTCCAATGTTAAAGCGTACAGCACATACGGCACTTCCCGTATCAACGCATATAAGATAATCGAGGAAACTCTGAACCTGAAAGATGTCCGTATCTTTGACTATATCGAAGATGACGAGGGCAAAAAGAAAGCAGTTCTCAATAAAAAGGAAACGGCAATCGCACAGGCAAAGCAGGAACTCATAAAGCAGGGCTTTCAGGACTGGATATGGGATGACCCTGCCCGCCGAGAAAAACTTACGAAAATGTATAACGAGAAATTCAATAGTATTCGTCCTCGTGAGTACGACGGAAGCCACATTGTTTTCAACGGTATGAACCCGGAAATCGAACTCCGTGAACATCAGAAAAATGCGGTTGCACACATTCTGTACGGCGGCAATACGCTGTTGGCACACGCAGTCGGTGCAGGTAAAACTTTTGAGATGGTGGCGGCTGCTATGGAGTCCAAACGACTCGGACTTTGCAATAAGTCTCTGTTCGTAGTCCCGAATCACTTAACCGAGCAATGGGCGGCGGAGTTCTTGCAGCTCTATCCGGCGGCGAATATTCTTGTGGCGACAAAGCGAGATTTTGAGACCAAGAACCGCAAAAAGTTCTGCGGTCGAATTGCTACGGGAGATTACGACGCAGTAATTATCGGTCATTCTCAGTTTGAGAAAATCCCGATGTCCATTGAAAGACAGAGGGCAATTCTTGAGCAACAGCTTGAAGAACTGACAGACGGTATTATGGATTTGAAGCGAAATCGTGGAGAAAACTTCTCCATTAAACAGCTTGAAAAGTCTAAAAAGTCCGTGAAGCAAAAGCTGGAAAAGCTCAACGACCAAAGCCGCAAGGACGATGTTGTTACCTTTGAAGAACTCGGTGTGGACAGGCTCTTTATTGACGAGAGTCATTATTACAAGAACCTCTACCTTTACACCAAAATGCGTAATGTGGGCGGTATCGCTCAGACGGAAGCACAGAAATCCTCCGACCTGTTTATGAAGTGCCGATACCTTGACGAGCTTACAGGCGGTCGAGGAACGGTATTTGCAACCGGTACTCCTATCTCAAACAGTATGGTGGAACTCTATACCATTCAGCGATACTTGCAGTACAACACGCTTGTGAAAAACAATTTACAGCACTTCGACTCGTGGGCAAGTACCTTTGGAGAGACTGTAACAGCCGTAGAGCTTACCCCGGAGGGAACGGGTTACAGAGCGAAAACCCGCTTTGCAAAATTCTATAACCTTCCGGAGCTTATGGCGATGTTTAAGGAGGTCGCCGACATTAAGACGGCGGATATGTTGGAATTGCCTGTGCCGGATGCACACTTCCACAATGTTGCAGTCAAGCCGTCTGAAATGCAGAAAGAAATGGTTGCTTCCCTTGCGGAGCGAGCCGAGAAAGTCCGTGGTGGCGGTGTGGATTCGAGTGTAGATAATATGCTCAAAATCACAAACGACGGTAGAAAGTTGGCTCTTGACCAGCGTATGCTCAACGATATGCTGCCTGATTTTGAGGGCAGTAAAATCAACGCCTGCGTCGATAACATCTACCGTATTTGGGAGGAAACAGCCGATAAAAAATCAGCACAGCTTGTGTTCTGCGACCTTTCAACGCCAAAAAACGACGGCACATTCTCGGTATATAACGACATCAGAAAGAAGCTCATAGAGCGTGGTGTCCCCGAAAGCGAAGTCCGCTTTATCCACGAAGCAGATACCGATGTGAAGAAAAAAGAACTGTTCCAAAAGACCCGTAAAGGCGAGGTCAGAGTGCTTCTCGGTTCTACGCAGAAGATGGGAGCCGGCACGAATGTTCAGGACAGACTTATCGCACTTCACGATGTGGATTGTCCGTGGAGACCGTCAGACTTGGAGCAGCGTTCCGGTCGAATTATCCGTCAGGGCAACTCAAACCCTGATGTAGATATTTACCGCTATGTAACGGAGCAGACCTTTGACGCATATCTCTATCAGCTTGTAGAGGGAAAGCAAAAGTTCGCCAGTCAGATTATGACGAGCAAATCCCCGGTGCGTTCTGCCGAGGATATTGATGAAACCGCTCTGTCCTATGCAGAGATTAAAATGCTTGCCACCGGCAACCCGTATATTAAGGAGAAGATGGATTTGGACATTCAAGTCCAAAAGCTGAAGCTCTTAAAATCCAACTTTCTCTCTGAAAGATACGCTTTGGAAGATAAGATAATCAAATATTATCCGCAGAGAATTACAGCTTTGGAAAACCGCATTGAAGGCTTGAAGCAAGATGTAGAAACTGCGAAACAGCACCCGAAACCAACGGACGACCGCTTTGTCGGTATGGAGGTTAAGGGTGTTTTTTATTCCGAAAAAGCCGACGCCGGTAAAGCAATCATCGAAGCCTGCAAGCAGATGAACAGTCCCGACCCTATTCCTCTTGGCAAGTACCGAGGGTTTGAAACGGAGCTGCTTTTTAATACCGCAGAGCGAAATTATGAGGTTCGACTGAAAGGTGCGACAAGCAGAAATGTTCCTCTCGGCGATGACGCACACGGCAATATTATCCGCCTCGATAACGGAATTGAGAGATTTGCCGAGAGCTTGTCGCTTGCGGAAAATGACCTTGAGAACACCAAAAATCAGTTGGAAACCGCAAAGAAAGAAGTCCAAAAACCATTTATCCAAGAGGAAGAATTGAAAACAAAGCTTGCCCGACTGGACGAGCTGAATATTCTGCTCAATATGGATAAGCGAGATAACGAAATTGTCGGCGGCGAACCCGATGAGGGCGAAGTGCCGAACACACGAAAGGAGAAAACCTATGAACGATAAAATGACACCCGATAAGGAAAGAGAAAACTGCCCTTGCAGAAAAGCAATCATTAACCCTTTTGACGCAATGATGATGGTTGTGGTCAGGAGACTTGATAAAGCATATCTCGAATTGAAAAGAAGCAAACCGCCCGCAAAGGAAGCAGAATTTGCCCTTAGAAATGCAAAGCTTTCTTTCTACAGAGAGTTGGTTCGACAGAGCATTGAAACGGTGTTTTCGCCGGAAGAAATCATTGCTTTGTATGAAAACGACGACCTTGCGGGAGGTGCTTGGACTGTTTGGAATGACATCGGCTGCCCTGTTGATAAGATACTTATTATCATTGCAAAGCTCAGTATCAACGAACCAATACAGAAAGCGGTTGCCGATTTGCTGATGTAGAACGGCGGTGATACCTATGCCGTATATTGCACCGGAAGTCATAACCGAAGCCAAACGAATGGATTTATTAACCTATCTCAGAGAGTATGAACCGGGCGAGCTTGTTAAATTTTCAAGTAACACCTACACCACAAGAACCCACGACAGCTTGAAGATTTCCAACGGCAAATGGATGTGGTGGTCGAGAGGTATCGGGGGCAAATCCGCCCTCGATTACCTTATCAAAGTCCGTGGAATGGATTTTGTGCAGGCGGTTCAGACCATTATGGGAAACGGTTCAGTCAGCTTTCCGACTTGTGAAAACATCAAAAGCTATGAGGAACAGCCCTTGCTTCTGCCTGAAAAAAGTCCTACTGCCGATGTGGTATTTGATTACCTTTTCGGGCGTGGGATTGATTATGAAATCATCAACCACTGTTTGGAACAGGAGCTAATCATTGAGTCGCTCCCATATCACAATGCTGTTTTTATCGGCTATGACGAGAACAAAGAACCTAAATACGCCGCTTACAGAGCAACAAATCAATCAAGGATTATGGGCGACTGCACCGGCAGTAAAAAGCAATATTCTTTCCGCCTGACTGCCGAAAACACCGGAGAGGTTCATCTTTTTGAGTGTGCCATTGACCTGCTTTCCTACGCAACTTTGATGAAGCTGGAGGGCAAAGACTGGCGACAGTTTAACCTTGTTTCTCTTGCGGGAGTGTACTCCCCAAAGCAGAAAATTGAGGACTCAAAAGTGCCTGTTACACTCGGCAGGCTGCTTGAAAAAGACAAAACAATCAAGCGAATTGTTCTTCATTTGGACAATGATATTGCCGGAAGAAAAGCAACCAAAGCTTTGCAGACGATTCTTTCAGATAAGTATGAAGTCGTTGATGACCTTCCCAAATACGGGAAAGATGTCAACGATTTTCTTTGTAAACGCTTGGGGATAAAAGATAAAACCGAAAGGAGTTTTGCACGATGAAACTAAAAGAAATCAGAGAAATGTACCCGGAGGGTACGCAGATTGTACTCACTGAAATGGCTGGCGAAAGTCAAATGCCCTACGGTTTGAAAGGAACAGTAAAGTTCGTTGACGACGCCGGACAGATTCATATGAGTTGGGAAAACGGAAGCTCCCTCGCCTTGAATATTAACGAGGATACCTTTGAAAAGGTCGAAGCACCGGAGAAGATTTCCGTCATTCTCGTTGAGCCGGGAAAGTATCCGAAGCTCATTGAAATCGAGGATACACTGGAAGCAATGCAGTCTCTTGTAGAGGGAGATATTGAAGAATATATGCCCTTTGAGGACGAGGTTGCCATCATCTGCAACGATGAAGGAAAGATGAACGGCTTGCCGCTGAACAGGGCAGTTTATTCCGAGCCTGAGAATGTTGAGATGAGTTATCCGCAGTTGAAAGCTCATTTCCGGCAGGCAGAAAAAGAAAGAAACCACACGACCGGATATATTGTTTTTACGGCTGACAGCTTTGACAAGCCTTACACAGAGGAACAAAGAACCTATGTTGTCAGCAGCAACAATAAGGCTTTCATTGACGGTATGGGCGGATATTCTATCTATGCTTCTTCCCTCGATGGCTCGGATAAATGTGTGCGACTGGAAGCATATATGGCTGATGAACACGGCGGCAAGGACGGTTGGAAGATTGAAAAATGTTATGTGAAAGACGACAGCAACCGTGAAATGCTTGACATTATTGCCGGCAAATTCTTCATTGCATACGCACCGATTGAGTCGGAAAAGTTTCTCAGTATGCCGAAAGAACTGGCTCGTAAGTACGAGGAAAAATTCAAATATCCGGAGAGGTTTTACAAGTCCTTGGACGGTATTAAAGCAAAGCCGTATAAGCCTGTCTCAAAGGATATGGAGAGATAAGAGTCAATCTATGGGGCAACCCTGAGTGTCTGCATAATCTTAGCGAGCAGACCATTTATGGACAGGAATGTCCAAAACGGTACACTCGTTAGGGGTTGCCCCTAATACCCCAAGCAAGAAAGGAGCATAAGCAATGCGGGAGATAGTATTGGTCGCCGCCGGGTTAATCATCGGCGGCTTTTTCGGAGTAACAACAATGTGCCTGTTTCAGATAAACCGGGACAGACACTATATTTACAGAAAGGACAGCGATAAAAATGAGCAAGAGAAACATTGAAAAGCACATTCTGATGAACAAGGCAGAAGCTCAGGATTTGCAGAAAAAAGCAAAGCGGGCGTGTCTTTCCGAAGGCGGTCTTATCCGTTTACTTCTCAAAGGCTATGAGCCGAGAGAAAAGCCCGACGAAAGATTTTACGATGTTATGCGTAAGCTTTCTGCTATCGGGAACAACATCAATCAGCTTGCGGCAAAAGCAAACACCCTCGGATTTGTGGACGCACCGCAGCTTAAAAAGGAAGCCGAGCGTTGGCACAAGTTTCAGGCTGATGTGGAGCGTACTTTTTTAAGACCCGATAAGAGCGATATGAAATGGCAGTAAGTAAATTATGGTCGGTCACATCAAGGCTCGGTCAGGTAATCGACTATGCCGCCAATCCCGAAAAGACTGCGGCAGATATTTACACCGAGGAACAGTATCAGGCTCTCCGTGATGTTCTCAGCTACGCAAAGGACGAAGAAAAAACCGAGCGTGAATTTTTCGTTGAGGGTATCAACTGCAACCCTGCGACCGCAAGAGACCAGTTTGTATCTGTGAAAAAAGCATACGGCAAAGACGACGGCATTCAAGCCTATCACGGATACCTGAGCTTTAAGGAACAGGACATATCCCCGGAGCTGGCACAGAAAATCGGAATGGAATTTGCAAACGAAGTGTGGGGCAAAAGATTTCAGGTGGTGGTTACTACTCATCTGAATACGAAGCACCTGCACTGCCACTATGTAATCAACTCCGTTTCCTTTGTGGACGGCAAGCGGTTATGGGGCGATGAAAAAGCGTGGTTCAAGTTCCGTTTGGTTGCCGACCGGCTCTGTGAAAAGTACGGACTGTATTACAATCCAAACCCAAACCGCAGTAAGCAATCCTCTTATTACCATAAGCAGGAGCAAGCAGGTATGCCGAGCCGATATTCAATGACCCGTGACGCCATTGATGAAGCGATTGCACACAGCACCAACTTAAAGACCTTTGATTATATCCTGACTCAGATGGGCTATGAACATTGTCTCAGCGACAGTCGAAAGTATTGGACGATTGTCCCGAAAGGATACAAGAAGCCGATACGACTTAAATCACTCGGAGAGAATTATACCGAGGACGCAATCAAGCGTAGGCTGACGGAAAATCAAAAGGTTCTTATCGTTCCTTTTGCAAAGGAAACGGTAAGAGCCACACAGTACCGAATGCTCACAAGAGAACACAAAATCAAAAAGGTCGGCGGACTGTATGGGCTGTATCTGCATTACTGCTATAAGCTGGGTTATCTGCCGAAGTACAAAAAACAGAATACCGCAAGGCTTCACTATCTTTTGAAAGAAGATTTGCTGAAGCTCGACAAAATCACTCAGGAGACAAGGCTGCTTGGACGGGAGAACATTTCTACCGACGAACAGCTTTTCTCATATAAAGAGTCCGTGTTGTCGCAAATCAAATCCCTGACAGACGATAGAACGCACCTGCGAAAACAGTTAAGAAGAAATTTGAGTGACGATGAGCTATCAAATGTCAAAGAGCAGATTACGGCAATCACGAGCAAGCTGTGGACTCTCCGCAAAGAGGTCGGTCTTTGTGATGACATAGCCGAAAGGTCAAAGGTCATTGAAGCCAACCTTGAAACGGTAAGAGTTTACGAAGAAAAACAAGAACGAAAGGAGCAGAACCGTAATGACAAACGGAGGTGATGCGGCAGAACAGGTCGTCAGGCTATCGCTTGAGGGCTTTGAAGTAGCCGCAAAATTAAGCGGAGCGGCAGCAAAGAATATTGCCGTTCTTTTAGTCTCTGTTCTCAAACAGGAACAGAAAACAAAAGGCAAGGCTCGACTTACCAATATGATTAAGTCGGGCAAGGAGCTGAAGGTGTTTTCTATCCCCAACAAGGACTTGAAGAAGTTTACCGAGCAGGCAAAACGCTACGGCGTTCTATACTGCGTACTCAGGGATAAAAACACAAAGGGCGATAATGTACCGATTGATATTATTGCCCGTGCAGAGGACGCTTCCAAAATTCAGAGAATCGTTGAGAGATTTGAACTCGGTAAGGTTGATAAGGCTGCGATTGTCACCGAGTCTCAGAAGGCTGTCGAAAAGCGTGAAGCTTTGGAGAAAGACAAGCCGACAAAAACCAAAAACGAAATCATCACTGAGGAAGCAGTCAGAAAGCCTATTCAGAAAGAGGGGTATTCCCAATCAAACCCCACAGTCGCCAAAACGGACAAAAACCCTCCGTCAAGGCACGACTCCGAGCCGGTAGATATGCAAACTGATAAGGGTACTGTAAGCGACAGACAGAGAAAGCCGTCGGTAAAAGCAAAGCTTGACCGATATAAGGCTCAGTCCAAGCAGCAGAAAGAAGCAGAACGCAAAGAGCCGGAGGTAACAAAGCCGGAGGTCAAGAACGCCCCGGCACAGACCGTACACCAGCAGCCGAAACCTAAAAGCAAAAATGTGAAAGAGAGGTAATCACAATGACAAACAATTTTACCCCTGCTAAGGCAGGACAGCAGAGCAAACGACTTTCCAAAGAGGAATACGCCGAGAAGATGAAGGCTGAAAAGGAAGCCGTATATCAGATGGCGGACGACACCGCAAAGGCGATTGTTTCCGACCCGGAAAAGTTCAAAGCCTTCCTTGATACGCAGAGCCGTCTTGACCGATACTCTGCGGTCAATGCACTTCTGATTTTTAAGCAGCTTCCCGAAGCAAGCCAGCTCAAAAACTTTGATGACTGGAGCAAGGATAATGTGAAAATTCAGAAAGGTGCAAAAAGCATTTCCATTCTTGAACCTGTCGAGTATGCCAAGAGAGACGGTACGACCGGCATTTCCTACAATGTAAAAAAGGTCTTTGATGTTTCTCAGACCAACGGCAAAAGACCGCCTGCACCGACTGTCAACCGTGACCCGAAAGCACTCATTACAGTTATGCTGGATTCTTCCCCGGTTGAAGTAGAAGCAACAAATGAGCTTCCGTATCCCAATATGGCAGCGTTTTATAACAACGAGGAACAGACCTTGTATGTTAAGCGTGATGTGGGAGACAGCGTAGCGGTCGCTCAGTGCGTAGCACAGGAACTTGGCCACGCACAGCTCTCCATCAACAGCGACAGTTACAGCAGAGCGGATATGGGCTTTCAGGCGGTTTGTATCGGCTATATGCTTTGCAAAAAGTACGGCGTCGATACACAGAATTTTGCTATCAACCGTATCCCTGAAAAGCTTGCCGGCAAAGAGCCGAAGGACATTCGCTATGAGCTTTCCAAAACGAGAAATGCAATGGCGGATATTCACTCCCGTGTTTCCGATGAGCTTTACAAGAAGAAGCAGGAACGAAGCAAAGACTACGAAAGATAAGGTGAGACTATGGCGAAGGAAGAAATGTATCATATCGCATTGGACGATTATGAACACGGCATTATTATCCGTTCTCTCAATGACGAGAAAACAGATTTGATGAACGAGGGTAAATCTACCGATGCGGTGGACGACCTTATCATCAAGGTCGGAACTGCCCCAAAGAAAAAGTTCAGAGTTATCGAAAAGGAACGCTCCTGTGAATCGAGATAACGAGAGGCAGTCTGCGATTATTCTTTCCGTCATCGGTATTATCCCGGTCGTATGGCTGGCACTTCTGATTGCACCCTCTGTAAAAGGAGGATTGCCGGAAATACTGCCGAGCCTATTAACAGCGTTCAACGAACCATTTCATATTGAGCTATGCGAGGACAGCCTAAAAACTGTCCTCGTTTTGCTTCTCTGCTATGGAATGGGTATCGGGATTTACTTCTCAACACAGAAGAATTACCGAAGGCGTGAAGAACACGGCTCTGCGAAATGGGGCAATGCAAGAGCCGTAAACAAAAAATACAGACAGTCTCCGGCTTCTGCAAATAAGCTGATGACACAAAATGTCTGTATCGGACTCAATGCAAAGAAGCACCGAAGAAACTTAAACACCCTTGTGTGCGGCGGTTCGGGAGCCGGTAAGACAAGGTTTTACTGCAAGCCGAATCTTATGCAGTGCAACACATCATTTGTCATTCTTGACCCAAAGGGCGAAATTCTCCGAGATACCGGAAAGCTGCTTGAAAGCAAAGGCTATGAAGTCCGTGTTCTCGATTTGATTTCAATGGAGAAAAGCCATTGCTATAACCCGTTTGTCTATTTGCAGAATGACAACGATGTGCAAAAGCTCGTGACGAACCTTTTTAAGAGTACCACTCCGAAAGGCAGTCAGGCACAAGACCCCTTTTGGGACACCTCGGCTTCAATGCTTCTGCTTGCACTTGTATTCTATCTTCATTATGAAGCACCCGAAGATGAACAGAACTTTGCAATGATAATGGAAATGCTCAGAGCCGGTGCGATTGAGGACGAGGAGGACACAAGACCTTCTCCTCTTGACGAACTGTTTGCGGAACTGGAAATGTCAAATCCCGACCACATCGCTTTGAAGTATTACCGTTCCTATCATTCAGGTGCGGCGAAAACCTTAAAGTCCATACAGATAACCCTTGCGGCAAGACTGGAAAAGTTTAACCTTGAAAGTCTTGCTTCTTTAACTAACACAGACGAGCTTGACCTCCCGTCACTCGGAGAAAAAAAGGTCGCTCTGTTTGCTTTGATACCGGATAACGATTCCAGCTTTAACTTCTTGGTATCTATCCTTTACACACAGCTTTTTCAGCAGTTGTTTTATGCTGCCGACCATATTCACGGAGGCTCGCTTCCCGTTCCCGTTCATTTCCTGATGGACGAATTTGCGAATGTGAGCCTGCCCGATGACTTTGACAAAATACTGTCGGTTATGCGTTCCCGTGGAGTGTCGGTAAGTATCATCTTGCAGAACTTGGCTCAGTTAAAAGCCTTGTTTGAAAAGCAATGGGAAAGTATTGTCGGCAACTGCGACGAGTTTTTATATCTCGGCGGTAACGAGCAAAGCACCCACAAATATGTGTCCGAGCTTCTCGGCAAGGAAACCATTGATACCAACACTTTCGGAAAGAGTACCGGGCGAAGCGGTAACTACTCCACCAATTATCAGATTAGCGGTCGAGAGCTTCTTACCCCTGATGAGGTTCGTATGCTTGATAACCAATATGCAATTCTGTTTATTCGTGGAGAACGCCCCGTTATGGACTTCAAGTATGACATCTTGAAGCACCCGAATGTGGCACTTACAACCGATGGAAAGGCTTCTGCATATAAACACGGCGAAGTGACCATCAAGCACTCATCAATTTCTGTTCTTTCTATTGACCCGGAAGAACTTCCGGATGAAAGCTACGGAGAAACCAATTACGAGCTTCTGTCCGATGAGGATTTTGAA
>OQVR01000255.1_pt1 | contig 23165 bp, 8 predicted proteins | sample 1691521 | NCBI WGS metagenome assembly OQVR01 (sample SAMN03418256, study PRJEB22391) | human gut metagenome | biome: human-gut; feature: organic feature; material: feces | host: Homo sapiens | place: Tanzania | collected 2013-01
CGCCATGAAGAAGAGCATCGAGCAGTTCCAGGCTCAGGCTGTAGAGCGCACCAAGAGCGAACTCATCGCTAAGGCCCGCGAGGTGAACGGCGTTAAGGTTATTACCGCCGTGCTGCCCATGGAGCCGGCAGCAGCTAAGGATTTGATGTTCAAGCTGCGTCAGGCTGTAGCCGAAAACATGCTCGCCGTCGTCGGCACAGTATCTCACGACAAGCCAATGCTGAACGTTGCAATGAGCGACGATCTCGTTAAGGAGCACTCACTCAACGCCGGTCAGATGGTACGCGAGGCTGCCAAGCTCATCAAGGGAGGTGGTGGCGGTCAGCCACATTTCGCCCAGGCAGGCGGAAAGGACAAGGACGGTCTGTCAGCAGCAGTCGACAAGGTAGTTGAGATGGCTCAGCTGTAAGTTCAACAGAACAACCGATTACAACATAAAAAAACTCGTTGCTCATCCGCTTAAGGATGTTCAACGAGTTTTTTTCGTTTTATTTAGAATGTATAGCCAACTGCTATACGCATACAACCCTTGTTCTGCTCATTGTCGAGTCGCTTGGTAGCATAACCCAAAGAGACATCAATGCTGTGGTCGCCCTTGGTTGCTATCGACACACCTACAGCCGGCTGAACGCTGAAAATGGCATCAAACAAAGCATCAACACCTGCGTCTACCTGCACAAAAGGATAAACCCTATCGGCAATGGCAATCTGCTTTGCCTTGTATTTTACGCGTGCCATGGCATTTACATAAATGCCCGACTCGTCATAATCAGACTCTGCGCCCTGATGATTGTCAAAATGATCGTTCTCGGTGAATCTGCCTACGCCCACACTTTTCCTGCATAAAGGTTCTCAACGGGCAGCGGAGCCAATGCCGAGAATCGTGCACCTATCATATTCTTATACTTCAACTTCTCTGTAGCATTCGACTCTTCTGATGTGATGGTCATCGGCGTATGCGCTTCCAGTTCAACGCTGTAGTCCAATGACTTCAAGAACTGTGAGAAACCGCTTCCGTTTGAATTGAAACTAAAGCCAGCCTTGAATCCAAGCATATCCATGCCACCGCCGTCCATGATAGTGCGGGTGTAGCCAAAGCCTACGTTGAAGTCAACATTCTTGCTCACCGGCACCTTCACACCGATAGAAGGATTGATACGTCCCCAGCCTGTTCCTTCGCCACTTGTGAAGAAGTCGTAGCCTCCCTGCAGCGAAACATAGGGGGTGATGCCCTTCATCGGGAAATCGACCTGGGCACGAACGAATGCCGGAATACTTACCGAATTGAACTTGTCGTCGACATATGCACCTGTACCCACGCCCAAATAGAACTGGTTGGTGAAGTGCTTGCCGAATTCAGGCTGTAAAGAGAAGAAGCCACCTCCACCGCTTTGCAGACCGAAATCATAACCCAAATTGATACCGAACTCAGTTGTTCCCTTCACATCCTTTTGTGCAGACATACCTAAAGCCCAAACGGATGCAATGACTAATAAAAAGATTTTTTTCATTGTAAAGTTTGCTTAATTGAATAAAAACAGCGTCACGCCATTACTGACACTTATCTATCACACGTTGAAAACGCACGGTATCATATATAATAAGGTACAGCCATATATATAATAAGGTATAGGGCATAATGACCCTACAATACAGTAAGTTCAGAATGACAACGCTTTATCTAAGTTTTTGTATTTTCGACTTCCTTCTGAAGTCATTTTTCCAACTCTCTTTTGTGATGTGACTATAGTACACGTATTCACTTTTTGTGTTGTAATCTAATTTGTTCTTTCTGTTTCTTATTACCTAATTAAATGTTTGACAATCCGTTAGCTCTCACTTCCAATAAGTGAAGTATTCTCCACTCATTAAATATTACGACGCAAAGGTAGTGAAAAAGTATGAACAAAAAAAAAAAAAACAGAAAATATCATAATAAAAACATTGTTATACAGGAGTAAAACGGATGCATCCGAGATATGGAGTGATTCAATTATGAACCAATAAGTAGCGGAGGTCTCCGGCCTCCGCAGCGCCAAGTCGAATACAAATCATTATTTAATAAAAATATGTATCATTGCTTGCTGCTGCGGAGGCCGGAGACCTCCGCTACTTTTAGGTTTATGCTTAAATAACTTTGTATTCAAGATAAACCGGTAATAATTTATCTCACGCCGCCCAACTGATGCAGTCTGAACGTGAAGTCCTTCAGCGAATGGCCTTCGGGCGAGGTTATCGTTATCTTCTTACGCTGTCCGGGCAGCAGGTCGAAGAAGTTGTCCGTGAAGCGCACGCCCTGTACGGGCACCTCTACGAAGATGTCGCGAGCCAGCTTGTCGGTCTTCAGCGTCATCTCTATCGCGTCGCCTCGCCGTCTCACGCTTGTCTCTATATTAGCCTCGGGCAACTTCTGGTCTTTCGGATAAGCGAAGTAAAAGACGTCATCGGCGAGCGTAGCTCCCTTCTTTGCCTTCAGAGTGAAGTGCAGCAATGAGTTAGCGGCGCTTAGCTTGCCCTGCAACTCGCCTGCACGCTTCTTCATGAAGAGCACGGAGGAGTTGGCTGCAAGCATGCCGCTCTGCGTCCATTTGCCATGAGCCTTTCCGTCGAAATCCATCAGCTCAACGTCCAGCCTTACGCCGTCATGGTCTTGCAGTTCGTCCGAAACAAGATATACACAGAGGTCGTCGCCCTCCTTTATGGCATTGATCAGGATAGGAGCAAACGCCCGCTTCGACTGATACATCAACGCCTTCCAGTTGCCGTAGTAGTCGATGCCCGACCACGACACCACGGGCCAACTGTCGTTCAGCTGCCAGAAGAGGCTACCCATGCAGTACGGTCGGTTGCGGCGGTGAGCCTCGATGCCGTGGCGCATGCCCTGCCCCTGCAGCACCAGCCCCACGTATACCAGATCTTCAAACTTCTCAGGCACCTTATAGTACAGTCCCATAGTCTGCTTGATTAGCGCATTGCCTATGTCGGCTTTCTGATGCGCATTCATTACTGGCGACTCCAACTCAAAGTCCTTCTCTTCGGCGAACGTGCGTATCGTCTTCATCTCGGGGAACGCCTGGAAACCGTATTCGCTCATGAAGCGCGGCACGTCCGTATCGAAACTCTCGAACGGCTTGCGTCCGTGCCATGTGCCCCAGTTGTGGCTGTCGCCGGTCTTCCAGCTATTAGGTCTGCCCCAGTTGGCTTCGTAGGGCGAGCTGTGCATGTAGAACCTTGTGCCGTCGAGCCTCTCCACCATCTGCGGCAGCAGCTCACGGAACAACACGTTGTATCCACGCTCCATCTCGGCAAAAGCCTCGGCAGAGTATTTTCTCTGCCATCCCCAGTAGCGCATAGCCTCATATATCTCGTTGTTGCCGCACCACATGGCAAGCGACGCATGTCCGCGCAGACGCTTTATGTTGTATTCTGCCTCGCTCTCCACCCGTCCGACGAATAGCGGGTCGTGAGGATACGAACTGCAGGCGAACATGAAGTCCTGCCATATCAGTATGCCGTTGCGGTCTGCCTCGTCGTAGAACTCATCGTCCTCGTATATGCCGCCGCCCCACACACGCAGCATATTCATGTTGGCAGCCTTCACGTCCTCAAATATGCGTTTGTATCGCTCGGGCGTTACGTTGGGCAGCAGGGCGTCGTCGGGGATGAAGTTGGCACCCTTTGCGAACATCGGCTTGCCGTTCACCACGAAGTAGAACGACTTGCCGTACTCGTCGTCGTCCATCACCACTCTCACGGTGCGCAGTCCCACATTCCGCTCTTGCTTCGCTATCTCCACCCCGTCTACCGACAGCGATGCCGTAAACTTATACAGCGACGGCTCGCCCCAACCGTTGGGCATCCACAGATGCGGATTCTCGATGCTCACGGGCAGACTCACCGTATTGGCTCCCGGGCGCAGTTCTATCTGTTTCTTTATTTCTTTCGTGTCGCTGTCAGAGTAGTGATAATCTACCTTCAGCAAAGCCGAGACGGTGCTGGAGGTGACATTGTTTATCTCCAGCCGATTGTCTACATCCGCCTTAGCCTGCGTCACGGCTTCCTGACATACATAGTAGTCCTCAATCCTTGCCACATCCGAAAACACCAGACGCACCGGTCGCCATATTCCACACGTAGCCAGGCGTATGCCCCAGTCCCATCCGTATGAGTAAGGCGCCTTGCGCGTGTAGACACTCGTGCGCCAAGGCGAATGGTCGTTGCTTGCAGGATAGTCGAAGCCGTTGGTCTGCAACTGCGGCAGCACCTCTTTCACTGGCGAACGGAAGCGCACGAGCAGCTGGTTCACTCCCTTGCGAAGCACCGGCTTCACCTCTATTTTGTGTCCTACGAACATATTGTCCGACCGCAATATCAAGGCTCCGTTCAGAAACACGTCGGCGTACGTGTCGAGTCCGTCCATCTCCAGAACGGCGGCGTCGCGGCTAAGCTGCTGTTCGTTTACGACAAACGATGTGCGATACATCCAGTCTTCGTTCTCCACCCATTGCACGGCTTCCTCGTTCATGCCGTAGAACGGATTCGGTATTCGGTTATGGTTCAGCAGGTCCTGATGAACGGTTCCGGGCACCTTGGCGTCGCTCCATAGCGTGTCGCCCACCTGACAGAAGGTCCAGTTGGTATGTAGCGTGCAAACCTGCGGTTTTTCATAAGCGCTTGCGGTCAGCGACACAATGCACGTTGCCAGAGAGCAAGCTAAGTCTTTTCCTGTCATATACGGGTTAGTGTAAATTCGGTTAAACGTTAGTGTAAGTTCGGTTAAACAATACTTTGCCGTAACAGCAGAAACAAAAGTAATGAAAATTTTCCGTATTGCGCGTTGCTTCCGCAAAAAATATAATATATAATTAGAGTGTTATTGATTGTGGCGGAGGCCGGAGACCTCCGCTACGGATAATCAACAGCTACCAAGTTTTTGACTTTCTCTTCCTGCTATTTGCATCGTCACCCGAACGGAATCTGATCGGGCAGCGAACGGAATCTGATCGGGCGGCGGACGGAATCCGATCGGGCGGCGAACGCTACACGATGACTATTCGTGAACAAACGATAAAGAATCTTTACTGTAGTATGAGCCGAAATACGCCGCTCGGTTTTGTTGGTACAAGGTTACGATTTGTATTTCAGTAACCAATGGAGGGTGTGCATTCTATGTTTCTACGCAAGAAAATCTTGAAGTTTTTTGCGTAGAAACATAGAATGCACACCCTCCTCCTACGATATAGATATACTAATAGTTCAATCCGAAGCACCACAGCGGAATGATATTGCCGAGACCTGTTTCTATATCATCCTTCACGATATAGGCATTGTCCAAGCCTTCTATCTGCTGTTTGCCCTTCTTGCGTCCGCCAATCTCGAAGGTGTACTTGCCAATGACGAAATCGGACTGGCGTGAGGCTGTCACCTCATTGCGCACACGCATCTGATTGTAGAAGAAGGTCTCGCGCAGATTGCCTATATCGGGCGTACCGCCGGCAAGAACCGTCATCAGACTTGGATTGTCAATATATACTTTCTCTATCTTTCCAAGATTGCGTATGCCCGAAGTGTCGTCGCGCAGCAGTCCTATCATACCCGACTTCTCAAGATAAGCCAGATAATCGGGTATGCTGTTCTTGCTTGCGCCTATCTCCGACGCCAGACTGTCTGCTACGGGCTTGTATGGAGCCAGATGCGAGAGGATTGCAAGCAGTTGCTTCAGCTTGCGGGCTGTAGAGGCTTTCATATCGGCATACTGCGGTATGTCCACTTCTATAGTCTGCGTCACCACTTGCTCCATACGCATCGGGAAATCGCCCTGAACGGAGAAGGGATAATAGCCACGGCTCATATAGTCGCGGAAGAGTGGCAGCGGATGTTCTACGGCATTAAGCACTGCTCGGTTGTTGAGGATGTCGTCGAGAGTGTAAACCGGACTCTCTATGCCATGGAAGAAAGACAGATACTCTCTGAACGACAAGCCGTACATGAAATAGAGCAAGGCACGACGACTGAGGTCGGACTCGCCACGATATATGTCGAGCACCGAAGAACCGGTAAAGACGATGTGCAGCGAAGGGTGCATATCGTACATCAGTTTCAGTTCTCTGCTCCAGCCGCTATACTTGTGTACCTCGTCGATATACAGATGCGTTCCGCCCTCCTTCACAAACTTATCGGCAAGGTCGAAGAGCTTATGGTCGGCAAAGTACATATTGTCGGCTGTGATGTAGAGGCTATGGTTTTCGGGCGTATTCTTTATACGCTGCAATATCATTGTCGACTTGCCGATGCCTCGCGGACCAAGTATTCCCACCAAACGACTATCCCAACTGATATCGTCATACTTATAACGCACGAATGTGGTGGGTATCTGCTTAAGCAATTCGCGCATGTATTCATAAAGTTTCAATTCTATCATAGCTTATAGACGTTTGATTAATAATGCAAAGATACGAAAAATCCCTCAATGAGGGACGTTTTGGGCTTAAAACGTCCCTCATTGAGGGAAATATTCAGCAGATTTGTCCCTCTTAGAGGGATTTTTCATTGAAAGTAGTGGGAGATGTCAATATCGAAACATCTCAAATGTCAACATTTTCAACATCGAAAAACATCAAATGTCAACATCTCAACATCTCACCACATCAACATCTCCAACCTACTTCACCACGAACTTCTTGTTCTTCGTGATGTACACGCCGGGCTTCAGTCCGTCGAGCGACTCGACGCTCGAGCGCACCTTCTTGCCGGTGAGGTCGTAGATATCGCCGGCGCCAGCAGGCAGGAAGTAGACATCCTCGATGTTTGTCGTACCGCCGCCGAAAGCCAGACTGAGCATAGCGCCGTTGTGCACGTCGGAATGGAAGAATCCGCGGTAGCGTGTTGTGGGCACGGGCACGTCGATGTAGTAGAACTTGTTGCCGCTGATGTAGTAGTAGCCCTCGTTAGCCGGCAGTTCCACTACGCTGTACGCTCCGATGAACGACACTCCGCTCTCGGTCTCGTACGTCGGACGGTCCATGCCCTCCGGCAGGTCTTCGAGCGTGCGCATTCCGAGGTCGTAGAGCACCGTTGGCGAAGCCACGTTGGCATAAGCCGCGTTGTTCACCGCTGTAGGCTTTATGATGTACGGCGTGTTAGCCTCCATCTTCTCTACATACTCGAAGGTGAGCGACGTCGGCGTCATGCCTGCGAACTTTGCCACCTGCGTGCCTGCACCGAACACCTCTTCGGGGTTCTCCACGGCGCACGGCAGACAGATAGTGTTCCATGCTTCCTTGAGGAACGAGCGGTATAGCTTCACGTTCGTGCCGTTCTCCAGACTCGCTGCGCTCACGTACTCTATGGGGCGCTGATAGTCCTTGCGCTCGTCGAGAATAACATCTACCGGCGAGAGGTCGTGGAAGAGTACCTCCACCTCTGTCGGTCCTTCAACTGTCAGTTCATACGGAGCGGCAGTCTCGGTCTGCACGCCATTGAGCTTGTAGCCGTCCAGACGGTAGCCCTCGTTGGGCTTGGCGTCGAGCGTGAGCTTCGTGCCGTACTCGTAGAGTCCGGATGCCACGTCCATCGTTCCGCCGTCGGCGTCGCACTTCACCGTCACCTTATATGTCTCAGCCTCGAACACAGCCGATATGTCGAGCGTGTTGCGCGCCTCCACATGATATTCGGCGTCCTTTGAGAGCACTTCTCCGGTGGCGTTGTCCTTCCAGCAGACGAACTTGTAGCCCTTGCTCGGCGTAGCCTTGAAGGTCATTCCGCCGCCGTAAGCCAGCTGTCCGCTGTTGACTTCAGCCTTCTTCATGGCGCGCTTTGCAGCTGCGGCAGGCGTTTCTGTAGGAGCGTCCTTCACACACTCCACACTTCCCCATTCTGCAAGCGGCAGAACATGCACGTTGTAGTGAACCAGTCCGTCCTTGAAGAGCATCCATCTCACCATCTTGCCCTCAGCGCCCTGATAGTTCTCGGCGTCGGTGATGTTGTCGGTCTTCACCTGCAGCACGTAGTAGCCGTTCTCGCTGAGAGCGCTCGTGTTGAGGCTGAAGATGCGCTTCGGAGCATCGGCCTTCGGAGTGATGGCGATGTCGCCGCTGTAGAGCTTGCCCTCGTGGCGCACCACGATGTCCTCGCGTGTGAAGGTCTCGGGCTTGATGTCCTTGTTGAACTCCACGGTAAGCTCCTCTATCGGCTTCTCCGCAATCTGGTCGTCGGCAGGCACCGTCGTGATGCTCTTCACGTCGAGTCGCAGCTCAGGTATCGGTTCAAACTCCACGATGTACTTGTTCGTGCCCTTGCCCGAAACGATGTCGGCAATATGCAGACGATAGTCGAGCTGCGGGTCGATGCCGTCCTTCATCGTGTAGTCGGTTGTCCAGAAGTTGGCAGCGTCGAGCTTTCGGTTGTTCGTCTCGTCGGTTATGCTGAGTATCTTCGCGTACTTGCCCGCCGGGTTAGCCACAGCCGTGTAGAACCAGTTGCGCGGCACGTTCGTAGGCACCGTCACGCGGTAGTGCGTATTGTCTATGCGCTCCATCCTGGTCTCCCCGCTCAGCGTCACGAGTTCCTCGTCGGTGCCGTTGGCGAAGTAGATATGGTCGGGCGCATCCTCCGCGTCGGGCTCGTCGTTCGTGATCCATGCACGATACACCTTGTCGCCGATTGTTGCGTTCAGGCTGTGTATCAGTTCGTGTATGGTGACGCGGTCGAGCAGCGAGAGGTCGGGGTTGCCGTAGTCGGTCACGTGTGTAACGTTCACGTCATACTCGGTGAAGTGACCCATGAGCGACGCTGTGAGGTCCCATGTGGCGTACGAGGCAGTGCCGGCGGCTATAGTGCCGAACTGCGTAGCGATGTCGTCGTCGAGCGCCATCGTCTTCTCGCCTCCGTTAAGGCTCGAACTGATGATGTCGAAGTCGATGAGCAGTCCCTTCTCGTTCTCCACAATCTCAGGCTTCTTCGTAATCATGCGCACGTTGTTGGCGTCGCCCTTGCCCTTGTTGTGTATGAGCACCGAGAACTCGGCAGGTATCACCGGCTCAACGACGTCGGGCGTGAGCGGGTTGTCGCCGTATACGTCGCGCTGCATGAAGTAAGTGAGGTCGAGCTCTGGCGACGGCTTCACCTGCAGGCTCACGGGGAAGAGCGAGCGGTTCTGCGTCGTGCTGCCGTCCTTGAAGCTCAGCGTTCCGCCGAAGCTGTAGGTGGTGAGGTTCTCGGGCGCTGCATACTTGGTAGGAATGAAGAGTATGGTAGCCACGCCCTTCTTGCCTGCGCCCAGTCGCCATGCGCCGTCCTTCTCGCCCTCGAAGCCTTCTATCTTCTCGATAGCTATCTGCATCTCGCGCGATGTAGCCATGAAGCCGGTCTCCATGTTCGTAGCGTTCACGTCGACGAGGATGTCCTCGATGGCGTTGCTCGATCCGTTCTCAATGGTGAGCGTGCCGCGGAACGCCTGACGCGTGAGCACCAGCTTCTGCTTTATCTCGAGCTTCACTTGTGCGCAGGTGTTCTCCGACTGCGTCTCCATATACTGTAGCATGTCCTTGCGTGCGCTTCCCATGAGGTCGGTCCATGTAGGTATGCCCAGATTGACGAGCTTCGTCACACAGTTCTGGCGTGTCTGCAGAATGTCTGCCACAACAGCCTCATCCATGTGGTTAGCGCTGATATAGCCGCGTCCGTCCTCCTTGCTCCATGTGTTGCGCAGGCGCTCCACATAGTTGCGCAGCGAGAAATCGGCTATGTTGGCGCTCTTGTTAGGCATGAGCGATGTGAGGTATGCGCCCATACCCTGGCTCTTGTCGTCCACCGTGGTGTTGTCCGGAATAGTGTTCAGGTCGAATGTCCACAGCGAACCGTCCACGCGCATCTTCTGCAGCTCAAGGTCGGCTTTGTGTATTGCCGACATAAGCTCTACGCCGAAGTCCTTCATGCCGAGCGCCTCAGGCGCCTTGGTGAGCTGTCGGTTGTACTCCATGTATGTGTCGAAGTAGCTGAAGAACAGGAACTGCTTGTAGCCCGACGACTCCATCAGAGCCGGTATCGGCTTGTCTTCGGCAGCAGCTGCCTTGCGCATCGGCGCCTTGCTGAACTTATCGGCCATCTCCTTACCCCATTTTCCGAGACACTCTACCATGTCCGGTCCGTAGTTGGAAGCTATACCCTTCAGGCAGCTGAACAACGGAATCTTGTCGGCTACCTTTCCGCTGAGATAGTCCATAGCGCAGTCGCCTGCAAACTGCAGTGCCGATCCTTCAAGTGCGTTGGTTATGGCTGGTGCCACGCAAGTAGGCAGGTCGGGAAGCGGCACACACTCTATTGCTGTACAGAACAGCTTAAGCAGAGCCTTGGCGTCTGTTCTGCCGCCGCTCGCCGTTGCATAGCCGCCAGCACCGCCCCAAGGACCACCGCCCAAGCCAGGTTGTATATTTGGATAAAACACAGCGTGTCCGCCACCTGCTGGTGGTGGATCAGAACATTCGGCGTTGTCCTGCACGAATCTGATGATAGAACCTATCCATGCGTACTTTGCGTTGTCGCCGCAGGGCCACTCAAACTTGGTGCCCATATCGCCGAAGCACTTCTTCTTGGCTCTGCCCTCTACGCTCTGCACCACCTTGCGCTTCACGTTGCGTGCGAAGTCGTCGCTGTTGAAGTCCTCCTCGTGCATCACGAGCACCGGTATCACGTAGCTCTGCTCAGGTGCGAGCGTGAAGCCCTCATATTCCACCATCGGCATGAACACGAAACCGTCTGCCGTTGGCGGTGTATACTGCACGTTCTGTGCGGCAATGAGTCCGCGGTTGCGCAGCACTACGTTGAAGAGTGCGCTCTTGCCGCGGTTGATGTCTGCAAGAATGATTGCGTCGGGAGCATTCATCTCCACAACTGGCACAGGCACCTGCGTCTCGTATGTCAGCTTGGTGGTGATGTCGTACTCGTCTTCTATCTCTGTCTCTTCCACCGTCCAATCTACTCTGATTGCCTGGTAGCTGATAGTGGCAAGATGCTCAGTTGTTTCGCCCGGACTCACCAGCACATTCTGGTCGTAAGTGTCGTGGCGGTCTGCCGTAACGTGCAGATGGTAGTAGCCTTCGTTCAGACCGTTGAACGTGATGCTGCCGTCGTCGCCCGTCACATCCTGCATCACGAGTGCGCCGGTGTTATAGTCGGTGAGTCGCACGCTGGCGTTGCTGACGTACGGATGCTCGCCGTCCTTGTTGCCGTATATGGTGTTCTCGTCGCGAACGAGGATGCGAAGGTTGCCCTTCTCCTCGCTCACCACCTTCACGTTGAAGCCAATCTGCTTGCCGTTGCCCTCGCTGCAGTTGATGGCGATACTACCTTTCTGGTAGACATTCACGTCGTAGTTGGCAGCGTTGAACTTAAGCATCACCGTAGCACTGTCGCCCGTTGCCAGCGACGGCATTGTGGCAGGTGTAGCCAGACTGATGAAGTCGGAAAGCGCTGCAGGCAGCGATACGGTTATCTTGCCTGTCTCGGCTATGCCGGTATTGGTGAGCACGATAGGATATGTGCGCACCTTGCCCTTGGTCACGGTGGTGTTGATGCTGTTGGTAGACACCACAAGATTCGGCGTATGCTTGCGTGTGTAGTTGTAGGTCACTACGCTGAGCGATGCGCCCTCGGCTGTTGTAATGTTGAACGTCAGACGGTCCCATTCCTTAGTTTTAGAGAGCGAAAGCGGCTTGATGGTGTAGCTTATCTCGGCTGTTCCGCCGCCCGCAAGCTCTGTGTCGCCGCCGAACGTAACCTCATACTGTTCGTTCGGTTCGCAGGTTGCTGTCAGACTGTGCTGAGGCAGACTGCTCATGTTCTTCACCTTGATAGTGCCGCTAACCACATCGCCTTCATACATCTCGTGCTTGATGTATTCGGTTGTGGTGCGTGAGATGCCGTACACGGCGAAAGTGCCCTGATGAGCGCTGATGTTCTCGCCAGGTGTGCAGACACCGTAGCCATACTCGCCGCCCATACCAGCCTGGATGGTGTACTCTGCAGAGTATTTGCCCTCGGCGTCGGTGGTGGCTTTCAGAGCTATACGCGAACCGGCATAGATGATATATGGTTCTACCTCAACGTTGGCTGCCGTAGCGCCGCCGCGTGTTTTCACCGTGCCGCTCAGCACTACCTTGTCGCCAATGTTGTATGTGTTCTTGTCGGCTCCGATGCCGTATGTGTAGGCTGTCGTTACGGTTGTCTCGGTATAGGCGCTGTTGTTGATGGTCTGCAACTCGGTAACGGTGCCGTTCGGGTTGATTTCTGCCGACACTCTGTACTTGCCGGGCACGCTCGGTGCGTCCAGCTCCACAACAGATGTGTAGGTGGCGCCCACCGCAATGTCGGCATCTGTCTGCGTCATCGTAGAGTTTGAGCCGATGCTTGTGCGAATCTGTGTGCCCTTCGGCATCTTGATGGCACCGATGTTCTTCACCGTTACCGTCACTTTCGCCTTGCTTCCAGCCTCTATCTCTGCGTCGCATGCAGGAGTCTGCATCTCTGCGTCGGGCAGAGTCTGGTCGGAGATGAGCATCCACACCGTACCCGGACTGTAGCCGTCGCTGCTTGCGATGATAGAAATGGTGCGGTTGCCCTCGCTGGTCTCGTTGCTCAACGCCACGAACGACGTCGTAACGCTCTCCTTTCCGGCAGGGATAGTCACGGTCTTTGCAAACTGCAGGTCGTCGCCCTTTGCGCTCAGCGTAACTGTAAGCGGATTGGTCGTTGCGTCGTTGCGACTGATAGTGAGCATTGCGCCTGTCGCGTCGCCTTCGAGGATAGTTGTCTTGTTCGAAGAGACGCTGAGCGTCGGTCCGTCGTTGTCGAGGATGGTTATGGTGTCGCTCACAACGGTCTGCTTGTCGCCTATCGCAGAGCAGCCGCAATCGGTGATGTATATAGCTGCGCTGAACTTCACCTTGCGTGTGCCGTCAACCTTCTGGTTGTCCTTCACGCCGATGGGGAACGTCACTTCCTCTGTGCCTTCAGGCATGGTTATCGGCGTTGTGTAGTAGAGTTCGCCGTTGCTATCGTCGCTCAGCTTCAGCGTAATCTTGCTGTTCTTCGCCTCGGTGCGCTTGATGGTGGCGTGAATGGCGTTGTAGCCTGCCGCCTCGCTCACGGTTGTGGGCAAGAGAGTCATGCTGATAGCCGGCACGTCGTTGTCCTTCAGCACAAACAGCGCTGTGCCTGCCAGATGATGGTCTGCCGACACGCTGAGCTGCAATGTCTCGTCGTTGGCTGCGATATTATCGTCAATGATCGGAATATCAATCACAGCTTCTTTCGCTCCAGGCTCGAAGGTGTAGCTCTTTGGCAGGCGGAAACGCTTCGGTTTCTCCACGCTGAAGTATACCGTGAGCGTATCGTTGCCGATACGGTAAGGCACGCTGACGGTAGCTTTCATCGTTTCGCCCTCGTTATACTCAGTCTTGTCGAGTTTTACGCTGAGAGGCAGCAGTTCGTCGTCCTTTATATTAAAGGATGTGGCGACATCCTGCGGGTATCCGTTGGCTTTGTTCACGGTTATGGTGACCTTAGAGTAGGCGTTCACCATGTTGTTGTCGGGACAAACTACGTCGAACGACGCTGCCGACTGTCCTTTGCTGATGGTAACAGTAGCCGGAACCTTAGCGTGTTCTGGCAAAGACGAAGCTATGCTGAATGTCTCGTCCATACTACGGTCGCCGCTGCGCTTCAATGTGAGGCGCATCGACTCGCCTTCCTTCACGCTGTTGTCGGGAGCGGTAAGGAACAAGTGCTTCTCAAGCTCAGCAGTTCCGCCGGTTGCGGTGTTGTTTGCTCGGTCGGCGTTGTACTCGCCGCAACCGCTGTTGGGCTCAACCACCACTCTCGCCGTCACTTCGCCTTCGAGACCGACGGTCTGCGAGAGGTTGAAGGTGGCGTTGCGTGTGATATAACCGCCTTGAACCAGCGTATTGCTGAAGTAAGTATTGCCTACATGCACCGCTTCTTCGGTCTCGTTGCTCACGAGATAGACGCGTTCGGTCCAACCGCTGCGCGTATCGGCGTTGCCGACGTTGCTCACTTTCCAAGTTACTGTGACATAGTTGCCAGGCACAAGCGTACTTTCGGTGATTTTAACATCGGTAGTAGCAAGGTCGGGAGCATTTTCTCTCTGCACCGTGTAGCTGCCGTTCACGTTAGAATCGCCCTGGATGTTGTCGCCTTTGCGGTTTGTGATGATAACATCCGACAAGCTCACGGCGTACTCCGTGCCGGGGTCCAATCCTGTCGGCACAGCCATCGGGAAATTGATGATTGTGCCAGCGTTGCCCGACAGCGGACGATTGCTCATATTCACGACAACCACTCTATATTTATGGTTGCCGAGATTTCTTACCGACACCGTGTGCTCGTTTATACGCGATTGGCTCAGCGTCGGCGCTGTTCTTGACGACCGGTCGAATGGCAGCTGCAGGTCGAACTGCAGCGCCACCACCTCGTCTGTGTTCTCAAGGCTGATAGGTATCAGCACGTCCTTGCCCTGACCTCCCGTCAGCTTTCCTACCGACAGGTTGTTCTGAGCCATTGCCGTGATGTACATCAGCAAGAACAGCATCATGGTTATGTATCTTCTGGTCTTCATTTCAATTGATGTCTATTAATAGCCTTTTTCTTTCCGTTCACAATATAGACGCCTTCTCGTGCCACACCGTTTAATTTGCGTCCGTCGATGGTGTACACATCTTCGCGGCTTGCGGCGTCGGTGGTTATGGCGTCGATGTCTGTGGTCTGACCCTCGAACACCACGCCTACAGGCTGTGCGTCTATGTCAGCAGCCATCGCCTGGTCTACTCTTGCCGGCTTAGCGAGTCGCAAGAGCTTGGTGCGTCCGCTTATGATGTCGCCCGTAGTGCTTATTATCACTACTCGAACACCGTTAGCCGTGTTGTGTGTCACGAGTTGATAGCGCAGTTTGCTGAGAGCGAGCTTCACATCGTTCGCCTTAACGCCAGCGAGTGTGATGTCGAGCGCAGCCACCTGGTCGGTTGCGTCGAGCCACAATGCGCCTTCGTCCACGCTGAGCACGTTAGCCGTAGAGGCATCTTCGCCCATACTCTCCGTCCAGCGTCTTTGCGCAGCCATAAGACTCTTCTGGTCGGCGTTGTCGTTGCTGCCGATGAAGATGTTGATGGTTGCCACAACGTCCTGCACATTGATGCCGCCGCCCTCATAAGTGTCGGCTGCCGGATAGTTGAAGTTGCCGTTCTGCGTGCCCATGATGTAGTTGAGCGTCTGCTGCGCGTCGAGCACGTCTACCGATGCGTCGGCGTTCACATCGCCCTTTATCCACGTCAGCTTAGCACGCAGGCGGTTGTTCTGTGCCACACCTTCATACGATCGGATGCAAAACTCCGTGCCGCTTGCGTAGTTGTACGTGCCGCTGAGATAGTAGCGGTAGGCTCCGTCTGTGTATCTCATCTCGCCAACATAACTGTTGTTGTCAGTTGTGTAGATGCGGAGCGTCGGGTGAGCCTCGAAGTTCTGGTTCTTATGGTCGTAAGCGATGAGCGTTCCGAGCTGTATGTCGGCATGCTTGTCGCCCATAGCCCACTCCTGCAGCGTGAAGGTAGAGAGACTGTAGCCTTCGCGCTGGCTTTGCAGATTGAGCGAGGTGATATGAGCAGGCAGAACGCCGCTAAGTTCTGTAAACAGATTGTAGCCAAGATTGAGCGTCTCAAGCGCTGGCAGGAGTTTGCAGAACGCAGCCACATCGCCATTCAGACTGTTTCCGCTCAGATTGAGCGTGCGCAGACTCTTCATCTCCATTCCCTCTGTAGGCAGCGAGCCTCTGAGGTTGTTGTTCTGGAGCTCTATAGCCAGCACGTGACCATCATCGTCGAATGTGACGCCCGGCCAACCGGTAGACGTTACGGCATTGCTGCCGATGCGCCATGTCTTGTTGGTCCATGCGCCGCCGTTGGTTGCCTGATAAAGCACTTTCAGAGCCTCGTAGTCGGCGGCGTCAATGTAGCGTTTGATGATAGAGATTGGGTCTGAAACCTTTATGTTGTTGCTCTCGTCAGACTCAGTCTCCTCGTTCCAAATATCTGTCTTCACGAAATAGCTTATTCCGTCTGTAGATGCGTCAGGACTCGTGACTGTGAAAGTAACCGTGTAAGAATCTCCTGGCTGCAACACGCCGTAATGAGCTTGTCTTCCAACCTCAACAGCTCCACTGGGTCTATTTTCATAGAGCACGTCCGTCCAAGCGCTGTTGCGTGTAGCGCCCTTACCGATATTGCGCACAACAGCCGTGATCTGGAACGTAGTGTTTGCCTTCACTTCCGCCGGCACCGTCACCGACTCAACCGTAAGGTCTGAGCGCTTGCGTATGCTGAACGTGCGGTGTGCGCTTTCTACAGTCTCGTTGCACTCGCCATGCGCCGTAGCATACCACTCGTACGACGCACCTTCTACGGGCACGAACGCTGTTGACGGCGATGTCGTATTCACTTCCTTCCACTCTTCTGCGCTCTCAGCCTCGGCATCGGTGCGGCGATAGTGGAACGTATAGCCTACAGCAGCCTGTCCGAGATTGCTGCAGCTGAGCGTAACCTGTCCGTATTCGAGCGTTGCGTTGTCGGACGGCGAACTGAGCGCGAGACTCTTCAGCAACGGCTTCACATACACCTTATATATATATGTGTACATGGCAACGCCATTAAGCTCTACGCTTACATGATACGTAACAAGATCGGTCTTGCTGCCTTCGTTTGTGAGCGTCATGGCAGGCAGATTGCCGGTGCCGGTGAGCTGGTAGCCACGTACGGTGCAGCCTTCAGCCACACTTGCCGTCCACTTCACCTGCACAGCCTCACTGCTGCTTATATCGGTGAACGCTTCGGGCTGCGTACTTGCGCCCGAACAGATGGTCTGAGCTGAGAAGCGGTCTATTTCGCCTATGTTTATCGCTGCTCCGTTGAGCGTTAACACCACGTTTTCGAGCGAGATATGGCGGAAGAAGTCTGTCACCTTCTGCATGTCCGCGCTGTTAGCGGCAGTGTTGAACTGCAGCGTAACGGGGTTCGGCGCTTCGTTCTTGAACGCCATCACAACACCCGTCGTGCCCAACTTCTCTGTCAGCGTGCTGAGCAGCGCCAGCGAGTCGGCAGTCTGAAGATTGGCTTCAAACGCCTCCTTGCCGCCGGTCTTTACGTTGATGGTGCCCTCGGGCTTACACTGCGACAGCAGAGAGAGCATCTCGTGCATCGACTTGAACGCACGTGCGCTGTTCACTGTGGGGTCGAGTCGGTAGTCGCCGCTCGCTGTCCATGTGTTAGCCGGGTTGATGATAATCTGCTGTTCGGCGGTTACGGTCTTCACTATGCCTCGCGCCGTCAGACGCACGGTGTATGTGCCGGCTTCTGCGTAGCTGTGCATAGGATTGCGCTCGGTGCTTGTAGCGCCGTCGCCGAAGTTCCACTCGAATGTCTTTGCGTTCTCGCTGCTGAGATTGGTCAGCTGAGCGCGGTTCATGTATGTCTCTACAGAGAACTTCGCCTGCAGATCGCCTTCCTCTGGTGTGCTCACCACGAGTCTACCTGAACGGCTGGTGAAGTTGATGGCGGCGTCTTCGAGTGTTGTGCCAGCGATGTCGCTGAACTTCACCGTGTAGACGCTGTCCTTCAGCGCGTCCTGCGCGCTCACCGGTATGCGCACCACCACTCCGTCGTGCTCCACAATCTGCGTTCCGCCCGCCAGACTCACGCTCAGCACGCTGTCTTCCAGCGCCGCCTGAACGGTATAGGCGTCGGTGCGCAGCGTCTTCTGTATACCAGCCACATCCACCTTCAGATTCTTCGGCAGATGCAGCTTGAAGCTGAGCGTCTTCACGTTGCCCGTGTTCTGCATGTATATAGGCAGTAGCGTCGTCTCGCCGCGATACATAGATGTAGTGGTGGCGTAGAGGCTGTGGCGCTGCTTGGTGTCGGTAGACGGTTCGCTGGGCGACGACGGCTTGAACTCGAAGTGTGCCACGAGGTGCATGTCCTCTTTGCCCATCGTACCATTATACGTGCGATATTGTCCGATTATTTCGGAACTGCCTTCGCGCGTCCAGCCCTTGAACTCATAGCTGCCAGCGTCGTAAACCGTCACGCTGAACGTCTTGCCCTCATACACCGAGAAGCCGTTGTTCTGATTGAAGCCGACAAGACCTGCGGGGTCGCACCTGAAGTAGACCTTATGCTTCGGTTTCGTCTCGTTAGGTTCAGCCGGACTGCCCGGCGTGAAGCGATAGTGGGCAGTGATGGTCTCGTCGTTCTCCGTAACGGTATAGCTCACCGTACGGTTTGTAGAGATAACCGTTCCGTCGCTTGTTGTCCAGTTGACGAACGTATAGTCGGTATACGTAGACGCCGTGTAAGAGTAGGTTACACCCACGACATACTCCTTCACCTCGCTCGTCTTTATCGACGAGGGGTCGTAGGCTATGGTGAGGCGGCTTGTCTTCTGATACTCGTAGTTGGCAGTGAGCGTCTCGGCGCTGTTCAACTTGCGGTGAGTGAACGTACTGCTCGTGCTCACCACCTCGCCCTCAGCGTTGGTCCAGTTCTTGAAGCGCCAGTTGGCGCTACGGGCTACAGCCTTCACGTTCACATTGGCGTTCACAGCATACAGTCCGCCTCCGCTCACAGTGGCAGCCTCAGCGGGCTGGGCTTTCACCGTCAGCTTGTAGCGTGCTCCCGGTTCGGGAGGACTGTCGGGGTTGAAGTCCTGTCCTCTCGCCACCATGCTTAGCAGCATGGCGAGGAGAGTCAGTATATATCTTGACTTGATCATAGTAGCTTTACTTTACTATTTTCTTATGATTCTGAATATAGATGCCCTTCTGAGCGGTGCTGTTCACGCGGCGTCCGTCGATAGTGTAGATGGCGTTGTCGGCGTCGGCGTCAGTAGCTACGGTGTTGATGCCCGTAGTGGGTGCCTCGAAGGTGAGTGTGAAGCGGTCGTCCAGGTATCCCTCAGCGGCGCTGAAGGTGTACGGCATCTCTACCTCCACGCCGTAGTCGAGCAACTTCACGCCCAGCTCGTCGCGGTCTACGGCGATGGTGTATGCGTCGTCGGCAGGCAGATACATGCCTAATGCCACGCTACCGCTGCGGTGAGCGCCCTCGTTCACAGCCAGCTGGTCTGCACCGGCGATGGTGTATATCTGCGGTGTGCCCTCGTAAGCCATCATCTTCACAGCGTCGTTGTCGGCGCAGAAGTCGTCAGAAGCATTGGCGTTCACTACGACACGTGTGCGGTCGGTGCGGTCGGCGCATGTCAGCGCCACGTCTACCAGCTTGCGCTGCACCTGCTTGCTGCGTGCTGCGCGGCGCATAGCCAAAGCCGAGTGGTCGATGGTCTTGTTGATCTGTCTGCCCGCCGGCTGGAACGTGATGGCGTCTACCAGTTCGGGCTTCTGAACGAAGAATGCCTGCGACGGCATGAGCACGAATTCGTCGTCGGCAGCGCTATATGCGCTGTAAGTGCTGTTGCTGATGTTCCACACCGTGATAGGTGCTGCGAAATCCATGTGGTAGATGTCGTAATAGCAAGGATATGGGTTGCCCACAAAGTTCCATCCTGCGTTTGCGCTCTCTACGGCAGCATACTCCTTGAGCGGTGTGCTTATAGCGTCGCTGCGGAAGATGGCGTTATGTGTCTCCTCTGTAGCAGGGAATTCTACAAAAACAGATTCGCTTGTGCGGAAGATATAACCCTTGCCCATGTGCAGCACAGAGTCGGCAGGCACGTCTTTCCAGTTGCCGCTTGCGCCGTTTGTAGCACGCGACTCAGAGTCGTAATAGCGCACAGCGATGCCTGAGTTCGACAACATCTTGATGTCGCTGCGCTTCACATCGAACGGCATACATACATAGTTCCAATATCTATAAGATGAATAATACTGCAATGTTGAAGCTGCAGATGTCATAGCGTTACAACGGCTGATAAGCGATGAAGTGTATTCTTCGTCCTGCTGCAGACGCTGCTTATAGCTGCCGAAAACCTGTGGGTTGTTGCCGTTTACGATGAGCGACGAGCTATAACCGAGATAGATATCCGTCGAGTTCGGGATGCGTGCATTGCTGGTAAGCTCCAGCTTCTTGTAGAGGTTCACCTTGTCGGGTGTGTTCGGATTCGGCTCCACCTTTGTGAACTGGCTCCAGTAGTTGTCGAGCTTGTAGCTCACCATTGCATACTCGGGAACGTAAAGCGTGACGCGTGAAGGAGAATAGAACGGAGAACCATTTACAGCAGGAGGAGCGGGCGCAGTGATATATACACGCTTCAAGGCATTTTTGTCGCTATAAAAACAATTTGTTTCCAAACTGTTGATAGAAGAACCAAGAACCACCTCCTCAAGAGCATCGCATGTTCTGAAAGCTTCAGATTTTATAGTCGTAATGTCGTTTCCAAGCGTCACTTTCTTAAGACCCGTACAAGCAATAAAACTTCTACCGTTAATTGAAGTAAGAGTTGTCAGGTCGGCTTCTTTCAGACCAAAGCAGTAGTAGAAACTTTCATAACCGATAGATTTGATACGTGAGAAGTTCAAACTCTCCAATTTCCTACAATTATAAAATGCACTACTATTGATAGTGACGGGGGTTATATCGCTGATACTTCTCAATGAATCGCATCCCGCAAAAGCAGATTGATCAACAATCTTAACATTCCTGCCGCCACGCACAACAGCAAGTTTATTACAGCTATTGAATAACGACCGGTTTATCGTTTCCATACTATTATTCAAAGTAACGCTCTTAAGAGATTGGTTATAATAGAAAGCAGACTGTCCGATAGCTCTAACGCTCTCCGGTATAGTCACCTCTGTTATATAGTTCTTCTGAAACGCTTCTTTACCTATGCTGTCTAATCCTTCGGGCAACACAAGCGGACCTGTAAGTAAACGATTGGCGAAAGCATTGTCGCCGATGGTCTTGAGCTTTGTCGGGAAGTCGATGAAGCGTATCGAAGTATTAGTAAACGCTTTAACTGGTATTGTTTCAATGTCGACATTCGTCATATCAATAGCATAAAGACCAGTCATCTTGCTGATATCATTCCAGTCGGAAGCGTTCATCTTGCCGGAAAGACGCAGATAATGCATCTCGGGCAAAGTGCTGACATGAGCCAACGCCTCATTGCCAAGCGTGCCTGGAGCAGAGAGATTGATTGTCATATACTGGCTTTCTACGCTTTCAAAGCGGATGTTGCCTATAGTAAGAACTTGAGTATAGCTATCGGAAGAGTAATAATAATGATAATGGGTATATGTAAACACATGCTCGCCTTCATCCAAGTCAAAAAAATGATTTTGAACTGTTTTGGTTTTATAGGCAGTATAATTATTCACCAATTCAACACCATCCATATACACTTTACGATAGTCGTCGCCTCCATAAGGGTCGAATGTGAAATCGTACTTTATAGTTGTACGTCCCTTAGCTCTAAACTTAATTGTAATGGAGGAAGATAGATTACCATATATCTTACCTATTGTACTCGACGCCATTCCGTCTGCGACGGTCCACGGGTGCGCCTCGTCGTTAGTCACTTCCGTCACCTCGATACCATCAGAGGTGGTGATGAGCGCTCGCAGCTGCTCGTCTATGGCAGCCACGGCAAATTGCAGCCCTGACAATATCAAGACCGCAAGCATGAAAATTCTTTTCTTCATATTCTGTTCTGTTTTTTGATTTGCTAATGGGTTTGGGTTTAGTTCTACTGTTGGTTGTTGCCAGACGGTGTCGGTTGGAGTAGCCCGACTATGCAGAGCGGCGCTTACCAACCGTATTCGTACGCCGTCTCGTCGTCGTCATCGGTCTGGAGGCCGCTCTCCCAAAGATCGCGCGGCGGACTCTGCATTGGAGGCGGTGTTCCGCCGCCACCTCCGCCACCGCTGGCAGTGCCGCCACTGCCGATGGTGACATCGCCAGAAGCGGTGACGGGACTGATCGGACCCAACTCAATAGAGTGGATCACAGGGGTTTGATACTTCTTCTTTACTCTTTTCATTGTTATATATTGTTTCTTGTTATATACTAATCTGGTTTTTGCTCGATATGCAGGTTAAGTTTTTGCGGCTATATGCTAATCAGCTCGGTGTCCTTATTGCATATTTCGAGGTCGTCGCCCTCCATGAGGTCGATGTGGTCGGTCAGCATATCCTCTACCATGTCGTACGACATACGCATGGTGTTGGGTACACAGGCACTGGCGTACATAGCCGAGAGCAGATCCTGCTCCTCCTTCATCGTGGTGGGCGGATCGAAGTCCATCGTTATGTACGACTGGGTAGCTTTCGTGTCGTGTTTGGTCTTAGTCGTCGCGTTTTGGTCGGTTGAGGTTTCAGTTGTTGGTTCTGTCTTTGTTTCGATGTTTCGTTCTGTCTTTGTTTCGTTGTTCGCTGTCTTTGTTTCGTTGTTCGCTGTCTTTGTTTCGTTGTTCGTTGTCTTAGTTTCGTTGTTCGTTGTCTTAGTTTTAAAAGTGTTGGTTGAGGGACGGACATTGGTGCCAGTCTGAATTAGTCCTGTTGTGTTGGTTATGTTTGTATCTTTTCCGTAAATTGCTGCTTTTGTAAGACTTGATGTTACGACAGATTTGCTTAAGATCTTCGCATTTTCTTTGGAATCCGCACCAGCTACATGAACTTCAAATAAACGTGTGCATCCTTCTCCATCCCCTGCGATCTGTTTTGCAAGAGACTGATTCACATATAATAATCCTTCTTTGAATGCTTCATAGTCTGCATCTTTTTCTGTAATTTCTTTATTCTCTTCCTCATCCACAAGTGCTGTGTACTGCTTGAACATATTGTAGTCACCGCGCTGTGTAGACTGCTGGAGGAGATGAATTGTAGCCGGGTTGTACAGATGGTCATCTGCACCGCTTCTCATCTTGTGTCTGCCCTTGCTGTCAAGTGTAACATCAGTCTCAAGTCCGAGCGGATCGTAGGCTGCTGAGTGAAGCTCATTCACATCGTTCTCAATATCCTGTAATGTGATTCCACCGATACGGCTTACTGTATTTGTGAAATACTTGTCAATAACGCTCTTGTCAATACCGATTGCCTCAAAAATCTTTGAGCCCTGATATGACTGGATGGCTGAAATACCCATCTTTGC
>OQVR01000259.1_pt1 | contig 23001 bp, 11 predicted proteins | sample 1691521 | NCBI WGS metagenome assembly OQVR01 (sample SAMN03418256, study PRJEB22391) | human gut metagenome | biome: human-gut; feature: organic feature; material: feces | host: Homo sapiens | place: Tanzania | collected 2013-01
GTTGCGGTCGTAGTATTCGGCGTTAGGAATCATTCCGCGCTTCTCGCCAGGCAGGTCAATGCCCAGCTTGTAGCCGAATCCCATGCTCACCATATAATCGCGCCATACGTTCATTGCCTCATAAGGGTTCTTATACTTCGCGCGGTTGCCCATCATGTAGTAGAGTCCCCAACAGAAGTAGCCGTTGCACGATGTGGATATGGCATCGACAAGAGATATAGGTGACGGATGCGAGTGACAGCCAACGTGCAATCCGCGACAATAAAAGCCATGATGGCAAGGGAAAGCGGTTCCAGGTGTGATAATGCCTTCGGTCAAATACGTCAGAGCCTGAGAAGTCTTGAATGTCGAACCCGGCGGATACATACCCATAATAGAGCGGTTGAGCAGCGGTTTCCAGGCATCTCGCGACAATAGTCGGTGATTTTTGGAGCGCGAGCGTCCCACCATTATGCGCGGATTGTAGCTCGGTGCCGACACCATTGCGAGCACTTCGCCCGTCTGAGGGTCAATGGCTACGATGCTGCCAATCTTCCCTTCCAACAGACGTTCGCCCAAAGCTTGCAGCTTAAGGTCGATTGAGAGCGTGAGATCCTTGCCTGCCACGGGCTGACGGTCGTAAGCTCCGTCCATGTATTTGCCTTGAATACGTCCACGGGCATCGCGAAGTAGTATTTGTACTCCTTTCTCGCCACGCAGTTCATTCTCGTACGACTTCTCCACACCAAGCTTTCCGATGTAATCGCCAGGCTTGTAGTAGTCGTCATCCTCAATGTCAGAAGGCGACACCTCGGCAACATCACCAAGCACATGAGCAGCTACACCCGTCTGATATTGGCGTATGCTACGGTGTTGAACATAGAATCCGGGGAAACGGAACATCTTCTCCTGAAATATAGAGAAGTCCTCGTTACTGAGCTGACTCATAAACATCTGCTGCGTAAAGCGCGAATAGCCAGGATTCTTAGAGTAATCCTTGATGTCGTTCATACGCTTTATGAAGAACTCCTTCGTTATGCCGAGCGCTTGGCAGAATTCGGTTGTGTCGATACGTCCCTTTGCCTCGTTCATTACAACCATTATGTCGTAGGCAGGCTGATTGTACACCATAAGTCGACCATTGCGATCGTATATGGCACCACGCGACGGAAACTCCACTTTCTTTAGGAAAGCATTGGAGTCGGCATTTTTCTTATAGTCATCGCTCATGAGCTGCAAGGTGAAGAGACGTATTATATATACTGTAATGATAGCTATAGCCACTCCACCTAAAACATAGCGACGTTTTTCGAGATTGAAATCTGTCATCTTCTATTTCGAACGTTTTCTATTACCAATATCAATATGGCGGTAAGCACGGTACTACCCAATATGCTTGTAACCAACTGCATCCAGTTGTAAAGGTTGAATGCCTCAAGCGAGAAGAAAGCAAGGCACATTAAGAAAACCAGTATGACTGTATAGCTGACATACTTGGACACGCCTAATGTTCGGAACGATGGTGTAAGGTCCTCGGCGCTGTCGCGTGGCACAAAAAGCTCAAGGTCACACGCATGATTCATGGCAAAACACCACAACAGCGTAGCCCACTTGCCTTGTCCACGCTGCATAGGCAACACAAAGTAGGCATACAGCAAGGGGGTAGCGCAGCCAAACAAGCGTATGTGATTAAGCACAAGCGCCTGTATCACGACCAATATGATGAAGAAAACTATGTTTCTGATGAAGTTCAAGTTCATATATATATTTGAATAGGATGAGACATTTGCGGCATAAGCCTTATGGTTATTGCCGTGGCTATACTCTACTGACGAGCCTTAAGCGAGTCTTCGGCAGCACGCAGAATCTCAAGTTTCTTGTCCATCTCGGTGTCGTTGATTACACAAACATCACGCAGACGGGCAAAGTCGGTAGATAGCGTTATCTTTAGTCGATACGACATACCATTGTCTGAATTGTAGACATGCTTGATGCGTCCTACTACAATGCCGGCAGGAAATACCGACGAGTAACCAGAGGTAATAATATAGTCGCCAAGCTTGAAATGAGCATGACGTGGAATATCGTCTATGTAGGCATATTCTGGCGATCCGCCTGTCCAATGAAGATAGCCAAAGTAGCCACGTCCCTTTATAGAGCAGCTTATGTTAGACTGCTGACTAAGCACTGGAATCACTACCGAATAGTGTTCGCTTGTAAGATATACTATGCCCACAACACCCGTTCCACTAACTACGCCCATATCCTTCTTTACACCATCGTGATTCCGCCACCAAACGTGACTGGCGTGCTGCACATGGGCCACATGCTCAACGAAACAATCCAAGACATTCTGGTGCGCCGCGCCCGCATGGAGGGCAAGAACGCGTGCTGGGTGCCTGGCACCGACCACGCTTCTATCGCCACTGAGGCGAAGGTGGTGAACCGCCTGGCTCAGCAGGGCATTCGCAAGAGCGACCTTACACGCGACGAATTTTTGAAGCACGCCTGGGACTGGACCCACGAGCACGGTGGCATCATCTTGAAGCAGCTCCGCCGTTTGGGCGCAAGCTGCGACTGGAGCCGCACTTCGTTCACCATGGACGAGAAGCGTAGCGAAAGCGTGATTAAGGTGTTCTGCGACCTCTACGACAAGGGACTCATCTACCGCGGATTGCGCATGGTGAACTGGGACCCTAAGGCTCAGACCGCATTGAGCAACGAAGAAGTGATTTACCGTGACGAGAAGTCGAAACTCTATCACCTGAAATACTATCTTGCCGACCAAGAGAACGTCGACACCAGCGCCGAAGGCAACGTGGTGCACAAAGACGCTAAGGGCTACTACGCCGTGGTGGCTACCACGCGCCCCGAAACCATCATGGGCGACACCGCCATGTGTATCAACCCCAAAGACCCTAAGAACCAATGGTTGAAGGGCCACAAGGTGATTGTGCCATTGGTGGGTCGTGTGATTCCTGTGATTGAGGACCGCTATGTGGACATCGAGTTTGGTACGGGCTGCTTGAAGGTGACTCCTGCACACGACACCAACGACCACATGCTCGGCAAGACCCACAATCTCGAAACCATCGACATCTTCAATGCCGACGGCACCATCTCCGATCAGTCGCCTCTGTATGTGGGCATGGACCGCATGGACTGCCGCAAGCAGATTGTGAAGGACTTGGACAGCGCCGGTCTGCTCGACCACGTGGAAGACTACGAAAACAAGGTGGGCTACTCCGAACGCAACAGCGACACTGCCGTGGAGCCTCGCCTGTGTATGCAGTGGTTTCTGAAGATGCAGCACTTTGCCGACATCGCCCTCCCTCCTGTGATGGAAGACGCGCTGAAGTTCTATCCCGAAAAGTATAAGAACACTTATAAAAACTGGCTCGACAACATTCAGGACTGGTGCATCAGCCGCCAGTTGTGGTGGGGCCACCGCATTCCTGCCTACTTCCTGCCTACCGCCGACGGTGCCGACGAGAAATACGTGGTGGCACCAACCCGTGAGGAAGCGCTCGAAAAGGCTCGCAAGATGAAAGGCTACGAAAACATCACCGCCGAGGAACTCAAGCACGACGAAGACGCGCTCGACACTTGGTTCTCAAGCTGGCTGTGGCCTATCTCGCTGTTCGACGGCATCAACAACCCCGGCAACGAGGAAATCAAATACTACTACCCCACCGCCGACCTTGTGACCGGCCCCGACATCATCTTCTTCTGGGTGGCTCGCATGATTATGGCTGGCTACGAATACATGGGCGAGATGCCTTTCCGCCATGTGTATTTCACCGGCATCGTGCGCGACAAGCTGGGCCGCAAGATGAGCAAGAGCCTCGGCAACTCTCCCGACCCAATCGAACTGATTGAGAAATACGGTGCCGACGGCGTGCGCATGGGCTTGATGCTCGCAGCCCCTGCCGGCAACGACATCCTTTACGATGATGCGCTTTGCGAACAAGGCCGCAACTTCAACAATAAGATTTGGAACGCTTTCCGTCTGGTGAAGGGCTGGGAAGTGGCAGATATTGAGCAACCTGAACACAGCCGCCTGGCAGTGCAGTGGTTCGACAATGTGCTCCGCAGCACCGAGGCTGAGGTGAAGGACCTGTTCTCAAAATTCCGCCTCAACGAAGCCTTGATGGCTATCTACCGCCTGTTCTGGGAAGAGTTCTCCGCATGGTATCTCGAAGCAGTGAAGCCTGCTTACCAGCAGCCTATCGACCGCGCCACTATGGACGCTACGCTCCGTTTCTTCGACAGTCTGCTCCGCTTGCTCCACCCATTCATGCCATTCATCACCGAAGAGCTGTGGCAGCACATCGATGAGCGCAAAGATGGCGAGAGCATCATGTATGCGCCTATCAACCAAACTCCTGCCGAAGCCGACACCGATTTGATGAAGGCGATGGAAGAGGCTAAAAGCATCATTTCTGGCGTGCGCAACGTGCGCTTGAGCAAGAACATTCCTCAAAAGCAGCCTATGAATCTGATGATTGTGGGCAAATGGACCAATCCTTTCAAGAGCATCGTGGAAAAACTCGGCGGTCTGGAAAGCATCACCGACGCTGATGCCAAAGACCCTGCCGCAGCAAGCTTCATGGTGGGCACCACTGAATACTGTGTGCCACTGGAAGGTGCCATCAATGTGGAAGAGGAACTCAAGAAACTCCAAGCCGATCTCGACTACGCTATCGGTTTCTTGAAGAGCGTGGAGAAGAAGCTTAGCAACGAGCGTTTCGTTGCCAACGCCCCTGAGGCAGTGGTGGCAGCCGAGCGCAAGAAGCAAGCCGATGCCCAATCGAAAATCAAAACTCTCGAAGAAAGTATCGCTGCCCTCAAAAAGTAAACTCACACATCACCCATAACGCAAAGATAGCCGCCCCACCACAGGCGGCTATCTTTTTTCCCACTCCCACACACTTTTTTTCCACTCCCCCACACTTTATATGGGGCTAAAGCTCACACAGATTCTCACTTGCCAGGGGCTTGGGCTCACACAGATCCCGCAAATCTCACTGATTTTGCTTTTGATGATGTTAAATCTCACGGAGGTTCTCCGCAGCCTTGCTCCTAAGGCTCACACAGATTCAACAAGATTCAACAAAAAGATTATTTGTGAAAATTTGTGCTAATTTGTGGCTGAAAAAAAACACCAATTTAATCCATTAAAATCCATTAACACCAATTTTTTTAAACCCCTATATCCTATCACTCGTTGACCTGTTGACTCGTTGACTTGTTGACCTGTTGACTTGTTGACCTGTTGACTTGTTGACTTTATTTATCGGTGTAAATCGGGTTAAAATGGATAAAATAGGTGTAAAAAATCGGATTAAATAAGCGTTCAAGAGCAGCCATGAAGCCTCTGTGAGATTTATCATTAGGCGTAAAAACCCTGTGTAGAGTGGGATCCGTGTGAGCCACTCCCACAATTCAACAAGATTCAGCAAAAATAATCCGTGAAAATTTGTGCTAATTTGTGGCAGAAAAAAACACCAATTTAATCCATTAAAACCCAATTTACACCTATTTAAAAATATAAAAATCGGTGTTAATGGATTTCAAATTGGATTAAATCGGTGTTTATTCCAACATCTCCCCTACCCTGCGGTAGCTTTTAGATAGTAGTCTGATATGCACCAAGTTCCAAAAACTATCCCTCCAAAAAAAAGGTTGTATAGAATGGACAGAAGCACCACATAATACCATTTATTTATTTTCTGATGATCATAGTAACTAATAATACTTTGCCCCCTTCCGTTTTTTTTGTAGTAAAAATATATAGGGAAAGTCAACAATATGGAAACGAAGAGCAGTATAAAATACAAAATATCAATTCTGAATATTTTTTCTATAGGGTATGCTACAGCAATCATTAGTGCATATATAGGAATCGCAAATCCGAGAGATCCAGATTTTAAATCACCTTTAAAGACAAAACCTGACGAACTCTTACTGCTGACCCACAAATATAGTTTTATTAATAATCTCATGATATGGATAATTTTATTTTTTAAAAATTGCCATAGCGCACTTTTCGACCCGTTACACGCCCTGCAAGGTCGAAACTTAACTGCTGCGTAAGCGACCCGAAACCTATATTTGTAGGCTGCCCTTTCTCATCCTCGCCAATAAGCCTCCACACTTGTGTGCCATTGTTTATAGTCACAGTCGTGGTCGTGCCCAACGTGCGCGAATACTGCTCTTTGCAAATTTGCGAATTATTCAGGAAATATGCAACACTTTCCACATTTTTCCCATCATAAGCCCACGTTTTCAAATAGTTGGTGAGGTAATTGGGGAAAAATGGGGGTGGTGGGGGAAAATTACACATTGTTTATAATAGTTATACGGAAAAATATGAGTAACTTTGTGAGTTGTAAGGTGGATAAATGCCGAAAGTGCGTTTTTGCGCCTGTTTTTTGACATCAAAATAGATATTTCATTGCAATTAAATATATACAACTAAATAGTATGCAAAACATTATTGAAGAAAACGGAACAAGCGCGGTGAAAGAAAAAGCCGCGAAAAGAGCGGAAGAATCTGCGTTCCAAATCAAGCCTTTCCTTACAGCTTGTGTGCGAAATTGGTACTGGTTTATCATTTCGGTGGTGGGATTTGGCTGCCTTGCGTTTTTATTCGCAAAGTCGCAAACTCAGAAGTACAGCTCATCGGCTAAGATTCTGATCACCACTAAAGACTCGAAATCGGCTGGTAGCCAAACTGCGCTGTTTAGCGACTTGGGTATCGCTGGCGCCAACAACATGGTGGCTAACGAAATCTACAAGTTGAAATCAACCACTCTGATGGAGACCGTGGTCAATCAGTTGGGTTTGAACATTCGCTACTACGGACACGTGTTTTTGCGCGATGTGAACTGCTACAAGACCTGTCCGCTCCAAATCACCCCTCTTCAAGATGTGACCAAGCCTTTTGAAATGACTGTGGTGCCTAAAGGTGGCAACGATCTGGAATTTCAAATCAACGACGGCGAATGGAAAAGAGCTCACTTTGGCAACAAGGTGAACACCGAGTTTGGTCCTATCGCCATCACCAAAACACAGCACTACACCGAACAATACAAAGACTACAAGGTTATAGCACGCGTATCTACCGTGGCAGGCGTGGCTAAAGCGCTTGAGGCAAACCTCAACGCCGAGGCTGCCGACAAGTTCAGCGACGTGGTGAACCTCTCTTTCGCCTGCGACAACGAGCAGATGAGCATCGACGTGCTTAACGCTCTGGTGGCGGTGTATAACCAGGAGGCTATCGACGATAAGAACTCTGTGGCAAGAAACACCGAGGACTTTATCGCCGAGCGTATTGAATCGCTCTCGAAAGACCTTAGCGGTGTGGACAGCCGTATCGCACAGCTGAAGGTGAACAATATGAACTCGCAGATGTTTAGCGACCCAACCACCAGCCTTCAATTTGTGAAGAACGCCAACGATGCCGACCTTCAGGTGTCGCTCGCTAACCAAATTGTGGCATACATGCACCGCATGAACGGCCAAGAGTTGATTCCAAGCAATACTGGTCTGGCCGACGCTGGCATCCAAGGTCAAATTGCCAACTACAACGATAAGATGCTGCAATACCAGAAGATTCAAGCCTCATCGGGTAAGGACAACCCTGTGATGATTGAAATCACCAATTCACTCAACTCGATGCGCAGCACCATTCTGCAATCGCTCAACACCTATGTGAACTCGCTCCGCCTGAAGCAATCCAACGCCCACTCGCAAGAGGGTCGCGCCACTGGCGGTATGTCGGCTATCCCATCGCAGGAGAAAGCTATTACCGAGGTTTCACGCCAGCAACAGATCAAGGAGCAACTTTACCTCTACCTGCTGAACAAGCGTGAAGAGAATGCGCTTCAGCTCGCTATCACCGAGCCTAACGCTAAGGTGATTGAGAAATCGGCAAGCGCGGGTCAAGTGTCGCCTAACCAAACCCGAATCGTTGCCCTCGGCATCGTCTTGGGCTTGGCATTCCCAGCACTGATGATTTACCTGATGTTCTGGATTCAATCGCTCGACACGCTTATCCGCTCACGCCGCGACATCGAGGACAACACCGACCTTTCCGTTATCGGCGAAGTGCCCGAAAAGCCAGCCGGACAGGAATCGAAGGAAATTGTGGTTACCGAAACTGGCCGCGACCGCATCAGCGAAGCATTGCGTATCATCAGAAGCAACCTCGACTACGTGTTGCCTAAGAAGGGCAGCGAAGGCAAAGTGCTTCAGCTCACTTCTACCACTGCCAGCGAGGGTAAGAGCTTCTTGGCGCTCAACCTTGCGCTTACCACCGCACAAGCAGGCAAGAAGGTGGTGTGCGTGGACTTAGACTTGCGTAAGGGCCGCTTCTCCGACTATGTGAACATCAGCAGCATCGGCATTGGCGTGAGCGCATACCTCTCCGAACAAGTGGACAACGTGAACGATATTATCATCAAAGGCCAACTCCACGAAAATCTCGACTTCGTGAACATCGGTGCCATTCCACCCAACCCTACCAGCCTCTTGATGAACGAACGTCTGGAAATGCTCATTTCAGAGCTGAAGAAGATGTACGATTACATCATTCTCGACACCGTGCCATTTGGCTTGATTGCCGACGCATCGTTGATCAACCGCTACGTGGATGCCACAATCTATGTGATCCGCGCTGGCAAGATCGACAAGCGATTCCTCGACGAACTTGAGAAGATGAGCGACGAGCAAAAGATCAAGAACATGGTGGTGCTGCTCAACGGCGTGAAACTCAACTCCAAGAAGTATGGCTACGGTTACGGCTATGGATATGGCTACGGTTATGGCTATGGATATGGTTACGGCTATGGTTATGGCTACGGAGACGAGGGAGAAGAAACCAAGAAAAAAGGCTTCTTCCGCTCGAAGAAAAAGAAAGACTAACGGATAGAAAATCTATAAATTTTGGTGGCGAAGTGTTAAATCCCTTAACATTTCGCCATTTTTTTTGCTACCGATTGCCTTGCCGCCGAAAAATGCGAAAATGGGCAAAATGCAAGAATCAGCACCCTGAGAGCAACACACATTTTTTAAATCTGTGCATTTTTTATAAAATAACACATTTTAACAGTGTGGTTAAAAAATCACTAACCCTATTCGTTTTCAACAAGATAGATTAACTTTGTGTATGTCAAACGGCGATATTTATCATTTTATACGCCATTTGAAACAGCTGTTTATTGCTTGAAACAGCTCACCACAAAACCAGGTATAGCACAAGCAAAACGATGTCGTTCCGCCCCACTCTACTCCTTTATGGGCGGCTATACCACAAAGAAAACTATATGAGAAGAATATTTTTAGCATTAGTAACTATCCTGTCTGTTTTTTCACTGGCTATGGCTGGTGATGGCGAGTTTACCGTTAGTTCCACCATGTATTATGCCGGTGGCAGATGTGGCCGAGGCACCGCAAGTGGCGACCGCATCGTTCCGAAGAAGGTGCTTTCTGGCGAACACCGTTGGGTGGCACTCTCGCTCGACCTCTATCGCGCAGGCTTCCAGTTCAACGACACCATCGTGGTCACCGACCACAAAACACCATGGGTCAACGGACTTTGGGTAGTGAAAGACAAGATGGCGCATAGCAAGAAAATCGACTTTCTTGTGCACCGCAGCAAGGGTCACACCTTCCGCAACAGCACATGCACCATCCGCAAAAAACTCGAAGGCGAAGTCATCCCCGCCTACACCGAAGACGAAGAATTAGATTAACCCCCTCTCTAACACAAAATATGCCCCTGCTCACTTCAGAGCAGGGGCATATTTTTTACCCCACAAATCACACTAATTCGTGGATTAAGGCCTCACACAGATCCCACTTTATAGGGGTTTTTAGGCTCACACAGATCCCACGGATCTCACTGATTTTTTTTGATGGCGTTAAATCTCACAGAGTTAGGTAGAAGCATGTCGGAGTGCTCCGAGTGCTCAGAGTGCTCCGATTTCCAAAGCTCACACAGATTCAACGAGATTCAACAAAAATTTGATTTGTGCTAATTTGTGGCAGAAAAAATACACCTATTTAATCCATTAAAATCCATTAACACCAATTTTTTTATTTATTTTAATCGGTGTAAATCGGGTTTAAATGGATAAAATAGGTGTAAAAATCGGATTAAATAGGCTTTCAAGAGAAGCCGTGAAGCATCCGTGAGATTTAACATCAGGCGTGCTAATCCTGTGGGATCTGTGAGATCTGTGTGAGGCAAGTCTGAGCCTAAGGGTGCAAGGCTGCGTGGAGCATCCGTGGGATTTACCACCAGCCGTGCAATACCGTGGGATCTGTGAGATCTGTGTGAGCCCTAAGAAGCAAAGCTGCCTGTTATTGCTGGGATTTGCGGCGAGCCTCTGCCACTTCCATTAGCTGCTCGGTGCGGCTCTTCCAGGGGCGTTTGCCGAAGATGGCTTCCACGTCGGCGGCGAAAATCACCTCCTTTTCCATCAACGCATCCACCACCTTGTGGTGCTGCTCAGCGTGTTCAGAAATCAACTTCTTTGCACGCTCGTACTGCTCATTCACTATGCGCGAAGTCTCCTCATCAATAAGGCGTGCGCGTTCGTCGCTGTATGGGCGTTGTCCGAGCTGGCCTTGTGGGTCGTAGTACGAGATGTTAGGCATCTTCTCGCTCATACCGTAATACATCACCATGCTGCGCGCAATGCGAGTGGCTTGCTGCATATCGTTGAGTGCGCCCGTGCCAATCGTGCCGAGGAACAATTCCTCTGCCGCACGACCGCCCATAAACGAGCAAATCTCGTCGAGGAACGCCTGTTTGGTGTAGCCCACACGTTCTTCCGGCATGGTCATATTCACGCCCAGTGCCTTGCCGCGTGGCACAATCGAAATCTTCACCAGCGGAGCGGCGTGTTCGAGCAGCCAGATAGCGGTGGTGTGTCCAGCCTCGTGAACGGCAGTTTCGTACACATCTTGGCGAGTCATCAGCATCGACTTGTTTTCCAAGCCCAGCGTCACCTTATCAATAGCCTCGTTGAAGTCAGTCATCGTCACAGCCTCGCGGTTCTGGCGTGCGGCGAGGATAGCCGCCTCGTTGCACACGTTGGCAATCTCCGCACCGCTCATACCTGGGGTTTGGCGAGCCAACTGTGTCAAATCCACAGTCTCATCCACCTTCACCTTCTTCAGATGCACCTTAAAGATAGCCTCACGGTCGGTGAGCGCAGGGAGCGTGACATGCACCTTGCGGTCGAAACGACCCGGACGCAAGAGCGCGTCGTCGAGAATATCCTCGCGGTTGGTGGCAGCCAGCACTATCACGCCGCTTGCACCATCAATACCGTCCATTTCGGTGAGCAACTGGTTGAGCGTCTGGTCGTGTTCGCTGTTGAAGCCCTCGTTGCTGCGCTTAGTGCCCACGGCGTCGATTTCGTCGATAAACACCACGCAAGGAGCCTTCTCCTTCGCCTCGGCAAAGAGTTCGCGCACACGCGATGCGCCCACGCCCACAAACTTCTCCACAAACTGCGAACCAGAGCGAGAGAAGAACGGCACATTAGCCTCACCAGCCACTGCCTTTGCCAGCATCGTCTTACCGGTGCCTGGAGGGCCTACGAGCAGCGCGCCCTTAGGCACTCTGCCACCCAAACGGCTATATTTCTCAGGATTTTTGAGGAAATCCACAATCTCGGTCACTTCCTGCTTAGCCTCTTCCATGCCAGCCACGTCGGAGAACTTAATCGAGCCCACATCGCTCTGCTTGTCTTCCAATCCCTTACGGATGTTGTCGATAGCAGCCACGAAGTAGTCGCGGCTCACCGCCTCGGCATCTTTTGTGGTGGCTTGCAGGGCGGCATCGTTGCACACCTTGGCAATGTCGGCACCGCTGAAGCCAGAGGTGATTTTCGCCAAGTTCTGCACATCCACATCTTCGCCCACCTTCACATCTTTCAGATAGAGGTTGAAGATTTCGGCACGCTCTTCCAAATTAGGTTGAGCCACATAGATATGGCGGTCGAGACGACCCGGACGCAGTAGCGACTTGTCGAGCGAGTCTTGGTTGTTGCACGCAGCCAGCACTATCACGCCACTGTTGTTGCCCATACCGTCCATTTCCACGAGCAGTTGCGACAACGCCGGAGTGCGGCTTTGGTCAGCCATCACCTCGCTACGCTTTGCGCCGATAGCCTCAATCTCGTCGATAAACACCACGCAAGGCGATTTCTCGCGCGCCTCCTTGAAGATGGAGTGCAGGCGTGCGATTGGGTCGGAATATGGGTTTGCCAAGTCGGGACCGGTGACCGAAACGAAAGGCACATCTGCCCCGTTTGCCACAGCCTTTGCCAACAGCGTCTTACCAGTGCCGGTAGGGCCCGACAGCAGCACGCCGCGTGGAATTTTCGCACCCAGTCGGGTGTAATAGTCGGGACGCTTGAGGAAATCCACGATTTCGAGCATCTTGCTCTTCGACTTCTTCACGCCAGCCACATCGTCGAAGGTCACATTGTTGGCGAGTTTGGTTTCAAAGTCCAAACCCTTGCGCACCTTCTCTATCGAGTTGAGCAGGTGGTCTTGCGTCACCATTTCACTGTATTGCGAAGCGGCTTGGAGGGCGGCATCGTTGCACACATTGGCTATTTCAGCCGCACTGAAGCCCGATGAGCGTCGAGCCAGTTCTTCCACGTCAATCTTGTCGATGTCCACCGAAATACGGTTGAGATAGAGATTGTAGAGTTCTATGCGGTCGTCTTTTTCTGGGAATCCCACGTAAATCTGACGGTCGAAGCGGCCCGGACGAATGAGCGCGCTGTCGATGAGTTCCACACGGTTGGTGGCGCCCATCACTATCACGCCATTGTTGGTGCCGTAGCCGTCCATTTCAGCCAGCAGCTGGTTGAGGGTGATTTCACGCTCGCCGTTGCGGTTGGAGCGGCTACCGATGGCGTCGATTTCGTCGATGAAGATGATGCACGGTGCTTTCTCCTTCGCATTGCGGAACAGTTCGCGCACACGGCTCACGCCTGAGCCCATAAACTCGCCCTGAAATTCCGCCGCGCTGGTGGAGAAGAACGGCACATTCGCCTCTCCTGCCACAGCCTTGGCAAGCATCGTTTTACCCGATCCTGGAGGGCCCACGAGCAGCACGCCGCGTGGAATCACACCACCGAGGCGAGTGAATTGCTCCGGATTGTGCAGGAAGTTGATGATTTCGCGCACCTCACGCTTGGGTCGCTTCATGCCGGCGATGTCGTCGAAGGTCACGGTGTCGGTCATGCGTGTGGGCTTGTCGAGCTGACGAGTCACACGGTCGATAGCCGCCATGAAGTCGGGCTGTTGCACCGCCTTCTTGCCCTGTCGGGCTGCCAAGAGCGAAGCCTCGTTGCAGATGTTGGCGATGTCGGCACCCGACAGACCTGCCGTCATTCGTGCCAATTTGTCAAGGTCAACGCTACCATCGCATTTCACCTTCTTCAGATGCACCTTGAAGATGCCGATGCGGTCTTGGAGCGATGGGTTGCCCATGTATATCTGTCGGTCGAAACGCCCGGCGCGCAGCAAAGCCTTGTCGAGCACGTCGGCACGGTTGGTGGCAGCCAGCACGATGATGCCGCTGTTGTTGCCGAAACCGTCCATTTCGGTGAGCAACTGGTTGAGCGTGTTTTCGCGCTCATCGTTGCGTGAAAATTCGTTTTTGGTGCTTCGCGCACGGCCTATGGCGTCGATTTCGTCGATGAAGATGATGCAAGGCGACTTTTCCTTTGCTTGCTGGAACAGGTCGCGCACACGCGATGCGCCCACGCCCACAAACATTTCCACAAAGTCGCTGCCCGACATCGAGAAGAACGGCACATTCGCCTCGCCAGCCACTGCCTTTGCCAGCAGCGTTTTACCGGTGCCTGGAGGGCCCACGAGCAGCACGCCCTTTGGAATGGTGCCGCCCAGGTCGGTGTAGCGTTTAGGGTTTTTCAGAAATTCCACCACTTCGCTCACCTCTTTCTTCTCACGCTCCATGCCAGCCACATCGGCAAAGGTCACGTCCTTGTCCTTGTCTTTGTTGTGGAGTTTTGCGCGCGATTTGCCCACGTTGAAGATGCCTCCACCTCCACCGCCGCCCATACGGCGCATCATGAATATCCAGAACACCACCAGCAGCAGGAGCGGTCCGAACGACCAGAATATGTTGGAGAATGTGCTGTGGCGGTCGTATTCCACTTTACCGTTAAACACGCCCGACTTGCGCCATTCGTCCACACGGTCCTCAAATTTATCGGCACTCGGAATGGTGGTGGTGATCACAGCCTTAGCGCCAGGCACAGGCTGATAGTCCTTGCCCATCACCTGCTTGGCGTAGGCATCGGTGATTTCAGCCTCGGCATCGCCCTGATTGGCATGTACCACGATGTGGCTCACCGCCTTTTTCTGCACCCACCCCTCAAAGTCGGTCCAAGGCATCTCCTTCACCGAGGTGCTTTCCCCTGTGTAATAGATGCCGATGAGCACCATGAAAATGAGCGCATACAGCCAGTAGATGTTGAATTTCAATCCCCCACCCGAAGCCTTGCTATTATTGCCAAATAATTTCATTTGCTTGTTTTTAGTTCTCTGATGTAAACTTGATTAGTAAATATCTTCAATTTCGGTCACCACGGCATCTGCCCACAGTTCCTCCAGGCGATAGCGTTCGCGGAATTCGGGGAGGAACACGTGCACATACACGTTGCCGTAGTCGAGCACTATCCATTGCGAATTTTGGTAACCGTCGTAGTTGTATGGGCGAGTGCCGAGTTTCTCTTCCACGTATTCACGAATGCTGTCGGCCACGGCATCCACATGCTGTGTGCTGTTGCCGGTGCAAATCACGAAGTCGCCAGTAGAGGCACTTTCAATTTCGCTCATATCCACATGTACGATTTGGTGCGCCTTCTTTTCTTGCGCGCCCTCAATAATGGCTTGTATCAATTCTTTGTTTTCAGTCATCAAATTTTATTTTGAAATATTATAATCTTAAAATATCAAGTAGTGCAAAAATCGTGCCACAATTCCAAAAATGCCACAATCCAACTCTAACCTACAAAGTTACGCCAAATTGCCCGCAGCAAAAAATAATTCCCCCAAAATATTTTCCGCACCTCGCTCCATAGCCTCACACAGATCTCACAGATCCCACAGTTTTGCACGCCTGGCGTTAAATCTCACAGAAGCTCTCCACACCCTTGCTCCCTTAGGCTCACACAGATTCAACGAGATTCAACAAAAATTTAATTTGTGCTAATTTGTGGAAATTTGTGGCTTATAAAAGACACTAATTCTGCGTTTTTTTGTTGAATCCGTTGAATCTGTGTGAGCCTTAGGAGCGAGGCGACGGAGAGCATCCGTGAGATTTAACGCCATCAAAAAAATTCAGTGGGATCTGTGAGATCTGCGTGAGGTCCAGCCCATTAACAGTGAGAGCTGCGTGGTGAAATAAAATGGGCTCGGATTTCACAATCCAAGCCCACACAGGAAAACATTTTTATTACAGCGCTGGTTTGGCGCATCACTGCGCTACTCGCAGCATTTTAACAATTAACAAAATGCTATAATTATTTTAGTATTTTCTTCGACGATTTAGTGCCGTCGGTGTAAGTGGTCACCACCACGTTCACACCTTCAAACGAACGGTCGGATGCAGCGCCAAGCAGGTTGTAGTAAACCACGCCAGCCACAGTCTTCTCAGCATTCACATCCTCCACACCAGTAGTGAAGTGTTCGTCTCTTACGATGGTGTGGCTCACCTTGGTGATGTAGTTGTTAGGATCGCTGAGTTGGGAAATAGATACGATATCGTTGGTCACCAGATAGATTTCCACAGTCACCATACCGTTGAAATCCTCGCCCTTAGCGCAAATGTCTTCAAAGGCGATGTCGGTGTCAACCTTATACCATGCGCCATTAGCGCCACCTTCCACAATGCTTCTGCGAGCACCATTCTGCTTAGGATTAGAACCTACTTCGTAACTTCTCATACCCACAGCCACTGGGCAGAGTTCGCCATCCACATACTTATACCAGCGGAATACACCGGCACAGTTGGGGTTGGTTGCGATATTGCCATAAATAGCTTGGTTGGAGCCGTTCACCACATAGTAGTTTTGCAAATAGGTGTCGCCCTTCTTCACACGCACAATAGCATTGAGGTGAGAAGCAGCCTTAGAGTCGGGAACCAAAGTAACGTAAGCGTCGAGGCCGTAGGTGAGTTGTTGTGGATAGGTCAATGCACCTGCATCACCCTTACCGTTACCGCCCAAGAACACATTGTCCTGCTTTGGAGCCACAGGGAGAGAAAGGTCTTTTTCAAACTCATCGCCACCCTTGGCATTTACAATTCTATCAATGTAGGTGGTTTCTTGCTTTGGTGCCCAGTATGAGTATTGGCTTTCAAATGTGGTGCCATTAACCACGCCGTTGTTGTATTGGGTGTTGACACGAGTTGAGAAACCTGCCTGCACTTCGTAAACGGCATAAATCACAATACCGTAGTCCTCCACGCCGCTTTCGTTCACATAGTTGTCGGGAGTCACTTCTTCAGTTGGCACATTGAACTTGATTTGGTTCGCAATACCAGAGAGGTTGGTGTAGTCGAGCTTATCGCTCAATGGCACTTGCTTCGACTTGTCGCCCATCTCATATTGATAGTAGAAACCAACGAACGTGAATGGATAAACGGCAGGGGCATTCAACTGCACTTCCTGACCAAGACCCACGGTCAACCACACGTCAGAGCCCACCGAGCTACCTTGTGTAGAAAGTTCGGTTTTTGATGCACCGCTGGTTGGCAAGCCCACCACCTTGATGCGTCGCACAGGGTTGGCGAAAGTGTAGATTTTCACATCCTTCTTCGAAATCACTTGAGCATCGTTAGCCGACACGCAGTAAGCGCTCACACGCACAGAGTAGCCATTTTGCTTGAGAGTTGGGTCGGAAGTATAGCCAAGAGCAGTATATACCTCTTGCCAAGTCAAAGGCTTGGTTTCATCGGTGAATTCACTAATGTTTGATTTCGCCAAGCGCTTGCCATCGGCATCGAAATATTCAAATTCGTAGAGGGTTCTCACCTTCTTGTCGGTGGTGTTGTAATTGTCGGGATAGTTCACATAGTTTTGATGTGAAATAGTGATTGTTGGGCGGTCGGTATCTTTGTAAGAATCGTAAGTCGACGACTTTGGAGAAATCACAGGAGCATCAATCACTTGAGCTGCTGGCTGCTCTGCACCGGGGATAATGTCGCCGATACGGAGGTTCATATAATATTGACCCATCACCCAGTCGCCCCAGTGGCGTCCGTAAGTGGTTTTATCGGAGTCTTTATGACGAATAGCATAAGGATATGCCTCCATCGTTACAGCGATGGTGCCATCTTCTTGCATAGAGAGCGAGCTGTATTGGGCAGCTTCGTCCATTGCGCCAATGCCTGATTTGGCTTCACCGCCATTGGTGTTGTCGAATGGGTCGAAGAGGTCGATACTGCGAGTCCAAGTCAAGCCTCCAGATTTGGAAACTGTGGTGTAGTAAGCCGAAAGGCTGGTGCGACAGTTGTCTTTTTCATATACCATATCCTTTGGCACGGTGTGGAGAATATATTCAGTACCGCCTTTAGCTGCATACTTGAGAATGTCGCCATTACATGGGTTGGCCAAATTCATGCCACTTTGTGAAACTTGTGTGGCTGTGGCTTCGGTAGCAGAGGTAAATGTCAAGCGGTAGAACAAGCGACCGCCATCAGCATTTGAGCGTGCTGAAAGAATGAACTGGTTGTCGTCCACCTGCACAAATTGCACTTCATCCAAATATTTTGGAGAGCTTTCAAGATAATCGAAAGTGTAATTGCCACTCGTAATGCTCACTGGTGTCCACTCATTCTTATCTGGATTATAAGTCAAGCAATAAATGCGCTGATTGCGGGCTGTAGAACCAGAGCCTTTATTTGGAGAGGTGCTTGTGCGCAAGCCCACCAAAGCTTGTCCATTGATGTAGCCCTTATTAGCTACACAAATGTTACCTGGAGAGATATTACCACGAAGACCACCAAAGAGGCTTTGCTTCATAGTGTATTCAGAACTCCAGGTCTTACCGTTGTCGCGGCTTACCTTCCAAACCACATCAGTGGCAGGGTCGGTGGATGTGCCTGCAAGACCGAAGCCGTGGATAGCTGTAGCCAACACAGTACCGTTAGGGAATGCGGCAACAGCAGCGTCGCCATAGCCATTCCAGTTGTAGCAGTCGGTGCTGCCATCTTCTGAACCTTGGAAAATCACAATATAATCGCTCCAAGTCGTACCATTGTCAACAGAGCGACGCGAAACCACGTCGATACTGTTGGTCACATCGTGAATGTGCTTCTTGCGAGCATCACTCAATGCCACGAGCGTACCGTCGGAAGCACGGGTAATGGCAGGAATACGATAGTATTTAGAATATTCCACAGAGGTGGCATACTTATCATATTTTGGAGCATAAAGCAGCTCGAATTTTGGCACAAACACACGGCCACCACCATCTTTTGAATAATTGTTCACGGTTTTGATGGTGTAATTATTAGCGCCACAAGTCACGGTTTCAATCACGCCACCCACGCGAGTGAAGTTGGCAGAAGAACCGCCAATCAAAGGCAACTTATCCAAACCGCCAATTTCTTCAGCGGTCTTGGTGTTTGCCACAAGGTAAATCACATATTTGCCAGCGTCGAGCTTCACATTGCTGGTGAAGGTGGCTGGAGCATATTCCTCTGGCACATCGTAGGTGAAGCCAAGGAAAATGGCACCGCAGTTCTTTTCAGGGTTGCGGTAGTCGAAAATGTGGGCAAAAGTGTTTTCAAACTTATCATAACTACCATCAGGTATGTATTCCTGCACAGCGTCGTGCTTGCGGGCATACACGCTCACCGCGCTCAAGAAGTTGGTCTTACCAAACAAGCGGTAAGCGATGGTTGGGATATCGCCATTTGTGATGTTCACACAAGCAGAAGCCAGCACTTGGTTTTTGTTGCCCAAGCCGATATAGCCCACTTCTTGATAGCCAGCATTGTCAGCCCATGCCTTTAGCTGATTGTGCTTGGTAGGAGCTGTGCCATGGCCACCTGTGCCATCGTCTAAAACATATTGGTGGAAAGTCCAGTCGGCATCGTCAGCCGCAGTGTTGCTTGGGTCTTGCTTTGTGCCCATGCCAGAGTTTGTGCGGCTCATATAGCCACTGTAAGTGGTGCCCCACCAAGGTGTATGTTCAACATACAGCCTTGCCACATCGGAAGCGGAATTGTAACTCACATTGAAGTAATTGGTCACACTGGTTTTCCAAGCAAAAGAGAAGCTGACAGAAAACACATTAGTACTACCTGTAACTTGTGGCACATAGCCAGCACCATTCTGAAGGGCAATTTTGTTGCCACTCTTCTTAACGGTGAACACATAGTAGTTAGCATCAGCCTCGGTAACCTCTTTTTTGTCTTTGGTCACTTCCTTGCCATTCTGGCAACCGACCAATTTACCTGTGCTATTGTGGTACATCACCACCTGAGCACCATCTTCAAGCGTTGAGGGATCGACAGCAATTTCCGAAACTTTATGAGTCGCGGCGAGTGCACTGAAGCCAAACATCAACGCAAGTAAAACAAGAAGACGCTTTGTTTCCCTTGTCGCGTTTTTGAATTGATTAAAATAGCTCATAACAGTTTTGAATGTCGGTCTCCGACATTCTCTAATTAAAAAAAAATTGTGTTTTTAAAAAAAATTGTAAAATAGAGTAGTAATAATACTTGTATATCACAAGTAACATTTTGCTAAATTTTGCCAACATATTAAACATCAAATATTTAACATATTGGCAACAACTGACTATCATTTCTGATGTGCAAATATACTTATAAAAAAGCTTTTTTTACACCATTTTTTCCGAAAAAATGAACAAAACATTGCAAAAAAATCATAATCAAGCAAAATCCAAGGAAATCCATTCACCCCACCCCACCAACAAAAAAAAGCGCCGATTTCATCCCATCAATCAGGATAAAATCGGCACCATTATTTTTCAATTCCACTTCACAGACCCCCTTCGGACCCTCAACAGACCCATAACAGACCCATCGGACCCATCAGACCTATCCGACCTATCCGACACAAAAAGCATCAGTGAGATTTAACACCAGCCGTGAAAAACCGTGAGATCTGTGTGATCTGTGTGATCTGTGTGAGCCAAGCCCAGCAAAGTGGGATGTGTTATTTATCGGCTGCGATAGCTTTGAGCAGGGCTACAGTGAAGTCCCAACCCTTTTGCACTGCAGGGATATGGCAGCACTCGCGTGGAGAGTGAACGTCCTTCAGCGTTGGTCCGTAAGAAATCATTTCCATATCTGGACGAACCTTCAAGAACAAACCACATTCCAAACCAGCGTGGATAGCCTCAACCTTTGGTTCTACGCCATACAGGCCTTCCCATTGAGCCACAGCGAGCTTCAGAAGCTGGCTGTCGGCATTAGGAGCCCAACCTTGGTAGCTGCCTTCATATTTCACATCCTTAGCACCAGCCAAGCGGAAGATAGCCTCTATTTGGAGAGCGAGTTCTTCTTTTGCGCTTTCGGTAGATGAGCGGCTGAAGAATTCGAGGTAGATTTCGTCGGCGTTGGTCTTAACGCTTGCGAAGTTGGTAGAGGTTTCCACCAATCCTTCCACTTCCTGACTCATATAATATACACCGTGAGGAGCAGCGAAGCAAGCAGCCACGAGGCGCTTAGCTGTGCAAGCATCGATAACGGTGGCAGGAGCGTCAACGCTTTCGATAGTGACCTTGGCATGAGGCTCAGCGCGCTTGTATTCAAATTTAATGTCGGCAGCCACGGTGTTGACCACGGTTGCGAGCGTTTCCTTGTCGGCAGGCTTCACACCAACCACAGCCACACCGTCGCGAGCGATAGCGTTGTGGAGATTGCCGGCGTTGAAGCTTGCAAGGCGATATTCGATTTTAGCGTCGAGCATATAGAGAATGCGAGCCAACTGCTTAGTGGCGCTTGCCAAGCCCTTGTTGATGTCGGTACCAGAGTGGCCACCCATGAGTTTGCCAATCTTGATAGCGAAATATTGGAGGTCGGCAGGAGCAGCCTCTGGCTTATAGTCGAACCATACAGGGGTAACCACACCACCTGCGCAGCCGATAGTGATCACGCCGTCGTCTTCGCTGTCGAGGTTGAGCAGATAGTCGCCCACGAGCATGTCGGCCTTGATGTTGGTGGCACCGGTGAGGCCGGTTTCTTCGTCAACGGTAGCGAGAGCTTCGAGCGCACCGCACTTGATGTCGGGGTCGGTGAGCGCTGCCAATGCGATAGCCAGGCCCAAGCCGTCGTCAGCACCGAGGGTGGTGTCGGTTGCAAACACCCAGTCGTCGACGATGCGGGTTTGGATAGGGTCGGTGAGGAAGTTGTGATTAGAAGAAGGGAGCTTTTCAGCCACCATGTCCATGTGGCCTTGGAGCACTACCCCCTTAGCGTTTTCAAAACCTGGTGCGGCTGGACGGAACATAGCCACATTACCTACTTCATCAACCTTGTACTCAAGATTGTTTTCCTTTGCAAAACTTACCAGCCATTCACGAATTTTGTCGAGATTGCCAGAAGGACGAGGCACTTTTGTGATCGCGTCGAAAATTTGCCAAACGCGAGCGGGTTTTAAATCTTTTACTTCCATAATAAATTTTTGGTTTTATTTATAAAAAATGTTAGTTATCGCTTCGTGTATGAAATTTATGTTAAAACGGTGTGATAACATTCGTAAAGTTACGAATTTTATTTGAAATATTGAGCAAAATGTCACAAACCTTTTTTATATTTGCATAGAATTTTAAAAAAGCAAAAGTGAAGCTCGTAATTGTGGTAATAGCATTGGTGGGCATAGCCGTGATGCTGCTTGGCGTGAAAATATTTTTCGTGAAAGGCGGCAAGTTCCCCAACACCCACATTCACAGCAATAAGCACATGAGAAAGCGCGGCATCACTTGCGCACACGACAAAGAATTTTATAAATAACTACACATACAAGGAAAAATGAACTTTTTAAACAAACTCTCTAAACTTGCTTTAGTGGCATTGGTGATGGTGGGCTTCGCTGCCTGCCAAGGTGAACAGAAGGGCGAAAAGGCTCCTGAATCTGCTAATATGCCTAAGCAAGCAAACGAAAACATGACCGTGCGTTATGTTGATGCCGACACACTTTTGAAATTCTACAACCTGGCTAAAGACTACAACGAGTCGGCTACTCGTATGCAAAATCAGCTCGATGCTCTGCAAAAGGCTCAGGAAGACAAAATCCGCAACCTGCAAGCAAGCTTCGCACAAAAGGAAAAGAACAATGTGTACGCTACCAACCCTCAACAAGCACAAGCCGACCAAGCTACTTACCAAAACGCTATGGCTGCCGCACAAAAGGCTGTGGCTAACAAGCAAGAGGAAATAGCAAAAATCCTGCAAGAAAACCAAAAGGACCTCAACGATAAAATCAACGAGTTCCTGAAGAAATACGCTAAGGAAAAGGGCTACGATATGATTCTTAACAAGGCTGCCACTTTCTACATCGACCCAAAATACGACGTGACAAGCGACGTGGTGGAACAGCTCAACAAGGCTTACACCAAAGTGGCTCCAAAAAAGGAAAAATAATCCACACATTATATAAATAGAAAAGCACGGCTCTATTTCGCAGCCGTGCTTTTTTTATGCGCTCGCGTGTGTGCGAAAGCCTCACACAGATCTCACTTTATGAGGGTATTGAGCCTCACACAGATCCCACAGATCCCACTGAATTGCACGCCTGGTGGTAAACTCACAGATGCTCTCCGCAACCTTGCTCCCTTAGGCTCACACAGATTCAACGGATTCAACAAAAATAGTTTGTGGAAATTTGTGCTAATTTGTGGCAGAAAAAATACACCTATTTAATCCATTAAAAATCCATTAACACCAATTTTTTTATTTATTTTAATCGGTGTAAATCGGGTTTA
>OQVR01000260.1_pt1 | contig 22983 bp, 14 predicted proteins | sample 1691521 | NCBI WGS metagenome assembly OQVR01 (sample SAMN03418256, study PRJEB22391) | human gut metagenome | biome: human-gut; feature: organic feature; material: feces | host: Homo sapiens | place: Tanzania | collected 2013-01
GATCTGCCGCCGGACCTTTTGGACGGTCTGCAAAAGCTGTTCCAGACCCTTTGCGGAAAGATACTGCGCCTGCACCGGAATCAGGGCAGCGTCTGCCGCCGCCAGTGCGTTGATGGTCAGCATTCCCAGCGAGGGCATACAGTCGATGATGGCGTAATCGTAAGCCGGTGCCACCGTTGACAAGAACTGCCGCAGCACCGTCTCCCGGCTCATGATGTTCACCAGCGTTACCTCCAGCCCCGATAGCTCAATATTGGCGGGGACAAGATCGACGCCGGACGCATGGTGTAGGATCCCCTCACCGGGCGCGATGGGTTCCTCGTTGACGGTCTTTGTCATCAGGTCGGCCAGCGTAGGAGAAAGCTCATCCGGCTGCCGCCAGCCCAGCATTTGGGTGAGATTGCCCTGGGCGTCGGCGTCCACCAACAGGACTTTCTTGCCCTGCTGGGCAAGGCCGACACCCAAGCTGGCGGCTGTGGTGGTTTTCCCCACGCCGCCCTTCTGATTTGCCAGTGCGATGGTTTTCAAAAGCACACCTCCATTTCGTGCAACAAAAAAAGAGCCTTCCGGCTCTTGCTCTGACAGTATTCTGTTCTACCCGCTTCCGCCGCTGAGGTCATGGCTCACCATCAGTGCGTAGTGATTATCCATGGTCAGCGGCGCGTTATACAGCGCGGTCAGCAGGTATTGCTTCACATGGCGCACCTCTGTGGTGTTCTCGTTGATCCGATCCAGCACATACAACAAATGTGCGCCGGTCAGTCTCAGCAGCCTTGAACGAACTACCTCCGTTGGCAGTTCCTCACCCGCCACACGGATGGTGGGCTTGGTGGAACACACGGTATCCAGCATCAGCCCCACCAGTTCGTCCAGCCGCCCACGGTCGACCTCGGTGTAGCCGACGAGATAATCGTAGTCCACATTGGTCATGATCTGCTCTCGGTATGTCTCCCGTCGCTCCATTCCGCTCTCCTGTATAGGCTTGCCTTTATGAGGAAAGGAAGGGAAGGACTTAGTAGAATCCGTACTTAGTATTTCTTTACTTTGTTCTTGTATATTTAATTGCGCGGGATTTTCCTGTTCAGGTTTTCCCAAGACAGGTTTTACCTGTTCAGGAAAAGCCCGTTTAGGTGCGTCACCGGGATTTTCCGCCTGAACGGGATTTTCCCGTTTAGGTGCATCTATCCCCCTCGGCTGCTCCAAAATGGTATATTCGATGCCGCCCAGCGTACCGTCCGCGTGGCGTTCCCGCGCCCGCACGATGTACCCCGCGCCCTCCAGCTCCCGCACCGTGGCGCAGATGCTGTCCACACCATCCTTACAGATGTAGGCCAGCCCTCTGGTGGTGTAGTCCCAATCCTCCGGCAGCGACAGCATCAGGGACAGCAGCCCCTTGGCCTTTAGCGACAGCGACTTATCCCGCAGATGATGGTTTGACATGACGGTGTAGTTCCGCGTTTTCTCCACCCTGAATACAGCCATGGGCGTTCCTCCTCCTTTATTTGTTTTTGTATAGGAAAAGAGACGGTGCACGCCGTCTCTTTTTGCCGTTCTATTTAGTTATCTATCCCCCTTTCCCCGTTTTCAGTTTCAAAGGACTCTGCCACCGGAGTAAAGTTTTTCCTGTCGAACACTTCAGATTCGCAAGCTGCTATGTAGACTTCTTCCGTAATTAATTTTCTATTTCACAAATGCTTCAACAGGACTAATGCACTGTCACGATCAACTTCTGTCATAGGTTTCCTTCAGAATTGGTAGTGCTTCAATTATAATATATCACTCTTTACGCTGGCAATCGACGTCTTTTCACTCTTGTGTTTTTTGATGAATGGTCGCCTGTGTTTTTGTTTATTTTGCACAGCACTTACATTAAGCGCGGCGCTACCCAATAAATTCTCGGAATTCGGGAAGTCTTGTCCCACAAGGCTTTCCGGACTTCACTTACAATAAGCGCCGCGCGATACATAGCTGCGGCTGATACCGTACAGTGCTGCCACCTGCTTCTGTGTCTGGGGCAGCCGTCCCTCCAATCCGTAGCGTCTTCGGACGATGTCCGCCTCCCGCTCCGTCAGCACCTCCGTCACCAGCCGCCGGATGAGCTGGCGGTTTTCTTTGTTTTGCAGCTCCTCCAGCATGGTGTCCTCCTCGCCCACCACATCGCTGAGGTACAGGGCGTCCCCCTCCGGCCCCGTCTCGATGGCGTCTGACAGCGACACCTCGCCCTGTAACTTCCGCTGCGCCCGAAAATGCATCAGGATCTCATTCGCTATCCTCTCCCAACGGATACATAGGTTGGTCAATGGGTGGCAAATCCGCCTCTCCATCCTCCGCAAAGAGGTAAACATAGGCATTTTTGCCGTCCCAGACCACCTTTTTGACGATGGTGCGCAGCAGGCGGCGTTTTTCCTCCAGCGTGGCAGAATCCACCGCGCTGGCGAAGGATTCGATCATTTCCTGATGGAAGGCGAACTCCTGATGGAGCATCCGGCTCTGCTCGGTGAGGGCTTCCAACTCGGAAAGTCTTGCCTGCTGAGTCTCGCTCTCCCGATGCAGTTCGTCGATCTGCTCCATGACGTACTTTGCAGAGGTGTCGCTGGCAACGGACAGGGACTCCACCAGCCGCTTGATGCGGTCTTCCGTCTCGGCGTGCTTTTCCCGGAGCAGCGCCAGCTCTGCGTCGTAGCCCTCCTTGCTGCCGCTGATGACCTTCTTGGTCTGCGCCAGCAGCTTGGCAAGAGTTTCTTTATCGGCGGACAGCTTGCGGATCTCCTCGATGATCTTGGCGTCCAGCGTGTTGCCGTTGCAGTTTTTCATAGAGCAGACCGTGCCGTGGCTGCGCTCCTTGGTGGAGCACATGTAGGTGTAGATCAGCTCGCCGTCCGCATTCTTGCGGTTGGTCAGCTTCGGGCGCATATAGTCGCCGCATTCGCCGCAGCGCAGAAGCCCGGACAGCAGCGCCACGTTGCTGCGGGGTCTGCGGTAGCTCTTGGATTTGTTGACATCCAGCATGGCCTGCACCCGCACCCAATCGCTGCCCGCGATGATGCCCGGATGCTTGCCCACCGCCACGATCCATTCCTCCATGGGGCGGATCTGGTTTGCCTTGCCGGGGCGCTGGAGCGTGCGGTTGTACGCCATGATGCCGTGCTCGCCGTCGAACTCCGAGCGCTCGGCAAACAGGTCAACATTGTTTTCTTTCAGATACTGATACGCCGTCTCGTCGGCGATCATGTAAACCGGGTTCGTGAGAATGCCCCGGATGGCAAAGCGGGTGAACTGCTTGCCGCGCTTCGTGACACAGCGGTGCTCCAACAGGTACTGGTCGGTCTTGCTGAGAGAGCCGGTCTCCATGAACACGGAGAAAATCGTCTTGACCAGCTGGATTTCCTCCGGGATGGGCCTCAGTTTGCAGGCCTTCTTCACCTTGCCGTCCACCGTCACGCTGGACAGGCTTTCCGAGGCGTAGCCCGTGGGCGTTGTGCCGCCCAGCCAGCGCCCGGTCTTGGACAGCTCATGCATATTGTCCCGGATGCGCTCGGCGATGGTCTCCCGCTCCAGCTGGGAGAACACGGACGCAATGTACATCATGGCGCGGCCCATGGGCGAGGACGTGTCGAACTGCTCGCGGATGGAGATGAAGTCAATGTGCCGGTCGCCCAAATCCTCGATGAGCTTGGCAAAGTCGCCGATGTTGCGGCTGATGCGGTCGAGGCGGTAGACCACGATGGCGGCAAAGGCGATCTTCTGGGAGTCCTTCATCATTTTCTTGAACTGCGGGCGCTCCAGATTGCCGCCGGAAAAGCCCTCGTCCTCGTAGACCAGCACGTTTTCCGCCGCTTCCTCGCCAAAGTGCATGGCGATGTACTGGCGGCACAGCTCGATCTGGTTCTCGATGCTCTCGCCCTTGCCGGTGAATTTGGACTTGCGGGAGTAGATGACATATTGCTTCGGCGTATCTTTCGTTTTCATGGCGGCACCTCGCGCTATTCGTTAGGTTGGTAAATATATTATAACGGATTGGAATCCATTTGAAAAGGTACCCAAGGGAAGAATCTGAAAATTTCTGCGGGAGGCAGAGGTTTTCGCGCGCTGATTGTGCCCGTTCGGAGGGCATCACTCATGTGCATCGAGAAAATGATTGATGAAATGAGTGATGCATGCTATTTAGAACATTATTGTTTTCGTCATCAACTGCATTCGTGCAGTCGCGCCGCACGATTTTTTGCGCTTCACTACTTGTCATACGTCAAGTCCATTTTGCGTCACAGTTTGTCATATGACAAGCTGCATCATAAAAACCGCCGCCCCGATTTTTCGTTCGGGACGGCGGTTTGTCAAGCAAGGCTTCGCAGATATTCTTCCACGTTCTGATACCGAATGCCGTCTATCACTTGGCTTTCCCCGCGATAGAGGACGAACTTTCCGGTGATCGGGCCGTAGCGGTGCTCGGTCTGGGCGCATTTTTGCTCGTCGATCAGATGGCGGTACTGCTGCGGGACAGCTTCCTCGCTGTGCTTGATCTCGAAAATCCGGCAGGAGCCTGCCTCCGGGTCAAACACCACCATGTCAAATTCGCCCACAGGGAATTGCAGGACGAACACCTGCTTCTTGGGGTTTGCCAGCTTGGTTTCCAGCAGGACGATGTCCTCCAACATCCGCCCCTTGATCTCGGTCAGGATGCGCTGCTGCACGGCGGTGCGCTCCGCCAGAGACAGGGCGCTGAACGTTTCATCCAGCAGCAGACTGCGGATCAGCGCATCCGCCTGCGCATAGCGGAGACCCGGCTGCGCGATCACCGTGCGTCCGGACTTCGTGCTGACATCCGGCAGGTGCAGCACGTCGATCTCCCGCGTTAAGTCCAGCAAGTCCAGATACTCCTTGATCTCCGCCGCGTGAACATCGTCCAGCGCTACGGTCTGCTCCGCCTTGTTGCGGATCTCCAGCAGCTTCCGCAGGCTGTCGGTGACAAGCGCAAGGTCGATGCGGTCGAGGATGTCCGTCGGGTTCTTCCGATCCCGGCGCAGATTGCTGGCGGAAATGCCAAGGTCGTGGGACTTCCAATCCTGCGACAGCACCTCCAGCGTGAAGCGGTGGTTGATGTCCTCCACGACCCGGTTGATGGCGCTGGTCAGCTCGCCCTTCTCATATAACTCCCGCAGATGGCGGAAATGTCCCTCGTACTGATAGCAGCGCAGGGAGTGCTGGATGTTGCGGGCGATGGCGGTGTCCACATATTCGTCGGTGCTTTCCTTGCTGGCAAAGGTGGAGGTCTCGTTGTAGTGGACGCCGCCGAGACTCATGGTGCCGCCGTAGCGGATATACTCGTCGATGCCGTGAACGCCGAGGACAGATTCAAACTCGCGGTAAGGGATGAATGTGGTGTGCAGCAGGATGCAGCGGTCGTAAAGCTGCTCGTCCTCGGTAAAGAGGAAGCCCAGCGAGTCCGTGCCGGAGAGCACGATTTTCATGCCGCAGGCCGCAAACACGTCAGAAAACAGCGCTGCGCCCTCGATGAAATCCTCCATCAGCGTCACTTCGTCGAGGAACACATAGCGAAAGCCCTGCGCTTCCAATGCCTTGAGGTCGCGGTTCACGTCTGCCAGCGTGTCTTTTGCGGTGATCTGAATGAACGCTGCCTTGGCAAGCTCCGTGTCGCTCATCTCCGCAAAAATCTGGCGGATCATGGTGGTTTTCCCCGTCCGGCGCAGGCCGTAGAGAATGAACACCTTGTCCTGCGGCTCGCCGTAGACAAAGTCGTGCAGCTGCCGGAAGCACTCGCGCCTGCGATAGCCGCGAACAGACGCCGCAAAGGAACGCAGCGCCTCGCCGGTGCGGACATTGGTGGTAAACGCGGAAAGGTTCGCAGATTTCGCCTTGGGCAGCTGCTTTTTCAGCGCTTTCAGCTCCTGTTCCAGTTCCTTCCGCCGCTCGATCTGCGCACGGAAATTCTCCAATTCGTCAGCAGGAATATACTTCTCCCGCCGCTTCTTGTTCTCCGTCCAACGATGGTAGAGGTACTCCTTGCCGTTGACGGTTTTCTTCGTAATGGAACCAGCAGGCAAAGCAGAAATTTGCTGTTCCAGCTCCGCCACGCGGGTTTGCATTTCAGATAAGTCCATAGCGCACCTCCTGTGAGATACTATTCTATGCAGAATTATACCCCATTATACCCTCGAAATCAAGGGTATAATGGGGTATATAAACAAGAGAAAGCATCGAAAGGTCTTCTAGATAACTTGTTCATTTCGAAAACTGTTTTCGCAAGGATCTCAAGAGTGTTGATAGCGCTGATGCATACTCGTCACCATTAAATCGGAGATACTTTATTTGAGAAATCAATGCTGGAGGTGCAGAATCATCAATAATGATCGGATATATTACGCAGGATTTATCATGAAGCGCTTTTCCGTAAAAGGCGCCCCACTCATCTGTACAACACACTGATTTCAGGTAGTCCTTAGAGATTATCATGATAAGAGCTTTACTTTCGCATAATCCTGTGCTGATTTTTTCGAAAATTCTCTCGCCGATGTTTATTGACCAATCATCTAAAAACACAGAAAAACCTGCATCCATTAAATCTGTAGCAATGGCCCTAGAAAAAGCCAAATCAACAGAAGAATGGGATATAAAGACTTCGGTTTTATTTTGATCCTGGAATTTTTGCATAGAGCGAAGATGTCTCGCAGTCAGCATGTCAGAGCAAAAAACTCTCTCGTGTAACAACATGATTTCTTCTTCGGCCGGCAGATGCTCCAAGCTACAGTTTTTATACAGTTCGTGATCAATATCAGATAATCTCTCTGCAAGGCATGCTGTCGGTATAACAGATGTTGCTGCTGATTGGCTGACTTTATAATAACCGCTACAGTAAGTCGGCACATTGGGATAGACGATTAGTTTATCATCCATATCGGTATCATCATAATATCCTATTCTCCCTTTATATGGGCCTCTTCTAATGAGTATGGGGCCATAGTTTGTTATTTTCTCCATGTCATTCTCTCTCGTATATTTTGAATGTTAACGGCTATTTTCTTTTAACCTTCTAACATCGCCTTTACTTCCATAGCTTTTTCTGATAGGCTCTGGCAATTCCGCAAAAGTCCTAAATAGAACATTTTTACATCTAAATCGCCAATGATGTATCGTACCTGGCTGTTGCTTAGCGCAATTTCAAATATTGCTTCACGTTCTTCTTGTGTCCACGTGTCAATACGCCGCATTTTCTCTACTGTTGCATGTGTACTAGCAAAGCTACGGCTACTTTCCAATTCTATCAACAGTTCAATCTTTTCTTTTTGATCATCGCTGTTCTGCCTATCAACTCTAATCTGCTCATTTTTACAGTCAAAAAACTTAGATTCCAGTGCTTCATTCTTAGCTGTTCGATCAATAATTGCTTTAATAAGCTCATCCAATTCTGCTCCATCTGAATAATCGGCCATTGCGTAGTAACGAATGCGATTATCTCGCATCATTTTATATACCTTGGCCTTATCATGAGTCACTGCACTATAGACGCCAATTGAATGTCCCCCGTAGGTATTAACAAGTTTCATGCACGGGATATCCGTATCGCTATCACCGATATACACCATGTTGCGGAAGGGAACACGTATTTCGTCTGGAGCGAATGAATCGTTTACACCCGAATCTGAGAATACAATAACAGCAACTATAATAAAGATAACCATCACAATCACAAAGATAATGAAGATAAACCCCATAAAGATGATTTGTTGGGCAGCGTTCGCCGGACTTATGCTGCTTTATTAAGTTTATTATACGCGGCAGATGAGCACCATTATGATGAACGACGGGAGGACGAGTGCCAACGTGGCAGTGGCGCTACCGAGGATGGCATACCACTCTCCCATGCCTGCATTGTGTACGGCTGCATATCCGCAGTAAGTGGCTGAATTGATGCCGACTGGACCAGGAGTCATCTGGCTGACCGCCACAATATTGGTAAACTCCGCCGAGGTGAGCCACGCATGATGCGTTACGGTCTGCGTCTGGATGAGCGACAGCATGCCGTAGCCTCCACCGAATCCGAAGAGACCAATCTGGAAAAACGTTATGAAGAGTTGTAGGAATATCATTGCTATATAGTATTATTCAGTCGGCTTGATCATCGTGCCGTAAAGATATCCACATGCTCCTGCTGCAACAAGCACGTATATCGGATTCACCTTTATTATCCAAATCAGAAGAGCACATACGAACGGAATCCAGCAGTTGGTCCATGTTATGCGAGCCGAACGCGCCATTGAGAAAACGGGGACGGCTATGAGCGCCACTACTGCGGGACGGATGCCATTGAATATAGAACCGACGACGGCGTTGTCCTGAAACTGGCGGATGGCCTTGTGGTCGTGCAGGATGATGTTCGTGTCAAGAACAAAGATTTTGGGCTTCCTGCCGCCCCCTCCGCCGTGCGGAGTGTCAGCGTATCTTGCCATATGTGTTATTAATTATCATTTCCACGGCAATCTCCATTTGCCGCTTGCAAATAATGAATCTCAGTCTTCTCCTTCCGAGGCCTGGCTGCCGAGCAGGGATTGCAGTATGTTCGCTATTCCGCTGCCGCCGGCCTTCACATTGACTTCGCCGGTGCCGGTCACCGGGTGGCCTATAGGGTAGTAGGCGATGTCCTGAAGCAGGAATTCGGCATCGACATAGTCATAGTCGGAGTCCTTGATCTGGATGATCGCTCCCGGAACCTCCGAGAACAGGATCCTTAGCTTCTTGTCCTCGCCGTATGCGCTCATTATCCCGCTTATGTCGATGTCGGCTCCGACATCCCCCGAACACATCAATTTCAGTGCCGTAAGCAGACCTCCATCACACACGGTGGCGGCTGACACAGCGATTCTGTCCTCGATGAACTCACGGATAACCTCGTAACAGTCAATAAAATAGTCTGCGTCTCCGATTTCTGGGAAATTGTCCCCGTTCTGCCCGAGGGCGTCGCAGAGGAGCGAACCGCCGAGCCTGAAGTCACACGTGTCAAACGGCACGTAGATGATCCAGCTGTCCGGATCCGCGGCCAATTTGTCCGGAACCGCCCTGCGCCGGCCAAGCACCGGATGCTCGCTGCCGAACGGAGCGTCCTCTGGCAGGAATATGTCGTCTTCATCCGGGCTTTCAGCCTTTTCGCACGCCCCGACCTTGAAGGAGGTCTGGCAAACCCGCCCGCTTTCCGTGAACGAGTACCCGCTCAGGCATATTCCAAGATTGTTGATGTAGTCCGCGGTGGCTTCGGCGGACGAATAGAACGCCGCCATATTCCCGAGCGGCTTGCAGTTCCATCTCCATTTGGCGGCGATGGTCAGGTCGCCGAGCTTGAAATGGCCGTTCAGCCACACCGCGTCCAGAAGCGCCTTGGCGATCCTGCCTCTGGTGTAGGGATCCGCGTACGCCGCCGGAAACGGCCTGGGTTCGTCCAAAAGCGAGACGACTGTCGCAAGGTAGCCTTGAACGTTCTGATTCAGAAACTTTTTCATTGATGGCGATGGATCCGTACTTTCGTCCACGACCGGCTCGAACTCCCCGTTATTCGGAACCACCCCTTCTTCTTTGGACGCGATGCAGTCATCAAGCATCTCAGCCGGAGTCAACCGTCTGGAAACGCCATCGATGATGTACTTCGAATGAAGCGCTGATGTTTTTTCTTTCATTCCGCTAGAATATGTCCGTAAATTTAAGTAAATTTGAGTTCAGTTCAAAAAACAAGTATATCGGACGATAATGGAACCATTTTCCAAAAAGAGTTACCAGAGGAAGGTCGAGGCGATATTCACCAGATTCCCTTCGGTTCAGAAAGTCCCTTTCAAGGATGCCTACAAGCCCGGGCTTGAGAATATGCTCAAGTTCGAGGGAGTCTTGGGTAATCCGCATAAAAGCCTGAGGACGATACACGTGGCCGGCACGAACGGCAAGGGATCTGTCGCGAATATGCTCGCTTCGGCATTGTCCGCCTGCGGTCTCAGAGTCGGCCTTTACACCTCTCCGCACATTGTGGATTTCCGGGAGCGGATGAGGATTGTCGGGGAAAAACAGAGCGCCGAACTGGTGTCCGAGGAATATGTCTATGATTTCCTCTGCCGTTACGAGGCCGATATGGATGCCCTGAGCCTGTCGTTCTTCGAGATCACGACCGGAATGGCGTTCAAATGGTTCTATGATCAGAAAGTGGATGTCGCAGTGATCGAGGTCGGTCTCGGAGGCCGTCTTGACAGCACGAATGTCATAACCCCAGACCTTTCGATAGTCACAAGCATAGCTCTGGATCATTGCGCCCTTCTTGGAAACACATTGGCTGAGATCGCCGCCGAGAAGGCCGGAATATTCAAAAAGAACGTCCCGGCCCTTGTCGGGGAGTATCTTCCTGAGACACGCCCAGTCTTTGAGGAAAAGTCTGCCGAGGTCGGCTGCCCGCTGACATTCGCCGAGGATGCCGAGCCGTCGCTGTGGCACCGGAGCGATGAGATTCTAAGGAATATGGACCTTCGAGGTGAGTACCAGAGGAAAAACCTCCGCACCGTGCTTGCCGCCATCGATATATTAAGGAATATGCCTGAATATGCCGGTCTGTCGGATTCCCGGGCTGTCGTCACCGCCATAGTCCGCACGGCTTCCAGAATGGGCTTCCACGGCCGTTGGGAAAGGCTTTCGCTCCAACCGTTCATCATCGCGGACATCGGTCACAATCCTGCGGCCCTGAAAGAGAATTTCGCCCAGCTGGAGTCGATGGTGGCGGAAGGGGAGTGCTCCTCATTGATTCTGGTATATGCGATTATGGCCGACAAGGACTTGGATGGGATAATGCCGTTGATTCCGGCCGACGCCACCTGCATATTCACGAATCCAGAGATTCACCGCGCGCTTCCGGAGAAGGAACTGACTGAGCGGTACCGTGCGTTCTGCGCGGCGAACGGAAGGCCAGTGAACCGCATCTATGACGCTCCGAACGTGCGTCAGGCTCTTTCGATGGCTATCAATCTGGCCCGTGAGACCTCCAGGAAGCCGGACAGCTCGCGCCTCTGCTTCCCGCTGATCTATGTCGGAGGCAGCACCTACCTTGTCAGCGAGGCCGTGCAAATTCTGAAGTCCTTGCAGCTGTAGGACCCTTTTCGGTCGCCGTGCCTGTGGCTCGACGGGATCACCGATCGCCGAGGAGCCATCGGCATAGAACTTTTTTTGCAGGATTTTTGCATTATCGGATTTTTTTGACGATTATTAAGCAATAGTTGCCAACAAGTTAGTACATACATAAGTAATAACATTTAATGATGAGAACCAATATGCTGATGACATCAGTCCTTGTGGCGATCCTTTGCCTTGTGGCCATAACAACCTGTGCCTTCGTGAAGAGGAATGGGGGGCAGGCCGCCAAGGACGGCCTCGTGTTGACGGGCCTTTGGAAAGACTATGACGCCGCCGTCAAGGCGGACAGACCGAAAGAGATGCTTGCCGTTCTGGACACCATCATCTCGAAGGCGAAAGCCGGACGGCTTCACTACGATTTCTACCACGCCGCAAGTCATAGAATGACGGTGGCGGCCCGGCGCGACTGGAAGCAGCGTGACGAGTTCAATGCCTGGCTTGACAAGGAGGTCGGGGAGTATGACGAGCCCATCGTTACATTCCGCCACAGGCTCTCCAAGGAAAGCGCGGCCTCGATGACTGACTATGTGCTGGTCAGCAAGGCGCGGCTTCAGGCCGCCAGGAACGGGGCGTTCTACGACGACGGGCTGGACGAGTTGTGGACGGGGCTTGTCGGCGACGACTATGAATATGCCCTCTGGATCCTGGGTGTAATGAGGCGCTCGGAGAAGGCGATGTCGCTCCTTGAGGAATATGTCGGCGGTTCTTACCCGAAGTCGGCTTACCTGGAGTTCCGCCGGATTGTCGGCAGGAGCTATTCGTACAAAGAGGAGGGCCGTGCCGAGAAGGCGGAGGCGATGCGTTCCTTCGCGCGGAAGTATGATGGCAGGGCAGTGTCGCTGTACGCCAAGGCCGTGCTGCTGAAGGATCGGTTTGACAGCCTTTCAAAGGTACGCCCTTCGTCCTCCGCGGACCTTGAGCGATCCTACAAATCCCTTTACGCCGACTGTCTGGAGGTCGAGAAGGAGCGTCTGTCCTATTCCAAAGGCATCGACAAGAAGATCGCCGGAAAGATGGATGACTTCAAATCGCTTTCGCAAGTCCTTGACAAGAAGGAGATCGACATATCCTTCGAAAAGGGTATCGTTGTCCTTAAGCTCCGCAATCTGGACAAGGTGAAGGTGGAGTTCGTCAGGGATGCCAAAAGCGCCAGGCCTTTGATCCGCAAGACAATAACCAATCCGGATAATCGTTTCTATCTTCATGACACTGTAGAGGTCAGACTTCCTGTGTGCGACGACGGAAAGTACCTGTTCAAGGTACGGAACGGGAAGGTGGCCGCCAAGGCGGAATGGACAAGGCAGACCCTGTCCATCGCCCATCGGGCGGACAGCGAGGCGCTGCGCTTCTTCGTGGCGGACTACCTGACAGGTGAGCCTTTGGAAAAGGTTGATCTTGAGCTCGTCCGATCGGAGAACACCGTCGCTGTGGTCAGGGATGTGGCTCTTGGCAAGGATGGATTCACGCCTTTGCCGGAGGAGATTGTGTCCGCGCTGAAGAAAGGTGCCGTCAGCTATCTGGTGGCCTCGTACCGCGACAAGGACGGATTCCTTCACAAGACCGCGGATCATTACATCTACGGGGATGCGGGTTCCACGTCATTCGTGGAGAAGGATGCTTCCGGAACATACTGTGAGGTGTTCACGGACAAGTCTGCCTACAATCCGGGGGAGACGGTCGGATTCAAGGCCATCCTCTACAGAGGCGACATTTCCAGAAGCCTGCAAACCTTCGGGGCAGGGGCCGGCGTGAAGGCCGAACTTGTCAACCCGGAGGGAAAGACCTTGTGTGACAAGGGCTTGAAGACCAATGAATATGGCTCCGTAGCCGGCTCGTTCGACCTTCCGGCGGAGGGTCGGAACGGTAGTTTCCAGGTCAGGATCACGAGCGGTGACTTGGAAGTGTCCAAATGGATTGTCGTGGACGAGTTCATACTCCCGACCTACGACCTGTCTTTTGATACCGCCGACCGTCTCTTTATCGTCGGCGACACGCTTGAGGTCAGCGGAAAGGTCTTCAGTTTCAGCGGTCATCCGCTCTCTTCGGCGGCGGTGTCCTATTCCCTGGACAGACGGGGCGGGACATTGGCTTCCGGGCAGCTCACTCTTGAGGCGGACGGTTCGTTCACGGTCCGTTTCGCCACGAAGGACGATGATTATTACGGTGGCTTCCTCAATCTGACCGTCAAGGTCGTGGACTCGACTGGCGAGACGAAGGAATTCTCGAAATATGTCCCGGTACTGGATTATTTCAGCCTTGTCGCCGATGTGACAAACGCGTCCGCGGGTGCGGTGGAGCCTTCCCGGAAGGACGGGCGGGGAACTCCGTGCATGGTTTCGGGAGACAAGGCTGTCGTCTTGTTCGGGGCCGAGGACATCATGAGAAACAAGATGACCTCACCTGTTGAGGTAAGCTATTCATTGACGGATGCTTCCGGGGAGAAGGTCGTTTCCGGCAATACTTTCACCGGCAGGACGGAGGAGATCGCCCTTCCTAAGGCCGGTCTGTACAGCCTTGAGGCCGAGTCCCGGATTGTCAGGGAGGACGGCAGGAAAGTGAGCGCGAAGAAACAGGTGATGATACTCCGCGTGGATGACACCGCCGTCACCCTTGACGCCAAGGTCAGGAATTTCTTCAAACCTGTCGGGGACTGCGCCGACGGGTGGCTTCGCTCCGGAGAGGAGATCAAGGTTCAGTTCGGAGCCGGCGATGGACCGGTGTGGGCTGTTGTGGAACTGTTCGGGGACAAGCGTCAGTTGCTTGAGCATAAGATCGTCTATCTGGACGGTAAGGTAGAGGAGACCGGGTCTGTCACCTTCCTTACCTATAATTATAAGGAAGACTACCCGGATGCCGTGCGTCTGATGGTGCGGTATTTCCGCGACGGCACATGCAGTTCGTTTGACAAGGAGTTCAAGCGCGAGAGGAGTACCCTTGAGTTGCCGCTTGAGTTCAGCACGTTCACCGACAAGGCTTTGCCTGGTAAGGAATACTCATTGACCCTGAAATCGGCTCCCGGCGTGGAGGCTGTGGCGGCGGTGTTTGACAAGAGTTCCGAGTCGATCTCTCCAAACGAGTGGCCGACGGTGCGGCTGTCGGAGTTCGGGGCTGAAATGGTCTATGTCACATCATCACTTGGAGGGACCTGCGGGCAGGTGCTGTATGACGAAATGCTGATCGGATACGCCCCGCGCCAAGCCAAGGCCCGCGGTCTGGGCAGAAACAATGCCTCGGAACGTGTGGAGCTGATGGCCGATTCCGCTGACGGCGGGTATGTCGAGAGTTCGGCGGCTCCGGTGCTTATGATGTCAAAGGCGGAGTTGGCCGAAGAAGAGGTAACGAGCCAGGGGGTGGCGGTACGTTCGGACTTCTCTTCATCCCTGGCATTCGAGCCGTTCCTCCGTTCCGGGGCCGACGGCAGGATGTTCATGAAGTTCAGGACTTCCGACAAGCTTTCGACATTCATCGTGCAGGTCTGGGCCCACACCAAGGAGATGCGGAACGCCTGTGTCCGCAGGGAGGTGGTCGTGACGGTGCCTGTGAAGGTCGCTCTCGTCGAGCCGAAGTACCTGTACAAGGGCGATAAGTACGTGCTGCGAGCCACGGTGTCAAATAGTTCCGACAAGAGTGTCGCTGGCGTGGCGGCTTTGCATACATATTCATCGAAGGATTATGAAGGGTCAAGGCCGTTCGCGTCGAAGACCCGCGGTGTGACTGTCCCGGCGGGAGGTTCCGTGGCGGTAGAGTTTGAAGTGGATCCTAAGGATCACGACGAGCTTGGCTTGAAGGTCGTTTTCGCTGACAATGCTAAGACATTCTCGGACGGCGTGTTCGTCTCGCTTCCGGTCCGCGAGGCAAGGCAGACTTTGACGGAGGCTCACTCCGCCGTGCTGACCACCGGGGCAGACAGGGACGCTCTTGTCCGCCGTCTGGAGTCCGAGTTTACCGGCACGACCTCCAAAGGCGCTGAGGTTAAGGAGGTTGACATCCGCCGGATGGTACTGGACGCGCTTCCTTCCAAGGTTGAACCGACCGGCAAGGATGTCCTGTCGCTGACCGAGGCCTTGTATGTCAGGAAGGTGGCCGCCTCGCTTGGGGCGAAGGTTGAGGTGGAGATGTCCGACGAGGCTCTTGTGGAAAGGATCAAGGCTTGCCTGAATGCCGGTGGTGGCTTCGGCTGGTTCGAGGGTATGCGCTCCTCTCCGGTCGTGACCGCTGTCGTGCTTGAGCGTTTCGCCAAGATGCGTGACGCGGGTCTTGATTACGGAGGGATTGAATGCGACTCTTCTGTCAAGTGGCTGGACAGCAATCAGTTCCTGCGCAGCGGAGTCAGTCCTCGCTGGTGCGGACGGCTCTCGATGGAGGAATATACCTATGTGCGTTCCATGTACTCTTCCGTGCCGTTTGATGTCTCTGCACAGACAAGGAACGAAAAGTCTGATTATTCAAGAAACTTCAAGGACTTCAGGAAATCGGTGAAAGACTATCTTGTGCCTTCCGCGAAAGATGGTCGTGGGCTGAACGGGCAGATTCTTGCCAAGGCTCGCAGAATCAAGACTTTGGCTAATCTGACAGGCAATGATGGCGGTTTGTTGTTGGCTTCCTCATGGGGGCTGAAACTCTCCGCGGAATCGAAGATGAACCAGTCGATGGCCGCTGATGTCCAGTCGCTTCTTGAATATGCCGTACAACATCCTGATGGCGGTTGGTATTATCCTAACGCAGTGATGCCGTTCAGAGGCTTGCTGGAGAGCGAGGCCTATGCGCATTCGATGCTTTGTGACTTGCTGTCAAGTGAATATGTGGAGGCCGCCCTTCGACACTTCGGCAAACTCAGTGCAGTGCAGGCTCGTGGATCGGCGAATTCGGTCACTGAGCCTGTCGAAGTTACCGCTAAACAGATCGCCGACGGCATACGTCTTTGGCTGATGCTTCAGAAAGAGACTCAGAAATGGGGTGGGGATCCCGCTTTCGTGGATGCCCTCAACTCCGTGCTGACCGGCCCGGCTGACATCCTTGCCACAAAGGTCATAAGCCTGACAAAGACATATTCAGTACCTTTCTCAAAGGTGAAGGCCGCAGGAAACGGCTTCACGGTCGAGCGCCATTTCTACAAAGAGGTAAAGGGCGAGGACAGGAAGAAGAACCGTCTGGAGATATTCCCGGGAATGAAACTCAGTGTTGGTGACAAGATAACTGCCGAGTATCGGATCTGGAATCAGGAGAACCGTAGTTTCGTGAAATTGACCGCCCCTCGCGAGGCGGCTTTCCGCCCGTCTGACCAACTTTCCGGAGCTTACGGCTGGTGGCTCCGCCCTCTTGCCGTGAACGGAGTCTGGTCGGTGACCCCTCAGGGCTACAGAAATGTCAAGACTGACCGCACGGAGTACTGGTTCGATGTCTATCCGGAGGAGAAAACAACTGTGACGGAGGACTTCTTCATAACCCAGGAGGGCATATTCACCGCTCCTGTCGTGACGATCGAGTCCCTCTATGCTCCTCATTACAGGGCGAATGATGCATATTCCGGTGAAGTTAAGACTGTAAAATAAACCTTTGCCGGGAGAAAGGCTTCCCGGCTGTTGACTAAAAGAGATAATCCGATGAGATCTTTGTTTCTTGGTTGTCTGGCGCTCTTGGCTATGGCCGGCTGTTCGGAACGAACGGATCCCACCCCAGAATTGCTACCTCTCCCTCAAGAGGTCGTGTGGTCGAAAGGTGCTTTCCAAAAATCTGAAGTAAGTTTGTCTGGAGACCCTTCAGTTGTGGGAATCGTAGGGGAGTGGCTTGACGGGGCCGGGATCAAACGCTCGGACACGGCCACCGGAAAAGTGAATGTCCGGCTGGTTGAGCGTATAGATCAAGCCGTTGTTAATCAGGAAGAAGCATATAATCTGACTGTCTCTCTGGAAGAGATAAGCATCGAGGCGGTCACGGAAAAAGGTGTCTATTGGGCTGTCCAGACATTGCGCCAGCTGACTGACAGGTCAACTCGTGAGGTCAGAATCCCTTGCTGTGAAATCATAGACTGGCCCGCGTTCGGAATCCGTGGCTTTATGCACGACACGGGACGCTCGTACATAAGCCTGGAGGAAATCAAGCGCGAGATAGAGATCCTTTCGCTCTATAAGATCAACACTTTCCATTGGCATCTGACTGAGAATCAGGCCTGGAGGCTTGAAAGCAAGATTTATCCGCAGCTTACCTCCCCTGAGAATATGACCCGTTACCCGGGATGCTGCTATACCCAGGAACAGGTCCGGGAGTTTCTCGATTTCTGCCGCAAGCATCATATTCTTGTGATTCCGGAGATAGATATGCCTGGTCACAGCGAGTCTTTCACCAGAGCATTCGGGTGCGATATGCAAAGCCCGAAAGGCAAGGGCATCCTCAAGGAACTTCTTGCCGAGGCGTGCGACCTGTTTGCGGAAGAGCCTTATTTTCATATAGGTACGGATGAAGTCCATTTCAAGGATCCTGATTTCGTCCCGGAGATGGTGGCTTTGGTGCGCTCGAAGGGCAAGAAGGCGATCTCTTGGAGTCCTGGTTGTGAATATGCTCCCGGAGAGATTGACATAGCTCAGATTTGGAGCTATATGGGCAAGGCCAAGCCTGGAATCCCGTCCATAGACAGCCGGTTCCGCTATGCGAATCATTTTGATCTGTTCGGAGACATTGTGGCTGTCTATAACAGCCGGATCTGCGATGCTGAATATGGCAGTGAGGATGTCCTGGGCACCATTATGGCCGTGTGGAATGACCATAAACTGCCGGATGAACGTAATATTCTGTTGCAGAACGCGTTTTCCCCATATATTCTGGCCATCGCCGAACGTTCGTGGATAGGTGGGGGAAGCGAGTATTTTGACGGCAACGGAGTCATCCTCCCCGATGAATCAAGTGATGTCTTTAAGAAATTCGCTGATTTCGAGCGTCGTATGCTCTGGCATAAGGACAAATTCCTTAAAGGGGAGCCTTTCCCTTATGTGAGGCAGACGAACGTTCATTGGGCGGTCACGGACGCTTTTCCTAATGAAGGCGATCTTTCCCGTTCCTTCCCGCCGGAGGACGGAATCTCCGACAGCTATTCTTTTGAAGGTAAGGAATATGGCGTGCACCGAGTCACCGGGGCAGGAATATACTTGCGCCACTTCTGGAGTTTATGGTATCCGTTCCCGGCTTTGTTCAAGGATCCGGTCGAGAACAGCACGGCTTATGCTTACACGTGGGTGTATTCACCAAAGGCTCAGGATGTCGGGATGTTGGTTGAGTTCCAAAACTATAGCCGTTCGGTGAACGATATGCCGCCGCCAGAGGGACGCTGGGACTATCGTGGAAGCCGGATCTGGCTGAATGATCAGGAATTGCTTCCGCCGGCGTGGACGAATTCCCCGGATGTGAGGAGCCCTGAGATTGACCAAGGTAACGAGAATTGTACCGCTCGTCCGCCGCTTCCTGTCCATCTGAACAAAGGATGGAACAAAGTGTTTATGAAATTACCTGTCGGAAAGTTTACGACTCCGGAGATCTGGCTGGTCAAGTGGGCGTTCACGGCTGTGTTTGTCACTCCGGACGGAAGCCGTGCGGTCGATGGACTGATCTATTCGCCGGACAAATCAAAATAACTCATACAATATTCCTATGATGAAAAGAACCTTTTGGCTCATTGCCTTGTCGTTGCTGTCGTTGACATTGTCGGCATCAGATTCGTTGAGGATCCATAATCCTCAGATTCCCATCCTGTTGGATCGCATGGACAATGTCCTGTTCCAGATCCGTGTCCCTGACGCTGTGCAGGGGGATGTGCTTGAATCATTGACCGTGGAGTTCGGACCGGACACTGATCTGAAATCCATCGCCGGGCTGCGCCTATTCTATTCCGGAACAGAGGCCGTGCGGCGTCAGGGGCTGCGTTTCAGCCCGGTGGAATATATCTCTGCCCATAATGTGTGGAACACACGTTCCGCCAATCCGTCATATTCAGTGATGCAGGAGCAGGCCTCGAAGATCGGACGCAAGGTGGTTCTTCATTCCCGCCAGCCTATGGCCGGTGGCATCAATTATTATTGGGTCAGCGTCCGGATGAATCCCGATGCGTCTTTGCTGACAGAGTTGCGCGCGAGGGTGTCTGAGGTTGTGGTTAACGGGAAGAAAGTTCCTGTGGCCTGTGATTCGAGGGAGGTTGTCCGCAGGATGGGCTTCGGCGTGCGCCACGCGGGTGACGACCATTCGATGGCTTACCGTATTCCGGGCTTGGTCACAACCAACTCGGGAAGCCTTATCGGAGTCTATGACGTTCGTTGGAACAGCAGCGTTGACCTTCAGGAACGCATTGACATCGGTGTGAGCCGAAGCACGGACAAGGGGCAGACCTGGGAACCGATGCGTATCGCTATGTCTTTCGCGGACGTCGACGGACTCCCTTCCGGTCAGAACGGGGTAGGGGATCCGGCGGTTCTGGTTGATGAGAAAACGGGAACCATCTGGGTGATGGCCGCTTGGACTCACGGAATGGGTAACGGCAGAGCCTGGACTAACTCGATGCCTGGGATGGAACCGATGGAGACCCCGCAGCTGATGCTGGCGCGCAGCGATGACGACGGACGCACTTGGAGTGAGCCTATCAATATCACGAAGCAAGTCAAGGACCCGTCCTGGTGCTTCCTCCTGCAAGGTCCCGGACGAGGCATAACGATGCGTGACGGCACATTGGTGTTCGCGATCCAGTTCATCGACAAGGACAGGATGCCGCACGCCGGAATCATATTCAGCAAGGACCATGGCGAGACCTGGCATATTCATAATCCCGCCCGTTCCAACACGACGGAGGCCCAGGTGGCTGAGGTTGAGCCTGGAGTGCTGATGCTGAATATGCGGGACAATCGTGGCGGTGCGCGCGCCGTGATGACAACCCGTGACCTGGGACGCACCTGGAACGAGCACGTCTCGCACAGGACAACCCTCCGCGAGCCGGTCTGTATGGCCAGCCTGATCGCGGTTCCGGCTGAGAAAAATGTGTTGGGCAAGGATTTGTTGCTGTTCTCCAATCCGGACACGACCGACGGCCGCCGCGACATCACTATAAAAGCCAGTCTGGACGGCGGAGTGACATGGCCTTACAGCCTGCTGCTCGACGAAGGAGACAGCTGGGGATATTCGTGCCTCACAATGATTGATTCTCAGACAGTCGGCATCCTTTACGAATCAAGCGTGGCGCACATTACATTTCAGGCGGTCAAATTGAAGGATATTGTAAGATGAGACGATTGTTATTGATTTTTCTTGTTTCGTTTGCGGTTTCGCCGCTTTTCGCCCGTGAGAGGATAAAAGTGGCTTGTGTCGGCAATAGTGTCACCTATGGCTATGGACTTGAGAATCGTGAGACGGAAAGTTATCCGTCAAGGCTTCAGGCATTGCTTGGCGAGGAATATGATGTCCGTAATTTCGGACACTCCGGGGCCACGCTCCTGCGCCGGGCATACCGTCCTTACACGGAGCAGCAAGCGTACCGCGACGCATTGGATTTCGCGGCTGACATAGTGGTCATCCATCTGGGGCTGAACGATACCGACCCCAGAGCCTGGCCAAACTACCGTGATGAGTTCGTGGCTGATTATCTTGACCTTATCGAGGATTTTCGTAAGGTGAATCCCGAATGCAAGGTTTGGGTCTGCCGTATGACCCCGATATCGCATCGTCACCATCGTTTCAAGTCCGGAACCAGAGACTGGTACTGGATGGAGCAGGAGCGCATAGAGCTTGTCGCGAAGGTCGCCGGGACAGGTTTGATTGATCTTCAAAAATCTTTGTATTCACGTCCTGACCTGCTCCCGGACTCCTTGCATCCGAATGCGGAAGGAGCGTGCATCATGGCTCGCACGGTATATTCAGCGTTGACAGGAGATTTCGGAGGCCTCAGGATGCCGGAAATATATTCGGACGGAATGGTTTTGCAGCGTGGCCGTCCTCTTGAGATAATGGGAACGGCTGACGCTGGTGAGAAGGTGACTGTCAGGCTGGCTGGGCAGAAAAAATCGGCTGTTGCGGCATCTGATGGCCACTGGAGCATCTGCCTTGATCCATTGGCTGCGGCCAAAGGACTGACTCTGAATATCTCGACACCGAAACGTAACCTTCGGTATAAAGACGTCGCGGCCGGTGAGGTCTGGGTTTGTTCGGGACAGTCCAATATGGCGTTCAAGACCATGTCGATGGTGTCTGAGGAACGTTCGGAGGTTTTGGAAACTGTTGACAGGCAAGGTGATAATGTCCGTCTGTTTAATATGAGGGCGAGATGGAGCACTGACAACAGGGTTTGGGACAAGGCGGTCTATGATTCGCTCAACCGCTTGCGGTTCTTCCATCCAGCCGTGTGGGAGTATGGATCCAGAGAGTCGGCTGATTCGTTCTCGGCGATCGGACTTGCGTTCGGACAGATGCTTGCGGATTCCCTCAATGTGCCGATAGGCCTGGTCCTCAACGCCGTCGGAGGTGCCGCCACGGAGTCATGGATAGACCGTAAAACCCTTGAATTTGAGTTTCCTGACATCATGATTGACTGGCGTCGCAATGATTTTGTCATGCCATGGGTCCGGGAGATCGCGTCGGTGAACATCAAAGATGCGGAAAACCCTCATCAGAGGCATCCTTTTCACCCTTGCTATCTGTTTGAGGCTGGCATTGAGCCGTTGGAACACTATCATGTACGTGGAACCATTTGGTATCAAGGCGAGTCAAACGGCCACAATGTTGAGGTTCACGAGCGTTTGTTCCCGCTTCTTGTCCAAAGTTGGCGTTCCTACTGGAACGATCCGGACATGCCTTTCCTCTTCGTACAACTTTCAAGTCTGAACCGTCCGAGCTGGACTTGGTTCAGGGATAGTCAAAGACGATTGGCCGAGGCCATTCCGGCCTGTGCCATGGCTGTCAGCAGCGACAGGGGCGACTCTATTGACGTGCATCCTCGCCGCAAGCTGGATGTCGGGAGACGCTTGGGTGTCCAGGCTCTTTATAATGTCTATGGTGACAGGGATGTGGTGCCGTCCGGCCCTGTCATCCGCTCCGCCCGTTTGGACGGTAAGGATGTCGTGCTTGCTTTTGACTGGGCGGACGGGTTGAGGTCTGCTGACGGAGACAGGCTACGTACGTTTGAACTGGCGGGAGAGGATGAACAGTTCCGCCCGGCGGAAGCCATTGTGGAAGGCTCGGCGGTCAGGTTGCGCAGTGACGCTGTGCCGTCAACCAAGTGGGTCCGCTATGGTTGGCAGCCCTTTACCCGGGCCAATCTTGTGAACAGTGCCTTCCTGCCGGCCTCGACATTCCGCCTGGCTGTTGAATAAGTGACTTTTCCGCATGTTCGGGTGATTCGGGTGAGGAATATAGTGTCTCTGCTCCTAAGAAAATGGTTTTCAGGGATATTCAATGTGACGGATGTGCTTTGGGCCTACTGAGGACGGTATGTCGGGATACGAGTATGAAGAAAAAACTCAAAAAAAGTTCAAAAAAGTTTGCAGTAATCAAAAAAAGTAGTACCTTTGCATCACCCGAACGATGAACAACGGGACAACGATTCGGGAGCTTAGCTCAGTTGGTTCAGAGCGTCTGCCTTACAAGCAGAGGGTCGGGGGTTCGACTCCCTCAGCTCCCACCAAAAAAGACCTCTTCAGGATTCCTGAAGAGGTCTTTTTCTATGTATATGTCCCACCCGAATGTTATGGCAAGTCGTGGGGCAAGTCCAAAACGGATCAAGCATCAAATCTAAGAAGCTGTTTTGAATTGTTTGAAATGTTCTTTGAGGTGAAAAATCTTCAT
>OQVR01000261.1_pt1 | contig 22946 bp, 17 predicted proteins | sample 1691521 | NCBI WGS metagenome assembly OQVR01 (sample SAMN03418256, study PRJEB22391) | human gut metagenome | biome: human-gut; feature: organic feature; material: feces | host: Homo sapiens | place: Tanzania | collected 2013-01
TCTTCGAGTGGAGCGACGAGGAGCAGCGCCTTATGGCTACTCACCATCCGTTCACAATGCCAAACCCGGACGATATCCCATTGCTCGACGAGCATCCTGAGCAGGTACGCGCTAAGGCATACGACTTTGTTTGCAATGGTATCGAGGTAGGCGGCGGTAGCCTCCGTATCCACGACAGCAAGCTGCAGGAGAAGATGTTCGGCATCCTCGGTTTCACAGAGGAGCGCGCCATGGCACAGTTCGGCTTCCTCATCAATGCCTTCAAGTATGGAGCACCACCTCACGCTGGTCTCGCATTCGGTCTCGACCGTTTCGTGTCTATCATGGCAGGTCTTGACTCTATCCGCGACTGCATCGCATTCCCGAAGAACAACAGCGGACGTGACGTGATGCTCGACGCTCCTTCTGCTATCGATCAGAAGCAGCTTGACGAACTTCAGTTGAAGGTAGATTTGAAAGCTTAGTAATCATTTTGATCACAATATACGTTGATATAAATCAATAAATGTGAAAAATATTAAGAAAAAGTCCGGAAATCCGGACTTTTTTTGTATTCAGACGTTGGCTTTTGGAAAATATTTAACTAATTTTGTAAACAAAGGGAACCCAAGCGTGTTGAACGTAAGGGACTTTATTAATGTTTTTATTAGATTATGGCAGAAAAGAAAGCAACAGAAAAGAAGGTGGCTGCAAAGAAGACAGCTACAAAGACTACAGCAACTAAGACTACTACAAAGCGTTGTGCTACAAAGAAGGCTGAAGTAGTTGTGAATGTGGACGCAGAAAGCGTTGGCTTCCGCGCTGGTGATGTTTATCAGGCACTGGCTGCAGCAGGCAAGGCACTGAGCGTTCAGGAAATCGCAAAGGCTGCTAACATCAGCAGTGAAGAAGTTTACCTCGGTATTGGCTGGCTCTTCAAGGAGGGCAAGGTAAAGAACGAAGAGAACCTCATCACCTTGGCATAAGCAAGGTAAAATTGCATACGAAAGGAGCTTTTACATATCTTTATGTAACAGCTCCTTTTCTATTTGTATATACCGATAAATATTGCTCATTTTTATTTTAAGAAATGATAAAAAATATTTATCTTTGCATATCTAAAACTTTTAATAATATGACTCAAGATAGAAATCACCTGGTAATCATGGCTGGTGGAGTAGGAAGTCGTTTCTGGCCGATGAGCACAGAAGACAATCCGAAACAATTTATTGATATCCTCGGAGTAGGCAGAACCCTTCTGCAGCTTACATACGACAGATTCAAGGGAATCTGTCCGCTTGAGAATGTTTGGGTGGTGACGAACAAGAAGTACGCCGCACTGGTGCGCGAGCAGCTTCCTGAAGTGCCTGCCGAGAACATCCTTCTTGAGCCATGTCGTCGCAACACGGCGCCATGTATAGCATACGTCACATGGCGCATCAAGGCTATCAATCCGAAGGCTAATGTAGTAATCACACCGAGCGACCACTTCGTTACCGATGTGGAGGAGTTCCGCCGTGTCATCACGTCGAGCATGAAGTTTACAGCTGAGACCGACGCTATTGTCACCCTCGGCATGTCGCCGACACGCCCCGAGACTGGCTACGGCTACATTCAGGCTGACCTCTCTACAGCGTCGCCACGCAACCGCGAGATATATCGCATCGACTCGTTCCGCGAGAAGCCCGACCTGGAGACTGCGAAGGAATACATATCGCATAAGAACTATTTCTGGAACGCAGGCATCTTCGTATGGAGCGTTGCTACAATCGTGAACGCTTTCCGCGTTTACAGCCCTACAATAAGTAATATTTTCGAGAGCATGCTGCCTATCTACGGCACGCCGGCTGAGCGCGATATGATTGACCAGCGCTATCCTGAGTGCGAGAATATCTCTGTCGACTATGCCATTATGGAGAAGGCGGAGGAGATATTCGTGTGTCCAGCCAACTTCGGATGGACCGACCTCGGCACATGGACTTCGCTGATGTTGCAGAAGCATCACGATCTTTATGGCAATACGGTCATCGGCAACAACGTACATCTTTACGATTCGCACAACTGCGTGGTGCATACTCTGAACGAGAAGAAGGTTGTTGTTCAGGGACTTGACGGATATATCGTTGCAGAGAACGACAACTCACTGCTTGTATGCAAGCTTTCTGAGGAACAGCGCATACGCCAGTTTGCGGAAGATTAATTACCGCGTAGCGGAAACATCATTACCACACTTCGGTTACATTGTTACCGCGCAACGGTTACACTATTACCAGTCTGTGGTAATATTATTGTGGCTCATCCGGAATTAGGAGTAATTCAATTATGAACATATAAGTAGCGGAGGTCTCCGGCCTCCGCAGTACCAAGTCGAATACAAATCATTATTACTAATAATAGAGTTTGTATCATTGGTTACTGCGGAGGCCGGAGACCTCCGCTACTATAAGATATTACCTGTTCGGCAACCAGCGCTGCTCAACCGAAACTTCTACGCTGAAACTCGGGTTGAAGTTGTAGCGCAAAGTTGCTCCGATGCGGTCTCCGAAGTTGCCGATGTCGTACATGGAGTAGGGCGAGAGTCCGAAAGCGTTGCGGCTGAATGGCCCCATGCCGTATCCACCGTAGTAACCGTCGTACAGACCATAGCGCAGTCGGTTGGAAATATTGTTCGTTATCGACTTCTGTGCGTAGATGTATGCCTCCCAATGTTCGTTGAACTGATATCCAAGAACCGCCGACAATCCGGCTTCGCGCCAGTTGTTGCCGGCATAGTTGATGTTGTTGAAGTAGCCGCCGACGGCTACCGACAGCTTGTCGGTGACGGGCATGGCGTACATCAACGCTATGTTCTCCTGAAAACCAGCACCTCTGTGCGCTCCCTTGCCGAACTCGGCGAATACGGACGCTCCTACCTGCACGTTCAGTCCGCGATGCAGCGCCCAACTGTTGAATCCGCTGCACCAACCGAATGGGTAGCGGTTGATTGGCGATGCCGTTGTGGTGCTGAGTGTGGGCAGATGCAGCGAGTCGTCGTGAGCCGGTTGCAGCTCGTACGACGGTTCTTCTGCTTCCTGCAGTTTGCGCAAGCGTCCGCCGTAGCGTGTCGGCATGATACGCTGCGGAGCCGATTCGTCGAAACGAATCTGGCTGTTGCCCAGAGTGCCTGTTGTAGCATTTGTCTCTTGTGCTTTAGCCGTCATGGTGAAAGCTGATGACAAGAGCAATGCTACGAGTGTTCTTGTCTTTATTGTCATAATAAGTCCTCTTTATTACTCGCCGAGATACTGTCCGATGAAGAATATCGCACCGGTCTGTTTCTCTGTGATGATGTAGACGAACGGACGGTTGGCGTGGAACTTCACGTGGCGCGGCTCGTTGGGATCGAGTGCTGTCATCGCAACCATTCCTGCTGTGATGGCAGCAGCCTTAGTGCCTTCCTCGCTAACCTCAATCTTTGCCTTCTGCAGCATCTTCGAGATGAAGATATTTGCGTCTGACATGTTATTGAAGTTGGCTGCGCCGTTGAAGATGGACGGAGCACCGAGCTTCGATACGGCGTCGTTAAGCACCACCTCCGTGTTTGTTGTGAACTTCGGCAGCTTGAGGTCTACAACGCACTTCTGCATGTCTCTGTACAGCGAGCCTATCTTCTGTGCGTCTACCTGCTTCATCATCTCCTCGATAGACACGCCTTCCTTAGGCAGCAATATGGTCATGCTGTATGTGCGGTTGCCGTAGGGCAGGGTGACAGCCTCGAAGGTGTCGTTGCTGAGATAGCTGAAGTCGTCCTCCTGATGCATCATCTGTACGCGCTTGATGTCGCGAGTATATCCGCGGAAGTTCTCCTCCTTTGTCTCAGCCTTCTCGAACGGCGTCTCCCATGTGCCTTCAAAGTATATGGCGTTCATCAGAACCGCAGCGTCGGCTGCCGAGAGCTGGTCGATAATCTTCGGAATCATACCGTTGGTCTGCTTGCTGCACCACTCGTTAATCTTGTCAACAGCTTTGCTCGTAGAGAAGTCGAGATTCTCCACATTAGCGTCGTACATGCCGAGCACGGTTTTCTGGAAGTCGCGCTTCAGCGAGAAATGCTTGTCGGCGGCAATGCAGTTGGCTATGTTGATAGTCGTCTGCTTGTCGTTTGTTGCGGTGCTGTTGAGCAATGCGCGATACGCCTCGTTGAGCGCTTGAAGCGAAACATCGTCAACGCCGAGCGTCTTCAATATTTCCTTCTGCGTGGCGCCGTCGGCACCGTTAGCCAGCATACCCATCAAGAACGAAACGCTAAGCGGTGAGAGCACCTTGCTCTGCTTGTCGATTTGTGTCTTGAACAGGTTGACAGCGAATGTGTTGCCCTTGTTGATAGTGGCACGCTGGTCGTTCGAGAATGTGAGGAATTTCGAATCGATGTTCATGTATGCGTTGTCCGGTCGGGTGGCGTTGTCGCTGTCCTTCGTTACCTTGTTTGTTGAAGAGCAGCTTGCCAGTGCCAATGCTGACAAACCGGCAAGTGCTGCTGTCTTTATCTTTTTGTTCATATATAGCTTGGGTTATTCCTCCTCTGGGGTAATGAGCTTGTAGCCCTTACCATGGATGTTGATAATCTCGATCTGATCGTCGTCCTTTAGGTGCTTGCGCAACTTGGTGATGTACACGTCCATTGAGCGAGCGTTGAAGTAGTTGTCGTCAATCCAGATTGTCTTCAGAGCGAAGTCGCGCTGCAGAATCTCGTTGGCGTGGCTGCAGAGCAGAGCGAGCAGTTCGTTCTCCTTTGTTGTGAGCTTAGTCTGCTTATCGCCGATAACGAGCAACTGCTTCTGAGTGTCGAATGTGAATCGACCGATGTGGTATACCGAGCTCTCCTTGTTCTTCTTGCCACGAACGCGGCGCAGGATAGCCTCAATACGGAACACGAGCTCCTCCATTGAGAATGGTTTGGTGATATAGTCGTCGGCACCAATCTTGAAGCCTTCGAGAATGTCCTCCTTCATTGTCTTTGCGGTGAGGAAGATGATAGGTATCTCGGCGTTAGCCTGGCGTATTTCCTGAGCAAGAGTGAAACCGTCCTTCTTAGGCATCATCACGTCGAGCACACAGATGTCGTATTTAGTTTTCATAAAAGCCTTGTAACCTGCATCGCCGTCTGGGCACAGGTCGGCTGCGTAGCCCTTAGCCTGCAAGTATTCACGAAGCAACATGCCGAGGTTCTCATCGTCTTCACAAAGTAAGATTTTCAAATTGTCTTCCATAATCGTATTCTGTTTTTAATTGTTTTTATTCTGTTATTTTAATTCTATTTGCGCACTTTGCGTGTTGTTCCGTCGGCGTAGCGCACGATGGTTATGCCCTTAGCCGGAGCGTTGAGGCGCTGTCCGTCGAGCGAGTAGTAGCCGGTAACTACGTTAGCATCTTCGTTGTCCACCTGCTTGATGCCAGTCTCGCCAGACTCTACGCGGCATTTTGCTGCGTTCTCTATGGTTGTCTTTATCTGGTCGCCGTTAGTCACCTTCTTGATAATCAGAGCGCATACGTTCAGCTTCGATTTGTTCTGAATCAGCTTGTGCTGCGAGATGTTTTCGAATGTAACTGTGTAGGTCTGCGTTGTGCCTACGGTATAAGGGCGAGTCAGCGAACCTTCTACGCCATACTGCACGCCTTTGCTGTCGATGGCAACTTGGTTGAATTCCAGTCCGTATATAGTAGATTCGTTGCCTTTGAATCTGTCATATTCAGGCAATACCTGATCGTCCCATTCGCCTACGCGGTTTGCCTGTCCCCATTTCTCGTTCTTCAGTCCGTCGGCTGTGAGCACGTATGCAACGCTGTACTCGGTGCCCTCGTCTGTATCCAGGCAGGGCAGAACGCTGGATGTTACGTTGATGTCCTTTCCGTCGTATGTGGCTTTTACGCTAATGTCGAACGAAGCCGTCTTGTCCAACTCGTATTTGAAGTTGCTTTCGCCGTCAGATGTGTTCACCTTCTCGTCTCTTGCACACATGATGAGCGGACGGTTTGTGTTCTTCCATGTTGAAGACAGCATGCTGCTGTATGCATTTGTTGCGAGAGCGTCGCCCTCATGAATTGAAATGCCGATGAAGTCGTCCGGATAGAGTCTTTCCAACGACTCCATGATGGCAATGCCGCGTGGACAATACTGGCACCACAAGCCGGTTACGTCCTCGAACAATACACGCTTCTTTGCAGCCTGCAAAACAGTCCAACGCTCAATGTATGTATATGATATTGATGTCTCGTTAGGATGTCCGTCCACTTCAGTCACGTTGAAGATAACATCGCTCTTGCCAAGTGATTTGCCAGGCTTAATCGGAATCATCACCTGCTGTGTGTTGTCGAACGGAGTCTCGAAGTCGATAGTCTGTGGCTCGCTTGACTCCTGTGTGTCGAAGTCGTAGAGTGTGTATGTAATCTGCTTAACGGGATTCGTTCCGTAATTGATGAGGTTTATCGGAGCGTTCACGAACTCGTCGTTCGGACTTACCGTCACCTTGCCTGCTGTCATCGGCGCCACATTGTAGGAGTCGGCAACAGCGTTGAGCGATGCACCCGTCAGCAAGACGAGCAACAGAGATAGAATGTTTCGTAGGCTTTTGTTCATATTCGTCGATTTTAATTGTGTGATTCTTTTGTTCGGTGCCTATAATCTTTTGCTATAGGCACCGAATCTCTCTAATATTTTAATTAATCCTTTATTATCGGCAATTTGATTGTGAACTTCGTTCCCTTGCCGTATTCGCTCTCAATAGAGATGTCGCCGTCGTGGAGCATAACAATCTTCTTAACGTAAGCCAATCCCAATCCGAAGCCTTTCACATCGTGTACGTTGCCGGTATGAACGCGGTAGAACTTGTCGAACACCTTGCGGAAGTTGTCCTTCTTTATGCCCAAACCGGTGTCGCGTACGGAGAAGTAGAGGTGGTCGTTGTCGTTCCATGTGCGTAGATATATATCCACTGGCTGGTCGGGTTTGCGATACTTCACGGCGTTGTCCAAGAGATTGTTGAGTACGTTCTGGAAGTGTACCTCGTCTACGTACAGCGTTGAGTCGACAGCCTCAATCTCTGTGTATATCTTTCCGCCTGTGTGTTCCACGCGCAGCGAGAATGAGTTGGATATGTTCTCCACCATCTCGTTGAGGTCGAGCTTCTTCTTCTTGAACACAGCCTTCTTGCGGTCGAACATTGACATTTGCAGCACCTTCTCTACAAGGAAACGCAGACGTTTCGACTCGTCGAAGATAACCTGACCCAAGTGCTTCGTCATAGCCGGACTCTTTGTTACCGACTCGTCGTTCATCATCTGGGCTGCGAGCGAAATGCTTGCGATAGGTGTCTTCAGTTCGTGCGTCATATTGTTGATGAAGTCGTTCTTTATCTCGGTGTAGCGTTTCTGCCTAAAGATAACTACGATTGTGAAGATGAACGTCACGAGCAACACGAGTGTGAAGGCTACAGACGGAATCATGAATCTAACAGACGAGAAGATGTACGAACCCATGTCGGGGAAGTGGATGCGCACAACGCCCATCTTCGATTGTGGGTCGTTGCGGAACAATACCTGCGAGTAGGTGAACTCTTCGCCTTCGTCTGTGTAATCAGGACAGCGATATACTTCGCGTCCGTCCTGTGTGCTGACGGTAAAGTGGTAGGGTATGTTCACTCCGTTGTTCATCAACTCTGCTTTGAGGTCCTGATCGAGCAACTTGAAGTTGATGCGTTCCTTAAGCGGACGCTCCGAAGCGGAGTAGAGTATAGAGTAGACCACCTCGTCGAGCAGCGCCTTCTGATAGATATAGCGGTTCTTTACTATTTCCTGCAGCGACTTTGAGGCTTCGCTCAGCGAGTTCTTGTCTGTATGCAGAATCATTCCCTTCGGCATCTGCGATGGCTTTATCGTGATTGTCTTTAACTCGAACGAAGAATAAACCGTGCCGTCCTTTCCTGCCACCGAGTATTGGTGCGACTGCTGAATGCTTCCGTCCATGTTGCCAGTGCGTGTACCTACAGAGTCCTTGCGGAAGGCGCGACGTTCAGTCTCGTTCACGTCCTTCTCAAGATAACGCAGGGTCTCGTTGAGTTCCAGATTGCGTGAAGCCTGGTACAAGGCGCGGTTGACCGACTCGTCGAACTGCTCCTTTTTCATGTCTACCATCGCCTGGATGTATTTCAGCTGAAGGAATAGCAATCCAAGGAAAGAGAATCCCATGATGATTGCTATGGTCCATATTGTCTTTTTCTTCATAATCTTAAATCTTACATCTGCAAAGATAAATATCTTAGTTGATACTGATGTGAAAATAGTTAATAAAAAACGAAAGATTCGCAATTATTAACCAAAATAAGCGGTTATAATTGCGAATCTTTAATTATGTGTAACGCATTAAGCTTCCTGATATCATAATAATCTATGCGTTTATGTACATCATATATCGTTTGTGTACATTATATATATTGTGCAGCTTTTACTGTCTCGAACTGATAAAGCCTTCAAGGTTTGCATATTTGCGTTTCATCAGTCGGTTGTAGACGTTGCGCAGCCACAATCTGTGTGTTGCAATGAAACAGAGTCCGATGAATAGCATTGTCAGATAGGCAACGTTCTCTGAGAATACAGACTGCAGAATGTTTACAAGAATATTCGGCACAATAAACACGATAACTACCAGGACAATTTGAATGTAATTGGTTTTCAGTCCGGCTTTGTCTGTCATCTTGGTGTTCAGCGGAACCGTTATTTTGTTATACACAGCTGTCTGAAAGGCGATGAAGAACTGGAAGCCCATTGTGAATATCATGTAGCTCACGAGCATCAGCAGCGACCACTTGCCGCTTATCACTGCGGGCAGCATAAGCAGGAATGGCGCAATCAATAGCAGAGAGTAGAAAATATATTTTGCCTTGAGCAGCGAGAGGATGTTCTCGCGGTGTGTAAGCAGACAGTCAATATAGTTGCCCTCATAGCTCATCAGTCCGATAAGATTCATTGTGCCGAATATCATAAATGCATACAATCCCCAGAAGTTTGTCATGCCATCAGAGTCGTACACGTCCGACAACACTATAAACGCGCAGAGCAAAGCCATAGTGAAGAAGCCCGATTTCAAAGCTTTCTTTGGAGTGGCGTTTCTAAGGAGCAGCTTCATCTCGAGCTGCATGAAGAGTCCTATCTCGCCATACTTCTCGAAGAAAGCGAACTTGTTCACCTTCTTCACGCTCTTCTTCACTTCAGAACGCATAAGTTCTTTCTCTATGCTTGCGTATTGCAGACGACGGTTTATAAGTACAATCGCAGCAAGCGCTATAATGCCAAATAATATCGGCAGCACGCTATGCTTGTCGAGCATCGTGCCAACGTATGAGTAGATATCCGTAAACTGTGCCCAGCCTGCGTTGCTGCCAACGTACAGCGGCATTGCCTCTATACCATATATTATAATAGGTAGCGCCCACCATAGTTCGGTTTGTTTGATTAGTGTGCGTGCTATCGAATACCACTGGCTGTTGATAAGTATGAGCACCAAGCAGAGCAGCATTGTCTGCGTAGCTGTTGCAAGACCATAGCTGAACACTATCGACATTAACGCATAAGGTAATAAGAATGCGAACCAAATGAAGTTGCCTTTACTTATGAGCGAGTTGTAGACGAAAGCGTCAATACATGTGTAGCGCGGCAAAGGCAGCAATATATAAGGCTTGACGATGTGTGCAGGAGTCTGCTGCATCGTAAACCTCATACCGAAGTCAACAAGCAAGAGAAACGGCATGCCTATGAACAGATTCTCTGTAGCCGTTGCGGTATTGTCGCTGTTTGCTAATTGAGAGAACAATATCGCCAATCCCATAAGATAGATGACGAGAATAAGCATCGAAAGGTAAATGAAAAACTTTGCTACCTTGTTTTCCATAGCACTCAAACTGCGGTTGTCGGCAAGCTTACGATGCCGCAACAGCAGTCTGATGAGTTCAAATTTAGGGATGGTGTATTTCATATATGTATTAAGTCTTTATTATCGCAAGTCGATAACTTCAGCAGTGGGGTAGTCTTTAGAATTGAACGTGAAGATACGGTCCGAGAGGTTCTTCGGTGAGAAGTTGCTCACGGTGATAGTGCTCCATTTGCCCTTATGCTTCATCTTTACCTTTGATGGCACGCCGGTTTTGCGGTTTATCGTGATATACATCTCCGGAATGCCTCTGTTTGGGTTCTGAGCCACAAGGTGTACCTCATCGTTTGCACCTGCGTTAGTGGCAGACATCTTGTAGCCGGTCTTGTACATGGTGATGAATGAGTAGGGATTCATCATCTGCTGCTGAGCCTGAGTAGGTGTACTTACGTTCACTTCGTTGTTCTTCTTCACGTAAGTCCACTGCGTCTTGCCGTTATACCACACCGTCATTTGCGGAGTGCGTGCGTTGAACTTGTTGCCCTTTATGGCTATAGTGCCCGATACCTTGCCAGTTGCAGCACTGCTCATCGTGAACGAAGCGCTTGCTCCGCCCGATCTGCCTACCACCTTTGCAGCATGGTCGAGAATCTTTCGTGCTGCATTGTTCTTCTGTGCTGCGCTTGTGCTCACACCAAGCCAAGCCATGCACATTGCCATCATAATTCCTAAAAACAAACGTCTCATAATATGAATGTGTTTAAAATTATATTTCGTTTAATTTCCTCACGGCATGTTCGTTCTGTCGTTAGCCTCTCAGCTGGTTCATGATTGCTGTCAGCTGACTCTCGTCTGCCACGAGTACATCACGAGGCTTGCTGCCGTGAGCCGCTCCTACGATGCCAGCCTTTTCGAGCTGGTCCATGAGTCGTCCGGCGCGGTTGTAGCCGATAGAGAAGCGGCGCTGAATCATACTCGTACTGCCTTGCTGGCTGACGATTACAGAGCGTGCTGCCTCCTCAAAGAATGGATCGAGATTGCCCATGTCTGCACCGCCGGTGTTGCTGCCGCCGTCAGAGTCGTCGCTCTTAGGTTCTGGCAACTCCATAGGATGAGTCGGACCCGACTGGTGTTCGATGAACTCGTTGATTTCGCAAATCTCTTTAGTGCTGATGAATGCGCACTGCACACGAGTAGGTTCGTTGCCGTTGAGATAGAGCATGTCGCCCATACCGATGAGCTGGTTGGCGCCCGGACGGTCGAGGATGATGCGCGAGTCGGTCATAGAGCTAACCTTGAATGCGATGCGTCCAGGGAAGTTAGCCTTGATGTTACCCGTGATGATTGACGTAGTAGGACGCTGCGTAGCGATAATCATGTGTATGCCGACTGCACGTGCCAGCTGTGCGATACGTGCGATAGGCATCTCCACCTCCTTGCCCGCAGTCATGATAAGGTCGCCGAACTCGTCGATGATAACCACGATGTATGGCATGAACTCGTGTCCGTGTTCCGGATTGAGTCGGCGGTGCAGGAACTTGTCGTTATATTCCTTTATATTACGCGCACCGGCGAGCTTCAGCAAGTCGTAGCGGTGGTCCATGAGTGTACACAGACTCTTCAGTGTGCGTACCACTTTCGTAACGTCGGTGATGATAGGTTCGTCGTCGTCGTCAACCTGCGCCATGAAGTGGTCGGCGATAGGCGAGTAGACGCTGAACTCAACCTTCTTCGGGTCGATGAGCACCAGCTTCAGTTCGTTCGGATGCTTCTTGTAGAGCAGCGAAGTGATGATGACGTTCAGACCGACCGACTTACCCTGACCCGTAGCACCGGCTACAAGCAGGTGAGGAATCTTCGTAAGGTCTGCCATGAACACCTCGTTGGTGATGGTCTTTCCGAGCACGATAGGCAGGTCGTACTTCGACTCCTGGAATTTCTTCGAGTTCAGGATGCTCTCCATCGACACGTTATGGCGCTTCTTGTTCGGCACCTCAATACCGATGGTGCCCTTGCCCGGTATCGGCGCAATGATACGCACGCCGAGAGCCGAAAGACGCAGCGCGATGTCTGCCTCCAGACCGCGAATCTTGGTGATGCGGATGCCTTCAGCAGGAGTAATCTCGTAAAGTGTGATAGTCGGACCGACAGTCGCCTTTATTTCGCAGATGTCGATGCCGAAACTCTTCAGCACCTTTATAATCTCCTCGTTGTTCGCTTTGATTTCGTCCATATCAATGTATGGCTTGCCTCCGTTCTCGTCCTTGGTGAGCAGGTCGAGTGACGGGTGCTTGTATCGTGTGAACGGTTCAAGCGGATTGATAGGCGTGTTGATTGTGTCGTCAGTAAGGTTGCCGCCCTTGGCCTTCTCGTCCTTTCCGACCTCAACTGTCAGTTTGTCGTCGCCTGTCTTCATGGGTTTTACGTCAGGTGTAGCCGTTGCAACGGGCGTAGCCTGCGCCTTGCTGGTCTTCTTCTGTCCGAGGTTAGAGAACTCCGTAAGGTCGATGACTGGTGTCGGTTCAGCCGACTTTGCCGTGTCTTTCTTCGCATTGGCAGTGTTGCTGCTTGTTGCAACCGATGCGGTGAATCCATTCTCTACGCTTGTTGTCTCGCTGTCGTTATTGTTCAGTTTGTCTGTAACAATCTCCGACGCCTTACCCGTGATTGACTTCAGCGGGTTGAACATGCGGCGTACCCATGTGATGGTCTGCTTGCTGATGAATGTGAGCAGCGCTATTGCTACGAAGAACAGCAACGCAGTGAGTCCGGGAGGGCCTACTACGTTCTCTATGAAGTTCACGCTAACGGCTCCGTGGTTGCCTCCAGGGTTGAATATCGCCTCGGGCAGTAGTGGTGCAAGCACTTTTGCGAGGAATATAGACACCCATATCATAGACACACCCATGCCGAAGAACCACTTCCATAAGCTCAGCTTGTATATTCCCATTGTCTTGATGCCTGCCACGAACAGGAAACAAGGAATCAGGAAGGCTGCGTAGCCGAAGTGCTCCGTGATGAGTATGTATGATATGATAGCTCCGTACGAGCCGCAATAGTTCTTTATTATCTTGTCATGGTTGAGCCACTCTCCTGGACGTAAGTTCTCGAGCAAACTCTGGTCTTCGGCTCCGGTATTTATGTAGGATACCATCGAGACTGTTAAATGTATCGCGAGAATCGCAATCATCATGCCTACCAAGAAGTCTGTTTTCTCACTTTTCAGGATGCTCTGCCATATTGTTGCTTCTTTAGAGTTAGATGCTTTGCGCTCTGTTTTCTTCTTTGCCATATTTTGTTTAAAATTGTGTCGTTTGTTGTGTCGTGTGCATCAAATCGTATGTTATATTCTGTAATGATTCGATTTACGGCTGTTTTCTACCGAAATTGCTTACAAAATTAGTGGAAAAAAGTCGGAAACAGCCATATTTTCGCACTTTTTTTCTAATTTTGCAAAATCTTTCAACATCGAGATGAAAACAATATACAATAAATTTGATAAGAACGTTATAAACGCTCTGCCGTTAGTGGATTTTCCGGGTAAGATCACGGTGGTGCTCAACGAGTCGGAAGCCGACCGCGCGGTGGATTATCTCCTCTCGTGCGAAATGTTGGGCGTCGACACCGAGACTCGCCCCGCGTTCCGCCGTGGGCAGAACCATAAGGTGGCGCTGTTGCAGGTTGCCACCAAAGACCAGTGCTTTCTGTTTCGTCTTAACCATATCGGCTTGCCCGATTCGCTTGTGCGCTTGCTGAGCAACAAGATGGTGCCAATGATTGGTCTTTCGTGGCACGACGACCTGCTCTCGCTCCATCGCCGTCGCGAGTTTGAGCCAGGCTGGTTCATCGACATCCAGGACATCATTGGCAACATAGGCGTGCAGGACAAGAGTCTGCAGAAACTTTACGCCAATCTCTTCGGCGAGAAAATCAGCAAGCGCCAGCGCCTCACCAACTGGGAGGCGGATGTGCTCACCGACAAGCAGAAGGAGTATGCCGCTATCGACGCATGGGCGTGCATAAAGCTCTACAACGAGATAATGCAACTGATGGCTACCCACGATTACGAACTGAAGGTAGTGGAGGAGAAGCCTGCCGAGTAATGTAAAAATACAAACGACTATATGTACAAAAATCTATATTTAAAGAAGGGTAAGGAGGAAAGCCTCAAGCGTTTCCATCCTTGGATATTCTCTGGTGCCGTAGCGCAGATTGAGGAAGGCGTTGAAGAGGGCGAAATCGTTCGCGTTTTCACCTCGCAGGGCGACTTCATCGCTGTCGGCATGTATCAGATTGGTTCTATCGCTGTGCGCGTGTTGTCATTCCGCGACGTAGAGATAGACGGCGAGTTCTGGCTCTCGCGCCTGCAGTCGGCTTGGCAGATGCGTCAGGCTATCGGACTCATAGGCCGCGAGAACAACAATACGTTCCGTCTTGTCCACGGCGAGGGCGACAATCTCCCCGGTCTTGTCATCGACTGCTATGGCGACACCGCAGTTATGCAGGCTCACAGCGTGGGCATGCACCTCGTTCGCCATGAGATATGCGAGGCTCTCGTGAAGGCTTCTGAGGGCGAGATAAAGAATGTTTACTACAAGAGCGAGACTACGCTGCCGTTCAAGGCAGATGTGGAGCACGAGAATGGTTTCATCTATGGTTCGATGGGCAGCGACGTGGCTATGGAGAACGGCTTGAACTTCCATATCGACTGGCTTAAGGGTCAGAAGACGGGCTTCTTCGTCGACCAGCGCGAGAACCGCCACCTGCTCGAGACTTACTCTAAGGGTCGTTCGGTGCTCAATATGTTCTGCTACACGGGCGGCTTCTCGGTTTACGCCATGCGTGGCGGCGCAAAGCTGGTTCACTCCGTTGACAGCAGCGCCAAGGCTATCGAGCTGACAAACAGAAACATCGAGCTTAACTTCCCCGGCGACGAGCGTCACGCAGCGTTCTGCGAGGATGCGTTCAAGTTCCTCGACGCCAACGATAAGACATACGACCTCATCGTGCTCGACCCGCCTGCGTTCGCCAAGCATCGTGCGGCTCTGCGCAATGCGCTGAAGGGCTACACACGCCTCAACGTGAAGGGATTGCAGCGCATCAAGCCCGGTGGCATCCTCTTCACATTCAGCTGCTCGCAGATAGTGACAAAGGAGAACTTCCGCAACGCTGTCTTCACAGCTGCGGTGCAGGCTAACCGCAAGGTGCGCATCCTGCATCAGATTCACCAGCCTGCCGATCATCCGATTAACATCTACCATCCGGAGGGCGAATACCTCAAGGGATTGGTGCTTTATGTAGAATAAAAACAAGACTGTGGAAAAATCTTCTGCGATAATCAATTCGTTCGTGGACAGAGTGCGACGCTTCGCCTCTGTCCACGAATTGTTCGTTTATGGGGGCAAGTATATTGTGGCGCTTTCGGGCGGCGCAGACAGCGTGTCGCTGCTCTTTGTGCTGAAACATCTGGAGCACGAACTGGGCATAGACGTTGAGGCTGCTCACTGCAACTTCCATCTGCGTGGCGCCGAATCGGTGCGCGACGAGGAGTTCTGCAAGCAGCTTTGCGAGCGACTTGCCGTGCCTCTGCATCTCATCCACTTCGACACGCAGGCTTATGCCGACCTGCATCGTGTGAGCATCGAGATGGCTGCGCGCGATCTGCGCTATGGCTATTTCGAGAACCTGCGCCGCGATATCGAAGCGCAGAATATCTGCGTTGCACATCATCGCGACGACAGCGTTGAGACCGTTCTGCTCAACCTCGTTCGCGGCACCGGATTGCGTGGACTGCGAGGCATTCAGCCGCGCAACGGCAACATCATTCGACCTCTGCTTTCGCTTAGCAGAGAGGATATTGTGCAGTATCTTGATGCTCTCGGCGAGAATTACGTTACAGATTCAACCAATCTGCATAACGACGTGAAACGCAACAAGATACGTCTTGACGTAATGCCGCTGTTGCGCGAGCTTAATCCGAGCGTAAGCCAGTCGATTTTCGAGTCGTCGCTGCGTGTTGGCGAGGCTCTGAAAGTGTTTGATGAGGCAATGAAGCGAAGCATTGCCGACGTCACCACCCCTCCAAGGGGGTGCACTTTAGGGGGTGCACTTGTCTCAAGTGCACCAACCAAGCAGTTAGGAACCACACCATCTCAGCCCCTCACCATCTCCGTCGATCGACTGAAGCAGCAGCCATCACCAGAGTACACCCTGCACGAAATACTCAGTTCCTATGGGTTCACCTCGGCGCAAATCGAGCAGATATACACCTCGCTCGACACCAGCCCCGCAGGTAAAATAGTAACTTCCCATACGCACGAACTCGCCTTCGACCGTGGTTTTCTACTCGTTCAGCCGAAAACAAATGCAGCCGATGCTGCGCGCTCAATGCGCATACCCGAAACCGGCACGTATGTGTTCAGCGACAGTTTAAAGATAAAGGTAACGACGGAAGATTGCGGCGACGGTTACGAGCCGAGTCGCGCATCCGACAGCGTCTGTCTCGACGCATCGGACATCAAGTTCCCGCTCACGCTGCGCCACATTGAGCAGGGCGACCGCTTTGTTCCGTTCGGCATGAACGGCATGAAACTCGTAAGCGATTATCTCACCGACCGCAAGAAGAATGTTTTTGAGAAGCGTGCGCAACTTGTCGTCACCGACGCGCAGCAGCGCATAGTCTGGCTTGTGGGTGAGCGCACCGATAACCGTTTTCGCATTAGCAAAGTAACCAGTAAAGCCCTGCGTCTTACTTTGTTACAGTAGCGTGGTAACCATGTTTTTACTATGCGGTAACGATATAGTTGCTATGTGGTAATAGTGTTCTTGCTACGTGGTAATCAAATAGCTACTAAGCAAAAACGATGTAGGATAAAAGAAATCGGTCATTAGAAACTGAGCTGTAGCCCAATTTCTAATGACCGATTTTTAGTATAAATGTGTTGTTTACAACTTCTTGAACACGCCCTGCATCTGCTCGCCGAGTCCGATGGTGTAGCCCTGCGATACAAATACTACGCGGTTGAATGTGTCGGCGATGATGAACATCGGCATCTGCTTCTCGTTCATCAGCTTCATCTCACGTGCAATCTGCTTGCGTACCGATCCGTCCTTGTCGAGGGCGAACTGCACGGTAGACGGCAGACCCGGGAACTCGTCGTGGTTGAACTTGGCTGCGTCGGCTTCGCTCTCGAAGAGCAGCACTACCGGACGGCCCCATGTCTCGAACGCTTCCTTCATCTTCTCGATGTCGTGCAGAGCGTGGTTGGTTGGTTCTTGACCTACGCCGAGGATGCCTACAACGTAATAGCCGCGACCGGTCTGTGAGAGCAGACTTACTTCCTTACCGTCCTTTGTAACGAGGCTTTCTGAGTTGAACGAACCGATTACTGTCACTTCGTTGGTGTTTTGGCGAATCTCAAGAGGCAGGGTTGTTGTTTGACCCTTTACAATCTCAAAGATACGGTTTGATGCGAGTACGCTGCCGTTTGCAAGACGTGTACCCGTGGTGAGCATGTATGTGCCGGCGTCGAGCTTGTAGCCGTTCTTGAACGTGTTGCTCCATGTTGTGCCGTTGCCCATGTCAGCCTGACCCTCATCGAAGTTGAGCAGCTGAGCCGTGCCGTTTTCTATGCGGCTGATTGTGAAGTGGCTGTAATACTTCGGGTTGTCGAGCAGCTTTGTAGGCTCGTATGTCAGCTTGATTGTACCGAGAGCTGCTGCGGTAGATGTCTTGTCGGTTGTATTGTCGAACTTCACATCCTGCCATTCGCCGTTCTTCTTGTACTGTATCTTGCCCGTCACAGCGTCCTTCTGTGCTTCGATGCCGAGGCTGCGAGCCACGTCGACGAAGAAGATGTCGCGCGAACGCTCGTCGGTAATCTTCGACTTCATAACGCCAACCGGAGTCTGTGCGATGCGCAGAGCCTTCTTGTCGGGGTTGAGGCGGATGTTCTTCTTTATCCATTCTACAAGCTTCATCGGGTCGGCGCGGAAAGCGTCGGCTGCCTTCTTGCTGAACACCTTCTCGAAGTACTGCTTGAACGGAATTGTAATCAGCTCGTCCTCAACACGCGGCGAGAGCTGGTCGGTTGTTGCGTTGTAGCTGTCTTCGAGAATCTCGGTTGTGATGTCGCGCAAGTCCTTGTCGCTGAGTGTGGCGAGTATGCCCATCACGCGGTCTTCGTTGTCGCTGTGGCGGTTGATGAAGTCGACGATGGTCTGCTTGTTGCCGCGTGACTTGAAGATGTACTCGGCGCCGCGCTCATTGATGCGCTTTGCCTCCTCCATAGTGGGGAACGTTGCTGTATATGCCTTGCGGATGCTGTCCTCAAGAGCAAAGCGGCGCTGGTTCTCTTTGTGCATCTCGTCGCTGACGTATGGTAGCTGCGGATCTTCCTTCGGCGGAACGATGTCCAGGTAGGTGCATTTAGGGGGTGCACTTGTCTCAAGTGCACCAACAGAACTGGTAGGTGCACCCTCTGGGAGAGTGAGTGTTGCTTCCTTTTGCTTGCCGAACGATACCTTTTGGTAGGTGTATTTGCCGTCTTTCGACGCCCAAACAACCAAGTCGCCGATGCCTGCAGAGAGCGAGGTGTGACCGTTTGCGTCGGTATATTTTGTTACAGCTGTGAAGAACTCGGCGTAGTTGTATATCTTGAACTCGACACGGGCGTTCTCTACCGGCTTGCCTTCGCTGTCCTTAACGTAGAAGTCGACCGGAGCAATCGGAGCATAGTTGGATGTGAGGTTGATTTCTGTGAAGTTGCTTGTGCGCAGCATCACTTCCTCCGGTCCGTTATAGTCGCCGAAAGCGCGTGTGTGCATGAGCATTGCTCGCGAAGCCGGCGCGTTGAACCAACCGAGGTTGAGCACCGGTTCCGGTTCGCACGCACCGAGGAAGTACCACTTGCCGTCTGCCCATGCCTCTACCCAAGCGTGGTTGTCGTCGGTGTGAGCCCAACGCGGTGTGTACACCTGGCGTGCAGGGATGCCTACAGCTCTGAGCGCTGCAACGGCGAACGTACTCTCCTCGCCACAACGTCCGGTTGCGGTCTTGAGTGTTGCGAGTGGAGCCGAAGTGCGGGCGTCAGAAGGCTGGTATGTCACCTTCTCGTGGCACCAGTGGTTCACCTCAATGATGGCGTCCATCATCGACATGCCCTTGATGCGGTCTTTCAGTTCGTTGTAGAACACCGAGCGTGCATTGTCCAGAGCCTCGTTGTTGACGCGGATAGGCACAACGAAATGGCGGAAAAGCAGTTCGGGAATGTTCTTGCCCCAAGGCATCTCTTCACGAGCCTTGAATGACATGCGCACGTTGTCGGCGAAGAACGAGGTAGGGTAGTCGGTCACGTCGGCAAGCGGCATGTAGGCATAGAGGAACTTTAATGCTTCCTGCTCGTCGGCGGTCAGATTTTCTTTCTGTGTGTTATAGAATGTCTTGCCGACAGTCTTTACGCGCTCCTTGAAGATGTTCTCCACGGTGTTGCGGTAGTTGGTGTCGGATATGAATTGTCCCTGCGCATTCGCTGTCAGACTCAATGCGAATATAGATGCAGAAATAAGAATTTTCTTCATTGTCGTTTTTAAGTATTATAAAAAAGGAGGCTATGGCGTGTTGTCATAGTCTCCTGTAAGCTTTTCTTGTGTGTCAAAATTTTACAAGTAAACCTTGTAATACGCTTCTAACTTTTACAAGTCAATCTTGTTTACACGCTTCTCATGACGACCGCCCTCGAACGGAGTCTTGAAGAATTCGTCCATGATCTTCTCTGCTGTCTTGTTGTCGATGAAGCGTCCCGGCATAACCAGAATGTTAGCGTCGTTGTGCTGGCGTGTGAGCTGTGCAATCTCAGGATTCCATACCAATGCTGCACGTACGCCCTTGTGCTTGTTGAGAGTCATTGCCATGCCTTCACCGCTACCGCAGATACCGATACCTGGATAAACGTCGCCGTTAGAGATAGCTTCGCCCAACTCGTGTGCAAAGTCAGGATAGTCGCAGCTCAGATCGCTGTATGTTCCGTAATCCTTAAAAGGAATGTTGTGGCTCTCAAGGTACTCAACAACAAATTTCTTCAATGCGTAACCTGCGTGGTCGCATGCAATGCCTACTGTCTTAATTTCCATAGTACTGTAGTTTTAGTGGATTATTAATAAAGCAAGCTTATGCAGAATTCTCTTCGGATTGTGAAGTTCTGCATAAGCTGTGCTTGCTTGTTTAATTATTTAGATAAGTAATCTTTCACCTGCTTGTAAACGTTCTCTGCGTTGAAGCCCAACTTCTCGTCGAGCACCTTGTAAGGAGCAGAGAAACCGAACGACTCAAGACCATATACCATACCCTCAACGCCTACGAGGCTCTGAAGTGTAACGGGGAGACCTGCTGTCATACCGAAGATCTTTGCGCCCTTCGGCAGTACAGACTCCTGATACTCCTTGCTCTGTGTACGGAACAGACCCTCTGACGGAACGCTTACGATACGTGTCTTGATGCCGTCAGCGTTGAGTAACTCGGCACCTGCGAGGAGTGTAGACACCTCCGAACCTGAAGCGAGGAGGATAACGTCATAGTTAGGATCGTCCTTAACGATGTATGCACCCTTGCGAACTTGAGAGTAGTCTGTGCCTTCAGGCAGAGAGTTCACGTTCTGACGTGAGCAAATCATCGCTGTCGGAGTGTCCATGTTCTCGTTAGCCATCTGCCAGCATACAGTTGTCTCGTCGGCATCAGCCGGACGGAATACGCGTACAGAGTCCTGACCCTTGTGGTTCTTCAGTTTCTCCATAAGGCGAATCTGTGCTTCCTGTTCAACCGGCTCGTGTGTAGGTCCGTCCTCACCAACGCGGAATGCATCGTGTGACCATACGAACTTGATTGGAACGCGCATGAGAGCTGCCATACGGATTGCTGGTTTCATGTAGTCGGAGAATACGAAGAATGTGCCGCAAGCCGGGATAACACCACCGTGGAGATACATACCGATGCAGACGCAAGCCATAGTAAGCTCGCTCACACCTGCCTGGAAGAATGCTCCGGTGAAATCGTCTGGTGCAAGCTCGTGTGTCTTCTTGAGGAAACCGTCGGTCTTGTCAGAGTTGCAAAGGTCGGCTGAAGAGCAAACCATGTTTGGCACCTGCTCTGCCAGTACGCCGAGGCAGTTGGCTGAAGCTACACGAGTAGCTACGTCGCGCTTCTGAACGAGAGCACTCCAGTCTACCTTAGGAGCGTTGCCAGAGAACCAAGCCTTCATTTGTTCAGCCTTCTCCGGATTAGCCTTGCGCCATTCCTCTTCGGCAGCATGTCTTTCCTTAACGATCTCGCGAAGCTCAGCGTTGCGCTTTTCGTAAAGTTCCTTAACGTCGTCGAATACTACGAACGGGTCGTTGAGGTCGCCGCCAAGGTTCTTCACTGTGTTCTCGTAAGCGCCACCACCGAGCGGTGCGCCGTGAGTCTTCACGCTGCGCTCGTAGCTTGATCCGTCTTCCTTGCGTGCGCCCTTAGCCATAACGGTGTGACCTATGATGAGTGTAGGACGATTCTCTTCCTTGTTAGCGAGGATAAGAGCAGCGCGGATCTCGTCAGGATCGTTACCATTGATTTCAAGAACGTTCCAACCCCATGATTCGTACTTCATGCGTGTGTTCTCGCGCATCACGACATCGCACTCTGTAGAGAGCTGAATCTCGTTAGCATCGTAGAACATGATGAGGTTGTTGAGCTTAAAGAGGCCAGCGATACGGCCTGCGCCCTGTGATATCTCTTCCTGAACTCCACCGTCAGAGATGTAGGCATAAATCTTGTGCTGCATCATGGTGCTGCCAAGACGAGCCTCAAGGAACTTCTCTGCAATAGCAGCACCTACAGCGTAGGTGTGTCCCTGACCGAGCGGTCCAGATGTATTTTCTATTCCATGAATAATGTCACGCTCAGGATGTCCCGGACATACAGTTCCCCATTGACGGAATGTCTTCAAGTCGTCAATTGTGTACTTGCCCTGCAGAGCGAGAGCTGAGTAGAGCATAGGAGACATGTGACCAGGATCAAGATAGAAGCGGTCGCGGCCTTCCCATGTCGGCTGATCTGGGTCGAAAACCAAGAACTCCGAAAAAAGAACGTTGATAAAGTCAGCACCTCCCATAGCACCACCAGGGTGACCAGATTTGGCTTTTTCTACCATCGATACAGCAAGCAGTCGAATGTTGTCTGCCGCATGATTCATTAAATCCTTATTATTCATTTTATTATTTAAAGTTTAACAGTTTCTTTCGTGGATAAAAAGGTCTTTTAGCTTGGAAACCGACTTTTTATGGTCTTTTTCTATATCTCCATACTAACAACTATCTGTCAATGCGGACTATGCGGTTGCCCTTTACCAGGCCGAGCGGCCATCCCTTCGCCGTAAACACAGCGCTGCCGTCGCTGGCAAGGATGCGTGGCAGATTGTGCTGTCCCTTGCGGATGCTTCCGGGGATAATCTGCGGCGACACCGTGTCGCACGCCAGACCATTCTCGCCCAGTCCGCCGAATCCCACAGCCCTGACGTTCCTTGTCTGCGAGAGGTTCCACGGCATCCGTGTCATCGCCGATACGCCGGCCGGCGTCTGCTGGTCCTTCGTCTGAAGGACGGTGGGCGAGGAGGCGTTGCCGTTGCTGACGACGGTCATCGGCTGACGGGTCAGCTTGCCCGTCTCGTCCCGATAAACAGCCACGTAAAGGTTCTGGCCCTTCATGGTCAGCCTGACATTCTTCTTGGCGATGAGGCTGTCTATGATGCGTTCCGCCGCCTTCACGCCATCATACTCCTTGTTCACCCACTGAGCCATACCCGCAATATGCTGATAGCCGTTGTCCTGCACGCCATGCACGCGCAGATAGTAAGCCAGCTCGTGGACGCCCCATTCTCTTCTTCGACAGCCTCAGCACGGACAACAAGCCGCACGGCGTGACTGCCTACCGCGACTCGGCGCTGCACCGTCATCACATGGCGGGCTGCTGGATTAACACGCTGCCTCTGCTGCCTTCATGCAAGGGTCGCGTGGCGTGCGTTGACGTCACGCCGAA
>OQVR01000266.1_pt1 | contig 22620 bp, 22 predicted proteins | sample 1691521 | NCBI WGS metagenome assembly OQVR01 (sample SAMN03418256, study PRJEB22391) | human gut metagenome | biome: human-gut; feature: organic feature; material: feces | host: Homo sapiens | place: Tanzania | collected 2013-01
AACCGTGTCTGGGAGCCAGTTTTATGCTGAATACATTTATAATGCGTTTGCCCTGATAATTGAGAAAATACAGTTTTATTAAAATTCAAAAAATCCGCCCGCATAAATTTTTAGGCAGGCAGAATTTTTTTATAGACCTTACATTCTTTCCAAGTAAGGAACAAGAACAAGATCCATTCCGCTTTTTAAAACAGACAAAGTGCATTGCGCAAGAGCAAGGCGGGCTTTTGCAAGACGCTCATTTTCAGAAGCAGTTCCGACAATCGGACAGTCACGGTAAAACGCACTGAAACTTTTGCTTACATCGTAAAGGTAAGAAGCCATTCCGCTTGGATCTAAGGTTTCCGCAGATTTTTGAACAATAGAAGGAAATCTTTCCAAATCCTTTATCAAAGCCCATTCGCTTTCCGCAGTCAAAAGTGAAAAATCTTCTACCGAACTAGACGGCTCAAGCCCCTGCTCTTTTGCCTTGCGTAAAATTGAAGCGATGCGCGCTCCCATGTACTGAAGATAAGGTCCTGTGTTTCCGTTGAAGCTAAGTGATTCTTCCGGGTTAAAAAGCATATCTTTTACCGGCGCAACATTCAAAAGGTAATAATCCAAGGCAGCCAGCGCGACTTTTTCAGCAACTTCATCAGGATTCCCAACCGAATTGTCCCTGCCCCGCTCTTCAATCGCCTTTAAAGCCTGAGCATGGAGGCTATCAATCAAGTCATCAGCATCAACAACGGTTCCCTCACGGCTTTTCATTCTTCCGCTCGGAAGGTTTACAAGTCCATAGCTCAAATGGAACAGTTTTTCAGTCCAGTCGAAACCAAGTTTTTTCAAGATATGGAAAAGAATCTTAAAATGATAGTTCTGCTCGCTTGCAACAACGTAAACAAGCTGATTAAAAGGCCAGTCATTGTGGCGGCTGATTGCAGTTCCAATGTCCTGGGTTATGTAAACAGAAGTTCCGTCTTTTCTAAGAAGAACTTTTTCGTGGCTGTCTTCATCCTTGCCTTTTCCAACAACGTCGGTAACATCAATTCTCACAGAACCATCGGGAGCTTTAAAGAATACACCCTTTTCAAGTCCTTTTAAGATTTCATCTTTTCCTTTTAGATAAGTGTCGCTTTCAAAGTAGAATTTGTCAAAGACAATTCCAGTTCTCTTATAAGTTTCCTTTAGTCCGTCCAAAGTCCAGCTGTTCATTTTCTGCCAAAGCCCGCGGACTTCTTTGTCTCCCTGCTCCCATTTTACAAGCATTTCTTCCGCCTGCTGAACGGCTTCCGGGTGCTCCTTGGAATACTTGTCAAACTCAACATAGCACTGGCCCACAAAATGATCTCCCTTCATTCCAAGAGATTCCGGGGTTTCATTTTTTGCCTCATGGAAAAGCTTGTACGCCAACATGGATTTGAAGATATGGATTCCGCGGTTGTTAATAAGGTCAACTTTGAAAACTTCCGCACCCGCTTTTTTTAGAATCCGGCTCACGCTTTCACCAAGGGCGTCATTGCGAAGATGTCCAAGATGAAGCGGCTTGTTTGTGTTCGGCGAAGAGAATTCAACCATAATCCGCTGACCTTCAAGAGGCTTTTTTCCTGCGGAATCAAAAGAGCCGTAGTTTTCCCCCTGAGAAACAATCGAAGCCAGAATTCCTGAAGCAGAAGCAGCCTTATTTAACTTTATATTCACATAAGGACCGGCAGCATCAAATTCACCAAGAGAAGCAAGAGACGCATCGTTTTCCGCGGATTTTTTAAGCGACTGGGCAACGGAGGCGGCAATTGCAGGAGGAGCCATTCTGAACATTTTGGCGAACGGAAACATCGGGCTTCCCAAGTCTCCCATTTCAGGGCGCGGCGGATTTTCCACACGCACAAGCTTTTCGTCAATTTCAGGGCAATCTATTTTATTTTCAATTTTAAACTGATTCACAGCATTCAACACAGCGGATTTAAACAAATCTTTTTGACTTAACATAGTTTTTCCTTAAAAATTTTCTTTGTCCAAAAATCAAGTGGACAGAAATTTATTTTTAGAAAGTATAACAAAATAAGAACAAAGTGAAAAGCACGGGAATTTTCCAGAAAAAAAACATTTCCGCATGAACAAAAAGAATGTTCCTTCTCAAGCAAAAGAAGCATTCCTATTAGAAGAGGAAGAGGTTTCCGCTTAAAAGAAAAACAACGTTCCTGTTCTAACAGGAAGCACGTTCCGCTTATAACCGGAAGCAAAAAAAACACACAGGATTAGTGCTCTTCCATTGGATGGTCTTGAAGATGTCCTGTTCTTCTAAGATTTACAGAATGATTCAGATAATGGAATGTGATAAAAACAAGCTCAACTATAGCCAAAAACAGGCAAAGCTCGGCAGACGCAACTCTTACAGTAAGCTTGTATGAAATCAAAACTGAAAAGCAGATAAGAACCTGAAGGCACAAAAGGAATACAATTGTCGCGCATCGTGAAAATCCAACGTTAAGCATTTTGTGGTGAATATGGGATCTATCTGCACTGAAAATAGAGCGGTGATCGCGGAGCCTTCTCCAAGTGGCGGCAATAACATCTGTAAGCGGAATAGACGCAATAAGAAGCATTATGAGCATCTTGTTATACTCAAAACTTGGAGATTCTTTGTAAATAAGCGGAAAAACTGCAACAGCAAAACCCAAAGTCTGGCTTCCTGAATCTCCAAGGAATATTCTTGCCGGCGGTCTATTGAAAACCATAAATCCTGCAATTGCGCCCGCAAGAATAAAATAAAGCGAAAATGAGTATGTTCTAAAAATCAAGCTTAAAACGCCAAACGTTATAATAGAAAGAAATGAAATTCCAGAGCAAAGCCAGTCAATTCCGTCAATCAAATTGAAAGCATTTACACAGACCAAAATCCAAAAAAAAGTAAAAATCTTTCCCAAAACAGGATTCAAGTTTACAAAGAATATTTTGTTGATTCCAACAGGACTCAGCGCAACCAAAAGAGCCGCAGCAATCTGAATTAAAAACTTAAACCGTGCGTGCAAATCAACAAGGTCGTCAATAAATCCAAAGGCAAATATCAAAAGCAGTCCTAAAAATGCTTGCCAGGCAAAATTAAATGCTCCCTTTTGAAAAAGGCAGACGTAGATTCCTGCGCAAACAAAAAAAGACACAAAGACTGCGACACCTCCCAAACGAGGAATGTTTCCGCTATGAATCTTGCGAGGATCTATTTCATCATAAATTTCGTATCTTTTGCAAATTTTTATAATGAGCCAAGTCAGCAAAATGCTCAAAACAAAAGTCAGTAACGAAGCATAAAATATCAACAAGTACCCCCCCCACTAAAAAGTTTATTTTAACACCTTTTACTGAGAGTGAATTATAGATTAACATTTTTTTATATTTTCTTCAATATATTTACTGTGCATAACGCATATTATCATTGCATACACGGCAAACGCATTATAAATATTTTAACTAAAGTTTGCGCGAAGAAAAGGTTCCTGGGGCAAAAACACTCTGATTGTTGCGACCGCGTGAGCGCTCAATTCTATGGTTACTTTGCAACAATCAGCTTGTAGCGCATCATTGCGCGATTTTGAACCAGAAAACCGTGACTGAAAGCCAGTTTTATGCTGAATACATTTATAATGCGCTTGCCCTGTCATTGCATAAGTCTTTTATTGTATTTTTGAGGAAATTTGATTATATTCATTGCAAACTAAATACAAAAAAATAGAGGTGAAAAATGGCTTGTGGTGGAAACTGCTCCAGCTGCGGAGACAAATGTGAAAAAAAGCCTTTAAAGGAAAATCTTCATTCAGGCTCTTCTGTAAAAAAAGTTATCGGAATTGTTTCTGGCAAAGGCGGAGTCGGAAAATCGCTTGTAACAAGTCTTTTAGCCTGCAAAGTAAATAAAGACGGATTCAGGACAGCAATTCTTGACGCTGACATTACAGGACCTTCCATTCCAACTTCATTCGGGCTTGGAAATGTGCGCGCTGAAAGTGTTTCAGAAAAAAACAGCGATGGAAGCGAAGGCGGATACTTAAAATCAGTCAAGTCAAAGTCAGGCATTCAGCTTATGTCGATGAATTTCCTTCTGCAGAACGAAACTGATCCTGTTGTTTGGCGTGGTCCAGTTATTTCCGGGGCAGTGCGCCAGTTCTGGACAGATGTTCTTTGGGAAGACGTTGATTTTATGTTCGTTGACTGTCCGCCGGGAACTGGAGATGTTCCGCTCACAGTTTTCCAGTCGCTTCCAATAGACGGAATTATAATTGTTTCTTCGCCGCAGCAGCTTGTGCGCGTAATCGTTGAAAAAGCCGTAAACATGGCAAACATGATGAATGTTCCGGTTTTGGGCCTTGTAGAAAACATGAGCTACGTAAAATGCCCGGACTGCGGAAAAGAAATAAAAGTCTTCGGTGAAAGCAACATCGGAAAAATCGCGGAAGAATTCAATCTAAAAGTTCTTGCCCGCATTCCAATCGAACAGAATATGTCTGCTGCTGTTGACAAAGGCGAAATTGAATCTCTTGACGCTCCTTTTATTGAAGAAGCCGCAAAATCTATAGAGGTGCTATGATTTCCCCGGAAGAAGCAAAAAAACGCGCAAAGGAAAATTTTCTAAGCGGCTTCAATTGCGCCCAGTCAGTTCTTGAAGTTTTCTGTGGGGAACTTGGAATTGACCGGGAGCTTGCATTAAAATCTGCCCAGGCATTTGGCGGCGGAACTTGCAGGCTGCGTGAAATGTGCGGTGCGGTAAACGGAATGCTGCTTGCATTGAGCATAAAAAACGGCAGTTCAGACCCAAAGGACAAAGAAGCCAAGGATTCAGTTTACAAAGACGGACAATTTTTGTGCGAAAAGTTCAAGAAAAAGAACGGCTCGTTTATCTGCCGGGAACTTCTTGGACTTTCTCCGCTCGGACAATCCCAAAACTACCTGCGAAAAAATTCCGTGGAAGGAAAAGCAGATTCTCCAGTTTCAGAAAAAAGAACAGAAGAATACTACAAAAAACGCCCTTGCCCGGAACTCTGCGCTGATGCCGCTGAACTTTTTGCGGAATACTTGAATTCAAAATGAAACTTATCTGCGCGCCAATGGCAACCTTGAGCCATGAAGCATTCAGGATTTCTGTGGAAGAATTCGGAGGCTGCGATGAATATTTCACCGAAATGATAAATGCCTCTTCGCTTTTGAATATGGGACCGTTTGAAAAATATTATCTTATGAACGGACCCTGCCCGGAAAAAATCGTGTGGCAGCTCACGGGAACTTCCGCGGAATCGTTGGCAAAGGCAGCTGAAATTGTGTGCGAGGAAGGCGGAATCGGAATCGACTTGAACATGGGCTGCTCTGCCCCGCAAATCTACAAGACAGGAGCCGGAATCGCATGGATGCTAAAGCCGCTAAAAGAAACCGCAGAAGCAGTCTCAAAAGTAAAAAAATCGCTGGACTTAATAGAAGAAAAAACACAAAACCATTTCAGATTTAGCGTAAAATGCAGGCTTGGAAACGAAAATTTCACGGAGCAAACTTTTTTCAACTTTACAGATATGCTTGTAGAAAACGGAGTTGAGCTTATAACGCTTCATGCGCGCACAATCAGGGAAAAATACCGCGGACTTCCAAGGTACGAGTTTGCGAAAAAATTTTCACAGCGGTATGAAAAAAAAATCAAAGTCTATGTAAATGGCTGCATAAAGGACACCGCCAGCGCAAAGTTTGCCATTCAAAAAGCCCCGGAAGCAGACGGAATCATGATTGCAAGAGCCGCCGCCGAACGTCCCTGGATTTTCGCGCAAATAAAAAACAGCCTTGAAGATTCCGCGGAAAAAATTACAGTTGACAGGATGCAAACTGCGTTGAACTTTATAGACAATGTTGAAAAATTCCAGCCAAAGGAATTCCACAAGACGCGGATTCAGAGATTTTTTTCGTACTACTGCGCGCAGTTCGAATTCGGACATTATTTCCAGACAAAAATGCTTAATTACAAGTCAAATGAAGAAAGCCGCAAAGAAATTCGTGATTATTTTCAAAAACAGCCTCATGAACGCTTCATTCAAGTGTGAATTTTCAGTTTTAAGGAGTTTTCTTCAAAAATAAGAGATATTCTTGTATTTTTATACATACTCTTGAAGATTTTTGTATATTCCTGAGTTCTTTGTATAAATATTCAAGGATATAAGTTATTCTTCGCAAATATTGAATTTTCCAAAAGAATATTAAATATTCCTCATAAATTCTGAGGATTCAAGCCGAATTCTTCCTTGGGCTGATGCAAATCGGAATTTTTCGGCTCAACATGAATCACAATGTCATAAATTTCAGGAATTTCCCTGCGGATTGCACTTTCAACCTGCTCGCTAAGCTCGTGCGCCTCGTAAACGGAAAGCGACGGGTCAACTTCAATGTCCAAGTCAATGTCAAAGCTTGAAGCCATTCTGCGGATTCTTGCCTTATGCGGATTTTGGACACCAGAAACTGTCGCAACCGCATCGAACAGTTTTTTATAAAGCGAGCTGTCGGCGTTTCCATCCATAAGCTCAAGGTTCATCCTCGCAAAAAGGGAGGCGGCATTTTTTATAACCCAAAGCCCCACAAGCAGCGCAATTGCCGGGTCAAGGAAAGGAAGCTTAAAAAATTCGGAGCATAAAAGGCCTGCAAGAACTGCCGCGGAAAGCATTATGTCGCTTTTCATGTTCTGGGCGTTTGCCTTTACAATTTCGCTTTCGGCGATTTTTCCGTAGTGAAACTGAATCAAAGCAAGAAGAGATTTTCCCACAATCGAAACAACGGCCGCATAAACCGCCACAAGTGAAGTTTCAGCCTGAAAATCATGCAGGATAATTTTTTTTGCTGCGGAAAGTACAATCTGCGCGCCCGCAAAGAAAATTATAAAAGCCAAGGCCATTGTCGCAGTAGTTTCGGCTCTTGCGTGCCCCCAAGGATGCTCCTTGTCGCCCGGCTGCTGAATTATGCGGCTTACAAACAAAGTTACAAGCGCAATCAGAACATCGGTTGAACTGTCAATTGCATCACCTGCAATCGCAAGAGAACCTGAAAGATATGCGAACAAAAACTTCACAGCGGCAAGAACTGCATTTCCAACGAGAGCCACAACTCCTGCCACTTTGATGTAATGGGCTTTTAAGCTTGTCGAGTTCATTTACTTTGCCACGATGTTTACAAGCTTGTCTTTTACAACAATGACTTTTACAATTGTCTTTCCGTCTGTGAACTTTTTATAGCCTTCTGTCTGGGAAGCAAGATTCTTGAGCGTTTCATCGTCTGTTCCGGGAGCAGCTTCAAATTTGTCGCGGAGTTTTCCGTTTATCATTACGACAATCTGAATGCTGTCTTCCTTGCAGAATTCCTCGCTGAACGAAGGCCATTTTTCGTAAGCCACAGTTTTTGTTCCGCCGAGTTTCTGCCAAAGTTCTTCGCCAAGGTGAGGAGCATAAGGGCTAAGAATAAGAACAAAATCCTTCCACATTTCTTTTGGAAGTGAATTGAACTTTGAAGCTTCGTTTATAAAAATCATCATCTGGCTGATTGCAGTGTTGAAGCTGAGAGAAGAAGTGTCTTCCGTAACTTTTTTGATTGTCTGGGCGAAAGTTTTTCTAAGCGCAACAAGAGCTTTGTCTTCAAGCTTGCCTTTTATGTCGATTTCGTCCATTGGCTTTTCGCTTATGTTCCAGACTTTTTCAAGGAAGCGGTTTATTCCTACGAGTCCCTGCGTGTTCCATGGCTTGGAAACAGTGAGCGGTCCCATGAACATTTCGTACATACGCACAGAATCGGCTCCGTACTTCTGAATCATTTCATCAGGATTTACAACATTCTTGAGCGACTTTGACATCTTGGCGATAATCTGCTCAACCTGCTCGCCTGTCGCCTTTTCAAAATATTTTCCGTCCTTTTCTTCAACTTCGTCAGTTGGAACAAGAGTTTTGTTTTTGCGCTGGAATGCAAACGAAGTTATAAGTCCCTGGTTTATAAGGCGATGGAACGGCTCTTTTGTTGAAACTGCTCCTATGTCGTAAAGAACTTTGTGCCAGAATCTTGCATACAAAAGGTGAAGAACCGCATGTTCCGCTCCGCCTACATAAAGGTCAACCGGCATCCAGTATTCCTCTTTTTCTTTTGAGCAGAACTCTGAATTGTTTTTTGGATCAAGGTAGCGAAGATAATACCAGCATGAGCCGCCCCACTGAGGCATTGTGTTTGTTTCGCGCTTTGCCTTTCCACCGCATTTAGGGCAAGTCGTGTTAACCCAGGATTCGATTGCGGCAAGAGGACTTTCGCCAGTTCCTGTTGGCTGATAGGATTTTACATCAGGAAGCTTTACAGGCAAGTCTTTTTCCGGCACTGGAACGCATCCGCATTTTTCGCAGTGAACAAGAGGAATTGGCTCTCCCCAGTAACGCTGACGGCTGAAAATCCAGTCGCGGAGCTTGTAGTTTACAGTTGCCTTTCCGCATTTTTTTTCTTCAAGGAATTTTATCATTTCCTGAATCGCGTCTTTTGTGCTTTTTCCTGTAATGAATTCCGAGTTGATTGAATATCCGTCCTTTGCGGAAGTGCATTCGTTTGCCACGCAGAAAATTTCCGGGTGGGCATCAACAAGCTTTTTGTATTCCTCTGGATTTTTTGAAGCGGCCTGTAAAAGTTCCGCGCCTTTCTTTTCATCTCCACCGCCAAGAGAAACAATGTCTTCTTTTGTAGCAATTACTTTTATAATCGGCAGATTGAATTTCTTTGCAAAATCCCAGTCGCGCTCATCGTGCGCAGGAACAGCCATAATCGCGCCAGTTCCATAAGAAGTCAAAACGTAATCAGAAATCCAGATTGGAACCTTCGCTCCGTTTACAGGATCAATTCCGTAGCTTCCTGTAAAGACTCCTGTTTTGTTCTTGTTCAAGTCAGTGCGCTCAAGGTCGGATTTTTTTGCGGCCTCTTCAACATAAGCTTCTACTGCCGCTTTCTGCTCTGGAGTTGTGAGTTCCTTAAGCATTTTGTGTTCCGGCGACATTACCATGTAAGTGCAGCCAAAAAGCGTGTCGGCTCTTGTTGTGTATACTTTCAAATATTTTCCGCTTCCGTTTCCGTCTTTGCCAGCGACTTCAAATTCAACTTCCGCACCGCAAGATTTTCCAATCCAGTTTTTCTGCATGAGCTTTACACTTTCAGGCCAGTCAAGCAAATCAAGATCTTCAAGGAGACGTTCTGCGTAATCGGTGATTTTTAAAATCCACTGGCGGATTGTCTTGCGTGTTACAACTGCACCGCATCTTTCGCACCTGCCTTCTTTTACTTCCTCGTTTGCAAGACCTGTAAGGCAGGAAGGACACCAGTTGATTGGAGTTGCAGCCTCGTAAGCCAAGCCTTTTTTGTAAAGCTGAAGGAAAATCCACTGAGTCCATTTATAATATTCAGGATCACAAGTTGAAACGCATCTGTCCCAGTCATAACTGAATCCAAGAGCTTTTATCTGGCGTGTAAAATTCGCAATGTTAGCGTTTGTTGTGATTGAAGGATGAGTTCCAGTTTTTATCGCATAGTTTTCAGCAGGAAGCCCGAATGAATCATATCCCATCGGATGCAAAACATTGTAGCCGTTCATGCGCAAGTAGCGGCTGTAAATATCTGTGGCAGTGTAGCCTTCAGGATGTCCTACATGAAGCCCCGCACCACTCGGATACGGAAACATATCAAGAATATATCTGCGTTTTTCTTTTGAAAATGATTTGTCTTCTTCTACGCGGAAAGTTTTGTTTTCTTCCCAGTACTTCTGCCATTTTACTTCGATATTTTGAAAAGGATAGTTAGACATAAAAAGCCTCTGTAAAAAATGATGTGGCAGTATTATAGAACAAACTGAAAATATTTTCTATGGGATTTGAAAAGCAAAAAAAATGACTTGAATTTATTTTTCAAATTCCGCACGCCAAATTTCCGCAAGTTTTTCAAGGGAAAATGAAGCGTTGGCAGGACTTGTGGACGGAAGCGTTTTTAGCATGGAGCACAAATTTTCATCCTGATATTTTAGAAAATATTTTGCGGCAGTTTTTCCATTGGCAAGAATTTTTTTGACCTTGGAATTTTCAACAATCGATTTTATGTCGGAAGGAACAACGCTTCGGATTGAACTGTCAGATGAGCCGCAAATTGTGCATTCCTTGATTGAATCGTAAACTGCGATTTTATTCCGCCTCAAAAAATTTTTCTTTTCTTCTGTAGACTTCGGAATCTCCTCGCAAAAAACAAGGGCAAGCATTTTCCAAAAACGGTTCTGCGGATGTCCGTAGTAAAATCCATTTTTCCGCGACTTTACAGACGGAAGGCTGCCCACAATAAGAACGCATGAATCTTCGCAAAAAAACGGACTGAACGGATGCACAATATGCTCTGGAACAAAAATATTTTTCTGCATAAAATTTATTTTCTCGTTTTCAATTTTGATTAATGATAAAACAAATGCAGACCTGTTGTCATCAAGTCAATTAAAAAATTTTGCAAAGGTTGAGGAACTGATTTTTTCATTCTATAATTTCTGCGCTTGAAAAAAAAACGACGAACGAACTTTTAGAAAATCTAGAAAAACTGCACGATCACAGTGAACGCCTGCAGTTACACGTTGATTACAGCGCATGAGGAGAAATCGCATACGAACAATGAGCATTACTGTAACGCAAGGTGAAATCATGTGCAGCCGATGAAAATCACTATGATTATTTATAAAAACAAATGTTTTCAATAAAAATAAACATGATTATTCTAAAAAATATTTATTTTACGTGAAAATCTCCACGATTATTGGCAAGAATATTTATTCTAAACTAAAATCGCCGTGATTATCTATAAAAACACTTATTTTTAATGAAAATCATCGTAATTATATGCAAAAATATTTATTTTCAATAAAAATTATATAATTTCAGCAATTGTTAAAAACAAAATAAACTTTTCCCGCCGAATCAGGGCTTACCGCATCATTTCTGAAAGCCTTGAACCTGCAGTTTTCAAAAACAACCGTTTTTCTTCCATCGTATCTGTCCATTCCGAGCGTAACAAAATCGTGGCTGGAAAAATCAAAATTGCGGACAGCCGTGCGGTCGGGAAGCTCCCTGATTTTGTAATAGGAAAAATTGAACTGGTCTGTGTCTGTGCGGAAAGTTACTGTAACGCCGGGCGCAATCTCCGTGTCGCCGTTTGCCACCGTAAAATCCGCCGACTTATCCGCGCCGCAATTCCGGCTGTCAGGAATATTCGCATAATCCCATGAATTCCGGCGGATCCGGTCAGGATCATCGTCATCCTCATCAAAAATATGGCACGAAATAAGCAAGGCTGAAAATAAAAATACAGTTGAAAAAAGAATAAAAAATTTCTTCACATTGCAATTCTATATTTTTACAGAAGAAGAATCTATACTATTTAAAATAAATAAACCTGCCAACAACAAATGCTTCAAAAAAAACTTTGTGTTCTGGCAGGCAAAAAAAATAACACTAAAATTAAAAGTTGTTATTCAATATTATTTTTGATTTAATTTAGAACATCGGGCTTGTCATCTACACTGTAATCTGACGGTTCTTTATCATCAATAAAATTAACTTTAACCTGAAGGTAATAGTCATCACTTTCCAAGATAGCCTCAACTGGTGATGAATATCCTTCCCAAGTTATATCCAATCTTTTCATATAATATTCATATTTAGCAGCAGTGCATGTAAAACTCTTTTTATACAAAGCTGTAAAATTATCATTGTAATACCAAATAGTTCCTGATTTGGCTGACTCGAAATAAATACAGGACTTTAACTTCTCACCATAGTACATTGTATAATATTTTCCAACATGACCATTGAGATCGGTTGTGCTTTCTCCGTCATTAGAGGTTACATCATTAGCACCCCCCCACTACTACTACTTGAACTGCCGCCATCAGAGCAGGCGATAAAGTTTGTCATTGCAAACAGCGCAACAAGCACCGCAGCAAGTTTCAGCATTTTTTTTCATAATTACCTCCGAAAAAATGATTTCTTAGAATATTTTAGCACTCTTTTTAAATAAAGCAAATGAAAAATACATAAGTTTTTTGTTAGTTTTTTATGACAACTTGAAAAAATTCCCCAAATTAAAGTATTCGCTTTAGAAATACTTTGTCAAAAAAAATCAACTCATCTTGACAAGTAACCGCTTGGTAACTAAAATACATTCATAAGTAAACGAACGGTTACTTAATATCAAAATTTAAAACGGAGATAAAATGTCCTGCGAAACAAAAGAGCAAATTATAAAAACTGCGCTTGAACTTTTTTCACAAAACGGATTTTTAGGAACTTCCATGAGCGACATTGCGTCTCAACTAAAAATCACAAAGGGCGCACTTTACAAACATTACGAAAGCAAACAACAAATTCTTGAGCAGATTATTGAACGCATGGCAAAGCTTGACTTGGAGCGCGCAAAAAAATACGAAATGCCAGAAACTGAACAAAAAAAATTCGCGGAAGCATACATTCATATTCCAACTGAAAAAATCCGCGAGTACAGCATTGCGCAATTCAGGCATTGGACGGAAGAAAATTTTTCCGCAAAGTTCCGCAAAATGCTTACGCTGGAACAGTTCCGCAGCAAGGAAATGTCTGACCTTTATCAGAATTATCTTGGAACCGGACCGCTTGAATACATGACAAAAATTTTCAAAAAGATGACAAAATCAAAGCCGAAAGCAAGACAACTTGCGCTTGAATTTTACGGACCAATTTTTATTCTTTACAGCGTTTATGACGGCGCAGAAGAGAACGCAAAAAAATCAGTTTTTGTTCAGCTTGAAAATCACATAAAAAATTTTATAGAACGGCTCGAAAAAGAACGGGCTGAAAAATAATCAAAATAATTTCGGAGGGAAAAATGAAAGCAATCATCTACACAACAAACACAGGAAGCACGGCGCAATACGCAAAGATGCTCGCGGAACAAACCGGACTTCCGGCATTTTCAATGGAAGAAGCAAAGTCAAAAGTCGAGGCAGGAAGCAAAATCATTTATCTTGGCTGGATAATGGCGGCGCAAGTAAAAGGCTACAAGGCGGCTGCAAAAAAATACAAAATCAAAGCAGTCTGCGCAGTCGGCATGGAACGAACTGGAACACGCACAGAACAAATCCGCGAAAAAACTTCTGTTCCAGTTGCAATTCCTCTTTTCACATTGCAGGGAAATTTCGATGTGAAAAAACTGCGCGGAATCTACCGCCTTATGATGAACCTGATGGTAAAAATGATAACAAAAAAACTTGGAGCAAAAACAGACCGCACACAGCAGGAAAATGAAATGCTTGAAATTATGCTTCACGGCGGAGAAAAAGTTTGCGCGGAAAATCTAGGCGAAGTTATCAACTGGTACAAAAAAGTTCAGTAAAAATTAAAATCAGAAAATTTCATATTGACATTGCCCGGCATAACCGAGCAATGAAAGTGCATTTTTACTTCACCCAATAAACGTAGTTTTCTTTGCGAGGAGCGGCTTTTGCTTCTCCGCCTTCGGCAGCGTAACCAAGTGCAACGTGCCCGATTCCTTCAAAATCGCCCTTTATTCCAAGGTCTGAAAGAATTTTTTTGCCAAAATCGCTTTCAAATTCCTGCTTTGCGCGGTGAATCCAGATTGAGCCGAGTCCTAAACTTTTCGCTGCATTCATCAGATTTCCCATAACGAGCGAGCCATCGTAAATGTAGTTTGGAGAAACGCTTTTATCGGCAAGAACAATTAAAATCACAGGTGCGCCATAAAACGGATCAAAGCCTTCACTCCAGCCGCCGATTTTTCGGTTTTCTTCGCTGATTTTGTCGCGAAACTCTTTGTTTGTAACCGCAATAATTATTGGCGACTGAAGATTTTTTCCGGTCGGCGCAAAAGTTCCGGCTCGGATTACAGCATTCAAATCTTCTTCAGAAATCATATCAGGCTTGAATTTGCGGCAGCTTCTGCGTGTTTCAAGATTTTTTAATGTTTCGTTCATAGTGCAACTCCTTGTAAATTATTTTCTATTATCTTTTTCGACATTTTTATCCTTATTGAAAAACAGGATTTTATTCATTGATTCCGGCGAACAAATCATTTTTAACATAGACAATATAAAGAAAACAAGAATGTCTGCCGCTCATAGTTTTTTTTTGCATAGCTTCGTTACTATTGACAGAATCACAAAAGACTTATATATTACTATTCATAGAAACAAAACGAGCGCAGGTCTGCTGCGTTGCAAACTTTACACCTTACAGGAGGAACATTTATGGACACAAAGAAAATCCCTTACAAAATCTACTTGAACGAAGATGAGATGCCGCAGCAGTGGTACAATATGCGCGCCGACATGAAGAACAAGCCTGCTCCGCTTTTAAATCCGGGAACGCTAAAGCCTTGCACTGCGGAAGAGCTTGAGCACGTTTTCTGCAGGGAGCTTGTGAAGCAGGAGCTGAACGAAACCGACCGCTACATTCCGATTCCTCAAGAAATTCTGGACTTCTACAAGATGTACCGTCCTTCTCCGCTTACAAGGGCTTACTGCCTTGAAAAGAAGCTCGGAACGCCGGCAAAAATCTACTACAAGTTTGAAGGAAACAATACATCCGGAAGCCACAAGCTGAACTCGGCAATCGCCCAGGCATTCTACGCAAAGGAGCAGGGGCTTAAAGGCGTTACTACGGAAACAGGAGCCGGCCAGTGGGGAACTGCTATGTCCATGGCTTGCGCATATCTTGGCCTGGACTGCCGCGTTTATCAGGTTCGGTGTTCCTATGAACAGAAGCCTCATCGCCGTGAGGTAATCAGAACTTACGGAGCGCAGGCGATTCCTTCTCCAAGCATGGAAACTGAAATAGGAAGAAAGATTAACGCCGAATATCCGGGATGCACCGGCTCTTTGGGCTGCGCGATTTCGGAAGCGGTGGAATACGCCACAAAGCATGACGGCTACAGATACGTTCTTGGTTCGGTCTTGAGCCAGGTTCTGCTTCACCAGTCGATAATCGGAATGGAAGCAAAGGCTGCGATGGACAAGTATGGAATCAAGCCGGACGTAATAATAGGATGCGCCGGCGGCGGCTCGAATTTGGGCGGACTTATAAGCCCGTTCATGGGAGAAAAACTGCGCGGTGAAAAGGACTACCAGTTCATCGCGATTGAACCGGCTTCATGCCCAAGCCTTACACGCGGAGTGTTCGCCTACGACTTCTGCGACACAGGCGAGGTCTGCCCGATGCAGAAAATGTACACGCTCGGCTCGCAGTTCATGCCAAGCGCAAACCACGCGGGAGGACTCCGCTACCACGGAATGAGCGCGATTGTAAGCCAGCTCTACCACGACGGCTACATTGAGGCAAGAAGCGTTGAGCAGACGCAAGTTTTCAAGGCGGCTGAGCTTTTCTGCCGTTCAGAAGGAACTTTGCCGGCTCCTGAATCAAGCCACGCAATCAAGGTTGCAATCGACGAAGCCTTAAAATGCAAGGAAACCGGCGAGGAAAAGACAATCCTGTTCGGTCTTACAGGAACAGGCTATTTTGATATGAAAGCCTACGAAGCGTTCAACAACGGAACGATGAGCGACTACATTCCGACCGATGAGGAAATAAAAAAAGCTACAGATTTGATTCCGCGCTTTCCAGGAAACGAATTCTAGTGGCTGTTATATCTTATAGCGATGGCCGCCGGACTGCTTAATTCATCCCTGGATGTTTTATGGTCAGGCGGCATTTATTTTTTTATAATCTTTTTTTCCACTTCCCCGTTCTGTATTCCGCGAACGAAATTACAAAGTTCATGAACCAGCCCATCGGAACGGAATACCAGACCCATTCAATTCCGAACCGCGGAGCGCATACGACCGAGACAACCACGCGGATTGAAAGATTGATTAAATTTGCAAGCGTAAATACTTTCATGTCGCCCGCTCCGCGCAAAAGTCCGTCGCAAGCCATTTTAAATCCTATCCAGCAGTAAAAAAATCCTTCAAAGCGCAGCGCGGCCTGTCCTGTGCGCAGAGCAGTTTCGCTTCCGCCGTCCCCGATAAAAAGAGAAATCAGCGGACGGTAAAAAATCTCAATGCACAGGCAGAGCGTTACCGCAAAAAACGCGACCATAAGATTCGCCGCACGGTAGCCTTTTACAACGCGCTCCGGTTTTCCTGCCCCTATATTTTGCGCCGTGTAAGACGACATTGAATTGTTCAACGCCGCCATAGGAACAATCGCAATCGACGCAATGCGGCTGAACGCAGAATATCCGGCAAGCGCTTCCGAGCCGAAACTGTTCACAACGGACTGAACCAGCATCATCCCGATAGAAACGGTGGACTGCTGTAATATGGAAGGAATCGCGATTTTCGCCATTGATGAAAGCTCGCGTCCGTCAAAAAATCTGAATTTCCTGTAACCGCCGTGGGTCAGACTGCCGCCACAAAAACTTGCGCCACCAGCAAAATCCGCTCCGCCAGACCTTGCACTTCCACAAGAATTTTCGCCGAAAAAACCAACATCTTTTCCAGCCGCCGCATCCTCATCTTCTGAATCCTTGAATTTCCCAAGCGTGCGCATAAAAACCGCGAACGACAGAACGCACGAAAGCCCCTGGGCAATCAGCGTGGCCCATGCCGCTCCTGCAACGCCGGTCTTAAACACCGCTACAAACAGAAAGTCCAGCGCGACATTCAGAACTGAAGAAAAAATCAGAAATACAAGCGGAATCCGCGAATTCCCAATCGCATTGAACATCGAGGAAATCACGTTGTACATGAACAAAAACGGCAGGCCCAGAAAATAAATCCGCAGATAGACAAGAGCCATGTCCAGCGCGTCTGAAGGAGTCTTTAAAAGCACAAGAAGCGGACGGTTTATTACAATTCCCACCGCGCCAAGAAAAACGCTGATTCCCAGAAACGTCAAAAATGCAGTGCTGACCGCCGTCTTCATCGCAGAAAAATTGCGCGCGCCAAAATACTTGCTCACAATCACCGAAGAGCCGACACCGCCGCCAATCGCCACGCAGATAAAAACAACCGTAAGCGAATACGACGCGCCGACCGCCGCCAGAGCCTGCTCGCCCACAAAACGCCCCACGACCGCCGAATCGACCATCGTGTAAAGCTGCTGGAACAAATTGCCGATTATAATCGGAAGTGAAAAAACAAAAAGCGCGTAAAACGCCGGCTTTGAAGTAAGATAATCGCTTTTCATACGCAAATCATAGCAGAAAAGAAAAAAAGTGTCGAATCTTCAGATTTTTTTAATCCGGGCGGCTTTTTTCTGCACTTCACTTCGTTCCGCTCCGCAAAAACCGGGCTTTCCAGGGCTTCGGCTTCCGCCTCCGACCAAACGCTCCGCGTTTGTTTTCACGCATTTTTTCAAAATGCGCTCACCCTTCCAATCCCTGCCGCATTTTAAAATTTACCTGCCTACCGGATGCAATTTTGCCCGGCAATCACGCACAGAATTCCCAAAATCAAACTTGAAAAAGCGTAAAGCGCCGCTATAAAAAAGTTCTTCTCCGAAACAAAATTCGCACTTTCCAACGCAAACGTAGAAAAAGTCGTGAATCCGCCGCAAACGCCAGTCTTAAGAAAAAGCACAACAAGCGGACTGAACCTAAAAGAAACCTTTTGCGCCGCCAAAGAAGCCAGTGTTGTAACAACACCAATCGCAAAGCAACCAAGCATATTCACAACAAAAGTCTGAAACGGAAAAACGCTCTTCACAGAAATCAGCGTAAAAAGATAGCGCAAAACGCTTCCCGTCGCTCCGCCCGCCGCAACAGCCAAAATATTCAAAATCATAAGGCAATTCTATAAAGTTTGTGTCCGCAATTCAATCAGCGTAAGAACAAAAATGCGTAGGAATTACCAGGAACTTTTTATGAACATAAAATCCGAAAGTCTTTCTAAAACTCAAGCATTCCTTGCGCGGCTTCCGGTTTTTCTTCGGGAAAAGTGTTCATGTATTCAAACACTTTTTCTAGCCGCCATTCGATTCCATTTTTTTCACATTCGGTTCTGATTATCCGCATCAGGCGGTCGTTTTCCGGGCTTGTAACTTCGTAAGCGTTTCAATAGGTGCGGATGTATTTTTCTTTTAACCCGGGAAAATGCTGGTCCAGCTTGCTGTAAAAATATTCGCGGTTTCCTTCGCGCAGTGTAAGCCCGATTTTAAAGCAGATTATTCCGCGCACTTTTTCCTGAACGCAGATTTCCATAAGGCGGCGGACATTCTGCTCGGTGTCGTTTATGAACGGAAGGAACGGCGAAAGCCACACGACTGTAGGAATTTTTCGTTTTCTGCATTCGGCAAGAACTTTCGCGCGCCCGTCCGTAGTGCAGACTGCAGGCTCAATGACCCGGCAAAGGTTTTTGTCCGCGGTCGTAAGCGTCATCTGGACAACGGCTTTTGATTTTGCGTTGATTTCTTCTATTATATTGATGTCGCGCAGAATCAGGTCGCTTTTTGTGTGCACGGTAACTCCGAATCCGCGCCTTTTGATTATTTCAAGGCAGCGGCGCATAAGGCCAAGCTCCGCCTCGCAGTGCATGTATGGGTCGCACATCGCGCCTGTTCCAATCATGCACTTTTTGCGCTTGGAAGAAAGCTTTTGCTCCAAAAGTTCCGGCGCATTCCGCTTTACCTCGATGTCCTCAAAATCGTGGTTTATCTGGTAGCAGCGGCTTCTTGAATCGCAGTAAATGCAGCCGTGCGTGCAGCCGCGGTAAATGTTCATTCCGCCCCGCGCCGAAAGAATTCCTTTTGCTTCTGAAAAGTGCATGGCTAATTATACCATATTAACATGACAGCGTCGTGTCAGGTTTAGAAAATAAATTCTGCACGGACACTGATATTTTTGATATAATTTCAGGAGGGCTTTATGAAGAATTTAAATGAAATGAAAGCGCGGCAAAAAGATTTTGTTGGACATCTGCGCGGTTTGACTGAAAAATATGTTGCCGGTTTGGAAAAAGAAAAGATTCAGACAATTCTTTTAAGCGGTTCTGTGGCTCGTGGTGATTATTTTCCAGGGAAGCTTGGCGGATATGTGGATTTGATTGTAATGACAAAAGAGCCGAATTTTGACGCGAATACAGTTTTTGGAAAAGATATAGAACCAGAGATTCCTTATCACTGCGTGGAAACCTTTATTGATGATGAAAAAATTGGTTTTGAAATAGATATTCGCCCGTTTGTTTATGTCCATAAATTTGAAACATTTGATGAACCTGGAAAATGGTCAATTCTGGAATCAAAGATTTTGTATGACGAAAATGATTTGTTTTCAAAAGAACTTAGTAAAATTGAATTTCTTAAAAAGAAAGAACTAAAATCATATTTTGAAAAAACTATTTTTGAAATTGAACGTCTTATCGGAGATTATATTTGCGACAAATGGTTGCGCCGGGCGGCTTATATTCAACTGCATGAAAATCTTGACAAAGCCATAAAGCTTGGAATTTGCTGTCTATATTACATAAATGGAAGCTATGTTGCGCCTGACAACCGTTTAAGTTATTACACTTATTCTTTTGAAAAACTACCCGAAAATTATGAAAGAATGATGAAAATGCTGATGAAACAAAATATTTCAAGCCGCAGCGATTTTTTCAGAAGAAAACAACTTTTTGAATCTGGATTTTTAAACTGGCTAAAGTCTGAAAAGATTAAAATTACTGCAATTCAAATTGATTAAAATTGTAGTGCTATTGCAGGTGTAAAAATCTATATCCGTAAAGATTTCTATCTATCTCAAAGTTTTGAAAACTCCTTATATTGTAGATCAGTTTATTACTACAAATGATATGAATGTAGTCTGGCAGGATCAGCGCGATATTATTGAAGAATATAGAGATGATTTTGGTAAGCATCTGGATGAAAATGAGAACGAGGAGATTAACCTTACGCTTCTTGCTAGAATAAACAGAGTATTTGAATCAATTCCGGCTCAGCTGGCAAAGGAAAATAAGAAATTTGTTTTCTCTGTGATTGAGAAGAAAGGCCGTTCAGAAAACTATCTTCCTGCTATACAATGGCTGTGCGAAAAACTTTAAGGAGAATTGTAATTATAAACGTATAGAATTTGAAATGCTTAAAAACATAAAAAACATGCTATATTACTAGTATATAATGACGGATGGAACGACCCGCTTCAACTTAACGAATATATCTGCGACATGACCCGGCGGAGAGGCTCGCTTGTCTTCGGATTTTTTATCGACGGAAAACTTTGCGGAGCCGTAATAGGCTGCATTCGGCACTGGTGGAACGGAACCGAATACATTCTCGATGATTTTTTTATATGCAGGGAAGCTCAGGGAAAAGGAAACGGAAAACTGTTTATGAAAGGAATTGAAGATTCGCTCAAAAGTGAACGTCATCGCATTCATCGCGGCAAAGAAAAATCTCACGGAAAAAGGCGTTAAGAACATAACCTGCGCCTACAACTCATCCACCGCAAATTTCTTTCTTGACTTTTCCGAAAACGGATTCGGTGAAACGATATATCAGAAGCTTGGAATTCCTTACGGCACCGCCACTTCTGAAAGCAACGCATATTTTGAATGGGACGACTACGGAAAAGCGTTCAACCTGCCTTCGAATTACCGTGACTGCATAAAGACAGATGAGTACGACAGGCATATAGAAATTGACGGCGTGGATTTTCTTGAAAAGCCGTTTTATTACTATGTATGGCCGGAAAGCTATGGAGGAAATATTGACTGCTCTATTCCCAAAGCCTTTGTTTTTGGAGAGGAAGTTTCAAAGGTGGACGTTTCTTTCGGCAAGGAACACAATCTCATTGACGCATACAAAGGCGGAATCATCCTGAAAAATCCGGCCGCAAAAATCACAAGCAGCAATATCGGAGAAACAACTTTTACCGGTATGCTTTACACTCCGACAATTGACTATGACAAAAAGCTCAGGAAATTCAACGAGAACACACTGATTTCATACATCTACAAGGAATCAAATCTGCCGAATTTAAGTTTCGCTGTTAACTTTTTTAATATTTCACCAGAAGAAGATAATTTTTTTGATATAGGAATCGACAAGCTATTTGAAAATTATTATAGGAAAAATGCAAGTGATAAAATTTCTATGGTTAAAGCAGCCAATATTCCTTTTGATGCTGAGGAATATTTAAATGGCGATTATATGTATGGTAAAGATGGTTCTTATAATGACAATGCCTATGATATTGACATTAATATAGCTCTTTTAATGGCTGAAAAGTTAACTAACAATTTGAAGAACATCAATGTATCAGGAAATTTAACTTCTGATGTTGAAACATCTATTATCCCTAGAAATGTTCGTTTTTCTGTTGATGTTTCTGGACTTACATTTACAAAGACAGGTTACGGCCTCATAGACTTTGCCGGTGTTGGTTCTAAGTGGATTGGGTCATCAAATGCAAAAATTATAGTTAATGGAGTTAAAAATGATAGTACTGAAAAAGGTGTTTTTGCTCGCGTTATTGATTTTAGTAATGTTGATGTAAGTTTATTAAGTAATGTAACTATAAAGGATAGTAACGTTAATACTGTTTACACCAGTAACGGAAAATTTAATGGAAAATACCCTGATGGTGTTAACTTTAAATCTGGTTCTTCCGCTTCTACTAACCAAGCTTGGGAAAAGAAGGGTAGGGGTGAAACAGTTTCTGGCAGTGAACTTATTTCAAAATTGGATGTAAAGGCAAAGGCTGATAATCCGCTCTTGCAAAAATTACTTGATGAAAATTGCCCCGTTTACGGTTAATATAGATTCCTTTGCAAGTCCGCCCTCCCCGGCGGATTTTTTTATGCTTCCGCGTGCTGATTATAATTCCCGCCCACTGCATTGCATAAAAAACTGACACAAAACCAGTAAAACTGTGCTATATTTATAGGAGGAGGATTTCCATGCCTGTAATCTCAATGTTTTATGGAATTATAATCAGAATGCAAAGCGAACATGGCGGAAAGCATCATGTTCCGCATATTCACGTCATTTGTGGTGATGATGAATCCGTGTTCTCACTGGAAGGAGAGCAGCTCGAAGGAAAAATTCCAGCCGCAAAGAAAAAACTTGTTGAGGCATGGATTGAAATTCACAAGGAAGACTTACAGGCAAACTGGCGGCTTCTTGATGAAGGCGAGCAGTTCTTCAAAATTGATCCGTTAAGATAGCGAGGCTGAATATGTTAAGACCGACTGTCGTAAATGTAACTCCTGAAAATGACTATAAGCTCAATTTAAGATTTGATAACGGCGAAACAAGGCTTTTTGATGTAAAGCCGTACATCAAAGGCTCCTGGTTCGGTGAACTGAAAAATCCTTCCTACTTTAAGACCGTTCGTCCAAACGGATTCAATATTGAATGGGCAAACGGACAGGACATCTGCCCCGATGACTTGTATTTTAATTCCGAATCCATGCGGCAATAAAATGAAACTGATGCAAAATCATTAAAACTGTATGATACGCCATTCCCCTTGCAAAAGTTCCGCCGGCTGTCTACAATGTGCGGCAAGTTTGCGTCGCGAATTTTATGACAAATTTCTGTTAGACAATATGTAGTGCCATCCAGTTTGTAAAAACGTGGATTTAGCGTCAAAATG
>OQVR01000268.1_pt1 | contig 22609 bp, 19 predicted proteins | sample 1691521 | NCBI WGS metagenome assembly OQVR01 (sample SAMN03418256, study PRJEB22391) | human gut metagenome | biome: human-gut; feature: organic feature; material: feces | host: Homo sapiens | place: Tanzania | collected 2013-01
TCTGATAATGGCTCCAGTATTTGCCACGACGGTTATATTCATCCACATCACGGTTGCTGCCCACATAGTATGCGGGCTCGGTGTCGGCCGAAGCCTGCGCCTTCTTCTTCGGGGTGAAATAGAGGTCATCCTGTGCCATCGCCGAGAGCGGTAGAGCACAGAGAAGCACTGCAAGAATATACAATTGTTTCATATCTCTTATTACTTTTAATAGCTATTCAGTATCTTACACTGCAAAATTAGTACCATTGTCACTGCAAAATTAAGGAAAAACCCTAAAGGATGGTAGGTTTTTCCCTATTAATTTATAAATTTGTAACGCAATTATAAAAGTTTAATCAATAGGAGTATATATATGAAGTATTTGGCAGCCCATTTCGAGATTGCTTGCATGGACGACATGATGCAGATTGCCCGCGACCTGCTCATGGATGTGGCCGGCGAAGCGGGTTTTGAATCCTTTGAAGACACCGAGCGTGGCGTTGACGGTTATGTGCAGGAACAGCTCTTCGACCGCCAGTTGCTCGAAGATGGCATAGCTTCCTTTCCGCTCGATGGAGTAAGCATTGTATATAATATTAATAAGGTGGAGGACCAGGACTGGAACGCTGTGTGGGAAGAGCAGGGCTTTGAGCCTATCGACATCGACCATCGCGTGGTGGTCTATGACGCCAAGGGCGAGGTGCCCCAGCACGATGCTGGCGCCGTGATGATAGGCATCGATGCGCGTCAGGCTTTTGGCACAGGTACCCACGAGACCACGCAGATGATAATCGCCTCGCTGCTCGATATGCAGCTCGAGGGCAAGAGCGTGCTCGACTGTGGCTGTGGCACCGGCATCCTCTCGATAGCCGCCGCCAAGTGTGGCGCCACGCACTGCGTGGGCTACGACATCGACGAATGGAGTGTGGACAACAGCCGCCACAATGCGCAGCTCAATGGTGTGGATATGCAGGTGCTGCTGGGCGACGCGTCGGTCACAGCCACGCTCAACGAGAAGTTCGATGTGGTTCTGGCCAACATCAACCGCAACATCCTGCTGGCAGACATGCCCGCCTTTGTCAGCGTGATGAAGGAGGGTGGGGCGCTCATATTAAGCGGATTTTATTCCTCCGATGCCGCCATGCTCAGCGACAAGGCTGCCACCTTGGGTCTCACGCTCACCGCGCAGAAGAGCAATGGCGACTGGGCGTGCCTCATGTTCAGCAAGTAGACTAAGATGCTCCGCACCGGATGTTCCGGCAGCAGAGCGACCGATTATACGACCGCCGCACGGATGACCTATCATCTACATCTCTGCCGTCCGTTTCCGTCTTGGCCGCATGCCTCTTTGTTGGCGTCGTGACCATCACCAGCAGCGTCGAGGGTATCCCCACCAGCGTAGAGGGCACCTTCATCATATAGGAGGATAACGCCACCTCTGCCTCGACCATCTTCACGATGATTTCAAAGTTTGAATTTAGAAATTCCAAGTATGAAATGATGGTTGCAAGACTTGAATTACACGTTTCCCACCACGCATTGTGTTTAGAAAGCATCACAGTTTCTTGAGGTCATAGTAAGAACCGTTGTAGACATTGAAATCTACGGGACCCTTGATGCCAGGCAGACGGCCTGCATCGGTGTGTTGCCAGAATTTCCATGCACCCTTGTATTCTATCTTGGGCACATAGTAGTGGGCTATCCAGTAAGGATAGTCGTCAAAGACAGGAGCGCTGAGATACTTCTCCTTGAACTTGTAATAGGTGTAGAGGATGGGCTTGACATGATAACGGTCTTCCACGATATGCAGCCACGTGAGTATGTCGCGCTGGAACTCCTCTATCGACTTGTCCTTGGGCGCGTGCTCTATATCCAGCACGGGTGGAAGGTCTCCCTCTTCGAGCTTAACCTTCTCAAGAAAGTAATAAGCCTGCTGGCGGGCCGACGATTTGTTGCTCCAGAAGTGGTAGGCACCACGAATAAAACCATATTCGAGTGCATTGTGGAAGTTACTCTTGAAGTTTTCGTCCATGCGGCTGGCTCCCTCGGTCGACTTGATGATGACAAATCTCAGCGGGCAGCCTGAAATCATGCCTCCTTGCAGTTTGTCCCAGTCTATGTTGCCCTGGTAGTGGGATATGTCGATGCCGTGTATCTCGAAACCCTTAGGATATTTGGAGTCTCCATAGAGGGCACGCCATCTGAAGCCTGTAGGACCGACGAAGAAGTAGTAGAAAACCCAACAGTAGAGAACGGTTACCACGAGACCACCAACCCAGAATGTCCAACGCGGCATGCGGTGATGCCATCGATGGGCTCCACGCCGAGTGGCACCACGCTTGCTCTTGCTGTGGTGTAACTTGGGTGTAGTGATGTTGTGGGTAGTCTTTCTCTTATCCATGTAAAAAATGCACCGGATATCCCTGGTTCAGCGCAGTGGCTGCTTCAGGACAATCCGGTGCATGAATATCATTCTAATTATTTACCAAGCTGCTCGAGAGACAGTGTGCGTGTGGTGCGGTCGCAAATTGAAGCGGGACCCCAGTACTGGATAGGACCGGGATAGACATAGCAGGTCTCCTTGGCCCACTCGTCGCGCTTCTCGGCGAACTTCTTGAAGGGCGCACCGTCGAGCTCTACGAGAGCCTTGCGGATTACGGGCTTCATCTCGCCGTTGCGGCGCTCCATGTTCATCATCATGGTGATTGGCACACCTCCTGCCTTCCACTCATCGGTGGGAGCGGTAGTGTTCTTGACGATGGCCATGTAGCCAGTCTTGCCGTTGGCAATCAGCTGAACGGCGCTTACGCCGAGTGCATAGCAATAGTCTGCGTCGAAGTTTGATGGAGCAGCGCAGCGTCCTTCATAACCAAAGAAGTGGTGGATAGCTGCAAACTTGCCAACAAACTTGCCCTCGTTCTTCCACTCAGCCAACTTGTCGGCTACCATGTCAGAGATGAGCTTCTCGGTCTCGATGAGCGATACCTGTACGTTTCCGTGGGGGTCGCGGTCGAGTGAGAGCTGGCGGGCTACGTCGCTGGGCAGTGTCTTGAAGGTCTCGGCATTCTCGGCAGAGAGATGGGCGAGGATATACTTCTTCTGCTCATCGGCCTCGAGGTTCTTGTACTCCTCACCGTGAGCAGCGAGCAGGTCGTTGAGCTCGTCGATGAGACGGCCGATAGAGGGGATGAACTCGATGAGGCCCTCGGGGATGAGGACAACACCGAAGTTGTTGCCGGCAGCGGCACGGTCGGCTACAGACTGGGCGATGCCTTCTACAATCTGGTTGAGGGTCATGTCCTTCTGCTCTATTTCCTCTGAGATGAGGCAGATGTTGGGCTGTGTCTGCAGTGCGCACTCGAGTGCGATGTGTGAAGCCGAGCGTCCCATCAGCTTGATGAAGTGCCAGTACTTACGGGCAGAGTTGGCATCACGCTCAATGTTGCCGATAACCTCTGAGTAAGTCTTGGTAGCGGTATCGAAACCGAAAGAAGTCTCAATCTGGTCGTTCTTCAAGTCGCCGTCGATGGTCTTGGGCGCACCGATAACCTGTACACCGTAGTTCTTGGCGGCATAGTATTCGGCCAGAACGCAGGCGTTGGTGTTGGAGTCGTCACCACCGATGATTACGATGGCGTTGATGCCGAGCTCGCGGATAATCTCGAGACCCTTCTCAAACTGGTCTTCCTTCTCCAGCTTGGTACGGCCCGAACCAATCATGTCGAAGCCACCGGTATTGCGGTAGTCGTCGATGATTTCGGCTGTCAGCTCCTTGTAGTTGTGGTCAACGAGACCGCCGGGACCCATGAGGAAGCCGTAGAGCTTGTTCTCGGGGTTGAGCTTCTTGACAGCGTCGAAGATACCGCTGATGACGTTGTGGCCGCCAGGAGCCTGGCCGCCAGAAAGGATTACACCTACATTGATTTTCTGGCTCATTGCCTCATCGCCGGGAACAAACTCCACGAGGGGCATGCCATAAGTGTTGGGGAACAGTTTCTTGATTTCTTCCTGATCGCCTACGCTCTGGGTAGGCTCGCCTTCCTGTACCTTAACGGCACCCTGAAGACCTTTTGGCAGTTTGGGCTGGTAAGCAGCGCGTTCTCTCTGCAAAAGACTTTTTTTCATTTTACGTTTATTTGTTAGAATAGTTACCTTATTCAATTTCTGTGAGGCGCCTGGTTGTCCTTATGATAATGCCAAAAAGAATGGCGTCCTCAAAAATCGTTGCAAAGTTACTCATTTTCCATTAGATATTAAAGCAAAAGAGCAAGAAAATGACCTCGGGCTGTCTTTTTCTTAATCTGGCTCAACGACGGCAATGGTGGCGATGAAGACAGAAAAATGAAAAAAAATGACCGAATATTTTGTTTTCTCTGCGATTTGCATTATCTTTGGCTCAAATATTACAACAACAATGAGTAGCAAACGAGACTTAAAGCGTGCGATACACAATGTATGCACAGCTCTTTTTGCCGAAGGAGTAGCAGCTTCTCTTTACGGCCCTGAGAAAAACAAGGAAGTGATTGACCCTATCTTCGCGTCTATTCTGGAGATACATTCTGACTTCACTCGTCGTGTGTCTTTCCCTGAACCGGGCATCAAGCCGAAGAAGTACTACAAGTTTATCATTGATGAGTTCAACAAGCAAGTGGCTGAGATAGTCGACCAGCTCAACGCGCTACAATAACGAGACAATGTTACAGCAATTAGCACGCTGGATACTGTATAAAAGGATGGGATGGAAGACAATAATTACTGTCGAACATCCCTCCAAATATATTATATGTCTGGCTCCCCACACCAGTAACTGGGATTTTGTCATAGGTCAGCTCTTCGGTCTGGCAGAGCGTCGGACGACCAATTTTCTGATGAAGAAAGAGTGGTTTTTCTGGCCTCTGGGTCCGCTGTTCAGACGCTTGGGCGGCATACCCGTATATCGCGACCGCAACACGAGCATGACCGATACGCTGGCGCAGGCTGCGAAGGAGCGCAAAGACTTCTGTCTCTGCATCACTCCCGAAGGTACCCGCTCGCTCAACCCCGACTGGAAGAAGGGCTTCTACTATATTGCCCTCAAGGCAGGTATCCCCATACTGCTATATGCGCTCGATTTCGAGCATAAAGAGATACGCTGTACGCGCAGCATCATGCCCTTGGGAGATATAGACGCTGATATGCGTGAGATAAAGCTATATTTCAAGGATGTAAAAGGCAAGAAACCCGAACAGTTTAGTATAGGAGAGATAGATTGACAGTTAACTTTCACAGATGGTTGGTCATGGTGGCGCTGGCGTTATGCTGCGCCGTCAGTGTATATGCACAGGACAACTCGCTGGACGCTGCCACCGAGCGTCGGTTGAAGGACTATTTCCTCAACTATAAGCTCGATGCTGCCACAGGCTATGCCCAGGCGCGCATGAAGAGCTACAGGATAGACAACCGCCAGCGTATAGTGACCATCACCGCCAACGATGCCTTTGCGGCACAGGATTTTACGGCCAAGATGGTCTCCAAAATCTATCGTAAGGTGAGCCGTATTCTTCCCTCACCTTACGATACATATAAAATACGTATAGCCGTCAATGGCGTTACCATCGACCTAATGGTGGATGGTGATATGGCTGACCCCAACTCTATTGTCAGAGCGTGGGGCAATATCGATTATAAGGGAAATGCCTGGGTGCGCAATGTGTCGCGTCCCTTTGGCATCAGCCGCGGTCTGGGCAACCGTCATCTCACGGTCTATGCCAGCCATGGCCGTTTCTACGACCAGAAGAAGGGGCGGTGGCGCTGGCAGAGACCCAGTCTCTTTGCTACGACTGAAGACCTGTTTACTCCCACCATCGTGGTGCCCTATCTCATACCAATGCTCGAGAATGCGGGCGCCAACGTGTTTACTCCCCGAGAGCGCGACTGGCAGCCCAATGAGGTAATCGTCGACAACAACCGCTCGTCGCTGGGAGCCAAATATGAAGAGGTGGGCACGGGCAGCCGTCAGTGGAAGGACACGGAGAAGCCGGGGTTCAGCTTCCATGACGGTGTCTACTCCGACCACGAAAATCCCTTCATCCAGGGTACAGCCCGACAGGTGAAAACCACTAAGAGCAAGTCTAAGATAAGCATCATATCCTATACGCCCGACATTCCCGAGGCGGGCAGATATGCAGTCTATGTGAGCTACCAGACGGTAGAGAAGAGCGTGGACGATGCCGAGTATATCGTCTGTCATAAGGGGCAGGAGACACGTTTCCGCGTCAACCAGCAGATGGGTGGCGGCACATGGGTCTATCTGGGTACCTTCGATTTTGACAAAGGCTGCAACGAGTACAACCGTGTGGTCGTGACCAACCATGCCTCGCGCAAGGGTGTGGTTACTGCCGATGCTGTGCGCTTTGGCGGCGGTATGGGCAACATCGAACGCAACGGCACCACGAGCGGCATGCCGCGCGCTATGGAGGCTGCCCGCTATTGTGCCCAGTGGTCGGGAGTGCCCTATGCCATCTATAGCACCAAGGACGGTGCCGACGACTATGCCGACGACATCAACGTGCGTCCGCTCACCACCAACTGGCTGGCTGGAGGCTCGGTGTATATGCCCTACAAGGCAGGCAAGAATGTGCCGATAGAATTGTCGCTCGCCGTGCACAGTGATGCCGGCTACAGCTACAACGGCAAAGACCTCGTGGGGTCGCTGGCTATCTGCACCACAGGCAACAACGAGGGAGTGCTCAATGCCGGTATACCCCGCAGTGTGTCGAAGACCTTTGCCAAAAATCTGCTTGATGGTATCTCTGCCGACCTCAAAGCCAAATACGGACGCTGGGTGGTGCGCTATCTCTGGGACCGCAACTACTCTGAAACCCGCAATCCCGAGATACCCTCGGCCATACTCGAGACGCTCTCGCACCAGAACTTCCCTGATATGGCTTACGCCCAGGACCCCAATTTCAAGTTTACCCTTGCCCGCTCGATATACAAGGCCATACTGAAATATACTGCCGCCCAGCACGGCACACGCTATACCGTACAGCCTCTGGCGCCAAGGAGCCTGCGCACGGCGATAGACCGACAGGGAAGAATCACGCTGACATGGGAGGCGCAGACAGACCCACGGGAGAGCACGGCGATGCCCTCTGCCTATGTGGTATATACCCGTAGCGGTGGGGGAGGGTTTGACAATGGCACGGTGGTAAGCAGCACTACCTACACCATGACGCCAGTACCCGGTACGCAATATGACTTCAGGGTGACAGCCATCAACGACGGCGGCGAGAGCTTTGCTTCGCCCATCGTATCGGCCCTCTACGAGTCGGCGGAAGCCAAGACAGTGCTCGTGGTCAACGGCTTTGACCGACTGTCTGCACCCCAGGTAGTCGACGACGGCCGCCGACAGGGCTTTGATCTCGATGCCGACCCTGGCGTCTCTTATGGACTCACGGCGTGGAACGGACGGCAGACCTGCTTCAACGTGAACCGCATGGGTATAGAGAGTCCCACCGGACTGGGATATGGCGGCGAAGAGATGGCTGGCCTCTTCGTGGCTGGCAATGATTTCTCCTATGTCGCTACCCATACCTCGGCGATAGCCTCGGGGCATAAATATAATGTGGTGAGTTGTGACCGTGCTGCCATCGACGGCCGCAAGGTGGCGCTCGCCGACTACTCCTGTGTAGACCTTATCCTCGGCATGCAGCGCTATACCCCCTATGCTGTGCAGTACTACAAAACATTCACTCCGGCATGGCAAGAGATGTTCAGAGCCTACACCCAACAGGGAGGGCGGCTGCTTGTGAGCGGCTCGTACATAGGCTCGGATATGCAAAACGACGGTGAACAGCAGTTCCTGTCATCGGTACTGCAGTTGGAGTATCATCCCGCCGACAGCGTCACAGCCGAGCCTGCCATCAATGGACTGGGTATGACGTTTGACATCGGTCGCCGTCTCAACCGTCATCACTACGCTGCCACACATGTCGAAATACTCCACCCCCAAGGTCAGGCCTACTGCGCCATGCAGTATGCCGACGGCACCTCGGCTGCTGTGGCTTACGACGGGGCGGCCTACAAGTCGTTTGTCATGGGCTTCCCCTTCGAGTGCATACAGTCGCCAGCCACGCGAAACCTGCTGATGCAGGGGATAATGCAATTCCTACAGAAACAATAATCAACCCTATAAGACTCCTTATTATGATGTATAAAATTCAAGCAAACCCCACGGGAACAAGAAGTATAGAAGTGAGCGAAGAGCATCTGCAGACCATCCGTAAATATGCGCTGCTCAAGAACCTCATCGACAGTACGGGTATCATCGACGAAACCGTGCTCGACAAACTCAAGTTCACCTTGCGTGCCCTGCTCGAATCTGAGGCCGGAAAGGACAAGGCGCTGCTCGACCTGTGTCTTGACGTGATATACCATAACAATATGAAGGCTTTCGGTCTGCACCAGCTCACTCTGCTCTATATCGACTGGGTCAGCAAGCAAGACCAGCAAACAGAAACTGAATCCTAAAATAAGCCGCATTGAAAGAATACCGACTTACTGATTTCCTCCCAACTACCAAGAAGGAATGTGAGCTGCGTGGTTGGGATGAGTTGGACGTAATCCTTTTCTCGGGTGATGCCTACGTCGACCACCCCTCGTTTGGCGCTGCCGTCATCGGTCGTGTGCTCGAGTCGCAGGGCTATCGCGTGGCCCTCGTTCCCCAGCCCGACTGGCATGGTGATTACCGTGATTTCAAGAAGCTGGGTCGTCCGCGTCTCTTCTTCGCCATCTCGCCCGGAGCCATGGACTCTATGGTCAACCGTTATACGGCAAACCGTCGCCTGCGTAGCGACGATGCCTATACTCCCGGCGGTCGTCATGGTATGCGCCCCGACTATCCCTCGATAGTGTATACCAAGATACTCAAACAGCTCTATCCCGATGTGCCCGTGGTGCTGGGTGGCATCGAGGCTTCGCTACGACGCCTCACCCATTATGACTACTGGCAAGACAGTCTGCGCCGATGCATCCTCTGCGACTCGGGCGCCGACCTTATCGTCTATGGCATGGGCGAGCGTCCTATTGTGGAGATATGCCGCCAGCTCGAAGGTGGTACCCCGTTTGACCAGTTGCGCTCCATCCCCCAGACCGTATATCTCTGTCGTGAGGGCGATATCCCCGGTGGGGTAGGCGACGACGATATTGTGCTCTACAGTCATGAAGAGTGTCTGCAGAACAAGAAGGCTCAGGCCGAGAACTTCCGCCATATCGAGGAAGAGTCAAACAAGATGCACGCCCAGCGGCTTATACAGGCAGTAGGCAAGTACTGTGCGGTGGTCAATCCACCTTATCCGCCGATGACGACCGAAGAACTCGACGCTTCGTTTGACTTGCCCTACACCCGAATGCCTCATCCCAAGTATAAGGATAAGGTTATTCCTGCTTACGAGATGATTAAGTTTTCTGTCAACATCCACCGGGGTTGTTTCGGTGGTTGCGCCTTCTGTACCATCTCTGCCCATCAGGGCAAGTTTATCACCTGTCGCAGCAAGGAGAGTATTCTGCGTGAGGTAAAGCAGGTCATGGAGATGCCAGGGTTCAAGGGCTATCTCTCAGACCTCGGCGGCCCGTCGGCCAACATGTATGGCATGCACGGCAAAAACCAAAACGCCTGTGCCAAGTGCAAGCGTCCGTCGTGCATCCATCCTCGTATCTGCCCCAATCTGAATACCGACCATTCCAAGTTGCTCGACATCTACCATGCGGTCGATGCCCTGCCCGGTATCAAGAAGAGCTTCATCGGCAGCGGTGTGCGCTACGACCTGCTGCTGCACCGCTCGGGCGACGAGAAGTCTGACAAGGCTGCCCGCGATTATACCCGTGAGCTCATCTGTCGCCATGTGAGCGGTAGACTCAAGGTCGCGCCCGAGCACACTTCCGACAAGGTGCTCTACCAGATGCGCAAGCCGTCGTTCCAGCTCTTCTATGAGTTCAAACGTATCTTTGACCGCATCAACAAGGAAGAAAATCTGAAGCAACAGATAATCCCTTACTTCATAAGCAGCCATCCGGGATGCCTTGAGGAGGATATGGCAGAACTTGCCGTGAAGACCAAGAGACTTGACTTCCACCTTGAGCAAGTTCAAGACTTCACACCTACTCCGATGACTATCAGTACTGAGACCTGGTATACCGGCTATCATCCATATACTTTAGAGAAGGTATTCTCGGCAAAGACACCTAAGGAGAAACTCGCACAGCGACAGTTCTTCTTCTGGTATAAACCTGAGGAGCGCCGCAATATAGAGCGTGAGCTGAAACGCATCGGACGGGCAGACCTCATCACGCAGCTGTATGCTGACGCCTACCGCCCGGATTATCAGAGGAAGACGGAGAGAAGACCTAAGCAAACGGACTCAAACAATCGTAGGAATGAGAGTTATAGAGGAAAAGATAATCGGAAAGAAGAGCCAAGAGCTATGCGAAGACGGAATAGTCGTAAATGACGACTTCGTGGCTGTCATAGACGGAAGCACGAGCAAGACGCCATTAAGAATAAACGATGGCATGACGAATGGCAGATTCTGCATGGAGAAAGTTTGCTCGTTGCTGAATGACATCCCCTACGACACAACGATGGAAAAATTCTGTGCCATGGCTACAGATATGATTTTCCGGATATATATGGATAAGGGGTTGGATATCAGTCTGCTAAAGGCTGATCCGATACAAAGGATGACGGCAAGTGCCGTGGTCTTCAGCCGTTCCCTTCAGGAGGTGTGGATGATTGGCGACTGCCATTGTATCGTGGATGGCAAATACTACGACAATCCAAAACCCTATGAGATTCCGATAGCAAAGAAAAGAGCGGAAATACTGAAAGAAGCACTTGCCAACGGTGCTACCGTTGAGGAACTGCGTAGAAATGATATAGGCAGAGAATCCGTACTGCCAATACTCAAGGAAGCATGTAAGGAACAGAACAAGGCCTATTCCGTAATCGACGGTTTTCCAATACCTCTCCAGCATGTAAGGGTTATTAAAGTGAAGGCTCCGAAGACGGAAATCGTTCTTGCGAGTGACGGATATCCCCGACTGATGCCCACACTCAGAGAGAGCGAAAAGGAACTGGAGCGCCTTCTGGCAGAAGATCCGCTATGCATTGGCGATAACATTGCCACCAAAGGATTAAAAGTCGGTCAGAAATCATTTGACGACCGCTCATATATACGTCTAACCAGCTAAAAAAGCATTTGATATGAAGTTTGTAGGAATAATACCAGCCCGCTACGCATCACAGCGTTTTCCGGGGAAACCACTTGCTATACTCGGCGGAAAACCGGTTATACAGAGAGTTTACGAACAGGTAAAGAAAGTATTGGACGATGTATACGTTGCTACTGACGACGACAGGATTTTCAAGACAGTTGAGAGTTTTGGCGGCAAGGCTGTGATGACATCACCCAACCACAAGAGCGGCACCGACCGTATAGAGGAAGCCATAGAGACAATAGGTGGCGACTTCGATGTGGTCATCAACATACAGGGTGACGAACCGTTTATACAGAAGTCACAGATTGAAGAGCTCTGCAGATGTTTTGACGACGAGAACACCCAGATTGCCACTCTCGGCATGCCTTTCACAGAGCAACAAGGTCTTGCGGCTCTTGAGAATCCGAACTCGCCTAAGATTGTAGTAGACAACAACAGCTACGCCATGTATTTCAGTCGCAGCGTGATACCGTATCTCCGCAATGTGCCACGTGAGAACTGGCTTACTGCCCATCAGTATCTCAAGCACATCGGTCTGTATGCCTACCGCCGTGAAGTGTTGGCTGAAGTAACAAAGCTGCCTCAGTCAAGTCTTGAGATAGCAGAAAGTCTTGAGCAGCTCCGTTGGCTGCAAAACGGATATAAGATAAAGGTTGGTCTCACCACCGTTGAAACAGTAGGCATCGACACACCTGCCGACCTTCTGCAAGCGGAGAAATTCCTTCAGCAGAACAGATAAACAGGTTTTATATGTAGGGTTAAAGATGTTTCGTTTAAAGACAAACATCTTTTATCCTTATTGTACAGAAAATAAAAAGCGCAAGATACATTATATATCCTTGCGCTTTTTTTGTATGCAAAAAACTCCGATCGGTTAGAACGGCAGGTCGTCAACAGACTCACTACTGCCAGCAGCAGGAGCAACGCCAGCCTCAGGTGCTGGAGGGAAAGCATCAGCTGCAGGCATCGGCTGTACGCCAGGAGCTGCTGCGGCAGCAACGGCGCTATCAACAGCTTCCACCTTCCATGCACGGATGGAGTTGAACCAACGTCCGTTCCACTCGCGTGCATCAATATCAAATGACACCTTTATATTGTTTCCAACCTGGAGTAAACTCTCGAACTGTGCAATACGGTCTGTACCGAAAATCTCGAAACACATCTTCTTCGGATACTGCTCCATTGTTTCAATTACACACTCCTGGGCTTTCCATGGATTTCCAGCCTTTGATGTGCCTTCTCTCGGAGCAAGCACGGCAATAACTTTTCCTTCTAATTCCATTCTTTATCTCTTTTATGTTTTTTCTGATTTGCGAAATTACCAAAATAGTTTTAAAAACGAAAACATTTCCTTTATTTTTTGCTCACAACAATGTTTTTTTGTAGTTTTGTACTCGTAAAAGTGGCTTACACACATTATAAATTAACAAGTTTAATATAAACAACTATAAAATACACCACAATGAGATTAACGTTGTCCAGTGCGGTATTGAGTAACCGCCTTCTTACATTGTCAAAAGTACTCAACAGCAAGAACTCTTTACAGATCCTTGAATGCATCCTTTTTGAAGTAAACAATGGCGTCCTCACTCTTACCGCTTCTGATAAGGAGAATGAGATGAAGACACAGATTCAGCTTGATGAATCTGATGCTGACGGAAAGTTTGCTATCAGCAGCCGTACGATAATTGATGCGGTGAAAGAACTGCCAGAGCAGCCGATTACTCTTGAAATAGATATGGCAACATACAACGTGAAGGTAATCTACCAGAATGGCGACTATAATTTCACAGCTCAGAATGCTGACGAATTTCCACAGGTACAGGCAATAGAAGAGAATGCTGCAACAATAAAGATAGGTTCTGCCGTGCTGGCAGACAATATCACCCGAACACTTTTTGCTACGGCAAATGAGGAAATCCGTCCGGTGATGAACGGTATATACTTTGACCTCACACCCGAGGCTCTTGCCATCGTAGCAAGTGATGGTCATAAGCTCGTGAGAAACAAGGTGTTCTCCATCAAGGACGATAATGCAAAATCTTTTATCCTGCCAAAGAAGCCAGCAACGATTCTCAAGAACGTTTTGGCAAAGGATGATAGCGAGGTGGAGATTGTCTTTGACAACAAGAACGCGGAGATAAAGGCTGATTTCGGCACTCTTGCCTGTCGCCTGATTGAAGGACGCTATCCGAACTACTCATCTGTCATTCCGACAAACAACCCTTGCCAGCTGACAATAGACCGTCGTACATTGCTTGGCACCCTACGTCGTGTACTTCCGTTTGCAAGTGAAAGCAGCCAGCTCGTACGTCTGCGCCTGTCAATGGGACAGCTTGAGGTTTCTTCAGAGGATATCGACTTCTACACAAGCGCTAAGGAAAGCATAGTATGCGATTATGCAAGCAATGCCATGAGCATAGGCTTCAAGGGAACATCACTACTTGACATACTAAACAATCTGACCAGCGACGAAGTGGTATTGGAACTTGCCGACCCAAGCCGTCCTTGCATCATTACCCCTGTTGAGCAGCCAGAAGGACAGGATATCCTGATGCTTATAATGCCAATGCTCCTCAACGACTAATTATATTAAAGAGGTATATACAGAATATATTAGATATGAAACTGAATCTCACCAAACCTCTCGTTGTCTTCGACCTGGAGACAACGGGACTTGACATAGTTAACGACAGAATCTTCCAGCTGTCATATATCAAGGTTTATCCTGACGGAAAAGAGGAAAGAGAAAACATCTATTTCAATCCTCAGAAACCGATTCCACAGGAAGTTATCGAACTGACAGGAACAACCAACGAGGACGTTGCTGACAAGCCTACCTTCAAAGACCTTTCAAAAGAGCTGGAAGAGAAATTCTCCGGTTGCGACTTTGCCGGATATAATTCCAACCACTTTGATGTGCCTATGCTCTCGGAGGAGTTCTATCGTGCAGGTATAAACTTCGATTTCAGCAAGTGCAGACTTATTGACGCACAGGCTATCTTCCACAAGATGGAGAGAAGAAACCTTGCTGCAGCATATAAGTTCTATTGCGGACGCAAGATGGAGGAAGACTTTGCTGCCCATCGTGCCGACCAGGACACAGAGGCTACATACAGAGTGCTGCAAGGAGAGCTCGACATGTATTCTGCCGAGCGGCAGGAAGAAAAGGAAAGACAGCTGGAGAACAATATGGATGCGTTGGCAGAGTTCTCAAAAACCAACGATAATGTTGATTTCTCAGGTAGAATAGTATGGAAGGAGATGAAGGATGCCAACGGCAAGGTCCTGCTTGATGCTGACGGAAAACCTCGCAAGCAGGAGGTCTTCAACTTCGGAAAATACAAAGGATGGCCGGTTGTTGATGCTTTGCGCCGCGATCCGGGTTACTATAACTGGATATGCAGCAGCGACTTTACAAGTGACACCAAGCAAGTACTGACACGAATCAGACTTCGTGACATGGGGAGATAAATGATATGCTGAAAGGAAAGAAAATAGTTCTTGGTATAACTGGAAGCATCGCTGCCTACAAGGCTTGCTACATCATCCGCGAGCTTATAAAAGGCGGAGCTGAAGTACAGGTCGTGATAACGCCGAGCGGCAAGGAGTTCATCACTCCCATCACGCTATCTGCACTCACCCACAAACCTGTCATCAGCGAATTCTTCTCACAGCGCGACGGTACATGGAACTCACATGTAGATCTCGGACTGTGGGCAGACTGTATGCTCATTGCTCCATGCACAGCTGCCACAATAGGAAAGATGGCGAACGGCATTGCCGACAATATGCTCATAACTACATATCTGTCGATGAAAGCACCCGTTTTTGTTGCTCCGGCAATGGACCTCGACATGTATGCACATCCGTCAACGCAGAAGAACCTTCAGACGTTGAAGAGCTACGGCAACATTATTATTGAGCCGCAGAGCGGATTTCTGGCAAGCGGACTGGAAGGCAAAGGACGCATGGAGGAGCCTAAGGTGATTGCCGAATGCCTGTCCGACTTCTTCGACAAGCAGGAGACAGAACAGCATGCAGATTCCTCTCTTCGTGGCAAGAAGATAATGATTACAGCAGGTCCAACCTACGAAAAGATTGATCCTGTGAGATTTATCGGCAACTATTCAAGCGGCAAGATGGGCTATGCCCTTGCTGAAGAGTGTGCAAGAAGAGGAGCAGAAGTGACACTTGTGTCAGGACCGGTATCCATGACATGCTCTGACTCTATAAAGAGAATCGACGTTGAATGTTGCGAAGAGATGTATAATGCTGCCACGGATGTTTTCCCTGAGCAGGATGCGGCTATCCTTTGTGCTGCAGTAGCTGACTTCCGTCCGGAACATGCTGCCGACAAGAAGATAAAGAGAGAGAAAGACGACCTCGTAATCAGACTCAGCCCTACAAGAGACATCGCAGCATCTCTTGGAAAACTGAAAAGCAACAGCCAGAAGCTCATTGCCCTTGAGACAAACGATGAAGAGCTGAATGCGAAAAAGAAGCTGAAGAAGAAAAACTTCGATTTCATCGTTCTCAACTCTACAAAGAACGAAGGTACTACTTTCCAGAGCGATTACAATCAGGTGGTTATAATGTCTGAAAATGAAACAAAACATTTTGACAAGAAACCTAAAAGCGAGGTTGCAGCAGATATTATAAACGAACTTGAGAACATCTTATAACATTGCAGAGCAATCACTTTAACCATTCAGGCATAAAGTGTTTGCTCTCAATACAATAAAAAAAAACAGTATAGTATAATATGAAACGACTGGTAAGCATAATCTTATTTATCATCACAGTATCTGTAAATGCTGTGTGTCAGGAACTACAGGCAAAGGTAACCATAAACCATAACCAGATCCAGGGTACGGATGCCAGCGTGTTTGAGAATCTCCAGCAGACTCTCGAACAGTTTATCAATGACAGACAGTGGACAAATTATCAGTTTCAGAAAAACGAGAAGATTGTATGTAACTTCAACATTACTGTGACAAAATATGACCAGTCGTCAAATCTATTCACATGCAATGCGCTGATACAGGCAAACCGCCCTGTATATAATGCCTCTTACACGACGACATTGTACAACAATAAAGATAACGACTTCAGCTTTGAGTTTGCTCAGTTTGACCAGCTCAACTTCAATGAAGACCAGATAGACAACCAGCTGACGGCTCTTATTGCCTATTATGCCTATCTGATAATCGGTCTCGACCTTGACAGTTTCTCTCCAATGGGAGGCGAAGAGGTGTTGCAGCGATGCATGAATCTCACCAATAATGCGCAGAGCCTTAACTTCCCGGGTTGGAAATCCTTTGAGACCACCCGTAACCGCTTTGCCATCATCAACGACTATCTCGACAACGCCATGAAGCCTTTCCGCCAGTTGCAGTATGACTATTACCGCACGGGGCTCGATGAAATGGCTAATAATGCTGACCGAGGCAGGACAAATATCTCTACCGCAATAGAGACGAACCTCAAGAAAGCCCACGACGACAAACCGCTTAGCAGTCTGCCGGCGATATGGACCGACTATAAGAAAGACGAGTTAGCCAATATATATAAAGGTAAGGGCACACAGAAGGAGAAGGAGAACGTATACGAAGTGCTCTTCTCCATCAACGCCTCTCAGAATTCGTCGTGGGAGAAAATAAAGGAATAGTATTTTCCTGTTCGCAGGAACTACAATACACATCATCTATTAAATAACATGCTTAAGCAATTATATATAAAAAACTTTGCACTAATAGACAGTCTTGACATGGACTTTTACCCCGGCTTCTCCGTAATGACGGGTGAGACGGGTGCCGGAAAGAGTATCATATTAGGTGCAATAAACCTTTTGCTCGGACAGAGAGCGGAATCAAAATACATCAAGAAGGGTTCTGACAAATGCGTCATCGAAGCCCATTTCGATTTGTCGAAATACAACATGCAGCCTTTCTTCACAGATAACGACATCGAATATGATGCCAACGACTGTATACTGCGCCGCGAACTGACGGCAGCAGGAAAGAGCCGTGCGTTCATAAACGACACACCGGTGCCTCTTTCCATAATAAAGCAGCTTGGAGAACAGCTTATCGATATCCACAGCCAGCACCAGAATCTGCTGCTTGGTAGTGAGGACTTCCAGCTCAGAGTGCTCGACATCATAGCGCAGGATGCCAATATCGTCGCCGACTACAACGAGGCATACGACAAGCTTGTTTCGGCACGCAAGGCGGTAACAGCCAAGAAGAGGGAAATAGAAAAGAATGTGGAAAACGAAGAATTCCTGCGCTTCCAGTATCGCGAGCTTGAAGATGCACGACTTGAGTCTGGCATGCAGGAGACGCTCGAAGAAGAAGCTGACAAGCTAAACCACATAGAGGACATCAAAGGTGCGCTCTTTCAAGCTGACCAGATTCTTAGCGGAGGTGACGACAACGGCGTCGTAGCAAGTCTGAAGGAGGCTTCAAGGGCTATAGAGAACATCAAGGAAATATATTCAGAGATTGGAGATGTTGCCGAACGACTCGACAACTGCTACATAGAACTGAAAGACATGGCGCAGGAGATAAACTCGCATGCCGAGAGTATCGACTTCGAACCTGGCAGACTACAGCAGGTGACAGAGAAGCTCGACCAGATATATTCTCTTCAGCAGAAGCATCATACCGACTCCGTTGACACTCTGTTGGAAATACAGGACTCGCTGGGAGAACAGCTGAGCAATATCGACAACAGCGACGAACTGCTAAAGGAGCTTGAACAGAAAGAGAAGGAAGCTTTGGAGGTATGCAAGAAGAAGGCTTCTCTGCTTACCGCCACACGAAAGAAAGCGGCAAAAATTGTGGAAGAAGGTATGAAGAAGCGACTTGTTCCTCTCGGCATCCCGAACGTGAAGTTCCTTATCCGTATCGAAGAGAAAGAATATATGCATGACGGTTGCGACAGGGTATCGTTCATGTTCAGCGCAAACACAAACAGCGAACTGCAACCCGTTTCGCAGGTGGCATCCGGCGGAGAGATTGCCAGAGTGATGCTTTCGCTAAAGGCTATGATAAGTAGTGCGGTGAAGCTGCCCACTATCATCTTCGACGAGATAGATACCGGTGTGAGTGGCAAGATAGCCGAAAAGATGGCGGTCATCATGCAGGAGATGGCACAGAGCGACCGACAGGTCATCAGCATTACCCATCTGCCGCAGATTGCAGCAAGAGGCACCAACCACTATAAGGTGTATAAAGAGGAAACATCCACAGGCACCACAAGCCGCATGAAGCAGCTGTCGCCGGATGAAAGAGTTGACGAGATTGCCCAGATGCTTAGTGGTGCCGACGTGACGGAGGCGGCAAGACATAATGCCATCGAGCTCCTCAATATGTGCAAGAAACAGTAGACGGCTTGAAATACCAATCATAGCCAAAACGCAAATAAATTAAAAATAATACAATTATGACATATAAGAAATTCATTTCAACATTGATGCTTGCCGTTGTAGCGGTAATGGCTGTTGCCCAGCCGGCATCAGTAAAGAAAGCAACAGAAAGTGTGTTCACGCTTACAACCTTCAATGCCGACGGCACTCTGCGTGCCTCAAGCCATGGAGTATTCATCGGAAGCAACGGAGAATGTATAAGTAATCTATCGCCTTTCCTCGGAGCCAAAAGTGCCGTTGTCATCGACAGCAAGGGCAAGAAATATGACGTGACGAGGATTGTCGGACTCAACGACATCTATGACGTTGTGAAATTCAGAATCAACGCCACCACGAAAGCGTTGCCTGCCACAGCTTCTTCTGCAGCAGCAGGCACATCATTATGGCTCGTGCCCTACTCCAACAAGTCGGACAAGCCCATGCAGCTGACTGTGAAAAGCGTAGAGAAGTTTATGGATAAATACGACTATTACATCTTCTCTTCCGATGCACCGTCCAATATGGAGTCGTGTCCGTTTGTAAACGAAGCCGGACAGATTGTAGGACTGATGCAGCACTCCTCTACATCCAGCGACATCTATGCCACGGATGCACGCTACATCAATTCGCTTTCGGCAAGCGGATTCTCCCTGTTTAACGGTTCGTTTGTAAAGATAGGCATCCCTGGTGCCCTGCCTGCCGACAAGGATCAGGCCATGCTTGCCCTTATGCTTGCAGGACAGTCAAACGACTCTGTGAAGTATGCTGCCGCAACGGCAGACTTCCTGAATGCGTTCCCTACCCTCATCGATGGCTATACGGCACAGGCACAGCAATATGTAGACAACAACTCTTTCGACGAGGCAAGAAAATGTATGGAGAAGGCAATAGCCTCTGTTTCAGCAAAGGATGACGCCCATTACAACTATGCCAAGATAATCTACGGCAAGCAGCTGTATAAGACCGCCGACTATCCGGCATGGAGCTTCGACAAGGCTCTGCAGGAGGTGGAGACTGCCTACGGCATCAATCCTCTCCCTCTCTACAAGGATCTTGAAGGACAGATCAGATTTGCAAAGGGCGACTACCAGAAGGCTTACGACACCTTCATGGCTCTTACCGACAGCAAGCTGAAGAACTCGGAGTTATACTATAACGCCGCTCTCTGCAAGCAGCAGCTTAATGCGCCAGACAGCGAGGTCGTTGCATTGCTCGACAGCGCCGTAAACAACGTTGACTCCCTCAATATACGCGATGCTGCGAAATATTTCCTTCTGAGAGGCGACGTATACAACAAGATGGAGAACTACCGACAGGCGGTCTTCGACTATACAAGATATGAGGTGATAAGCGGAAGAAACGTAAATGCTAACTTCTATTACATCCGCGAACAGGCTGAAGTAAAGGCAAAGCTCTTCAAGCAGGCACTCATAGATATAGACAACGCCATATATCTCGCACCAAAGGAACCTACTTTCCAGGCAGAGAAAGCTTCCCTGCAGCTACGCCTGAACATGCTGAAGGAAGCGATGGAATCGGCGAAAATGTGTATAGAGACGGCTCCAGACTTCTCTGACGCATACCTCGTGCTCGGACTTGCACAGATCAAGACCGGAAACAAGAGCGAAGGAATGGCAAACCTCAACAAGGCGAAAGAGATGGGAAATCCGCAGGCACAGTCACTTATAGAAAAATACAGCTGACAAAGGAAACAAGAAAACAGAAGAAAGACTTGTAAACACGTCTAAATATGACAAAGCAAAACTATATTATCATTTCTATCGGAAGCAACTACAATCAGAAGGAGAACATCTCCTTTGCCAAGAAAAAGCTTACCGGGATGTTGGGAGAGCAGACCAGCTTCACCCGTGATATGTGGACAGAGCCGGTTGGAATACAATCAGAAAAGTTCATCAACTGCATCTGCATTTCTTCCACAAAGCACACGTTGCTGCAACTTACCAAGGCTTTCAAGCAATTAGAAAGGAAATGCGAAAGGAGCAAGAAGAATGACTTGATAAACAAGATTCCTCTCGACATCGACATCCTGCTATACGGAGACCAGAGATACCACGAGAAGGACTGGGAAAGACAGTATATCCAGGAACTGCTCAACGACTTCTTCGACAAGAAGGGAAACTTCGTGATTGACCCTACTATACTATAAAACACTTAAAAGAGCATGAAAATCAAGAATTTTATCATTGCCATGCTGACGTTGATATCAGCAGCGGCGGAAGCACAGAGCTTTAACGACTTCTTTACAGACAAGACGCTGAGGGTGAACTTCATTCTCGGCGGAAACGCCAACAGTCAGAACATATATATCAGCAACATGAACTCCATCGACGGCTGGTATGGCAGAAAGAACCATCTCGCTGAGTTCCCTGTAGAAGGCAACACACAGTTTGAGTTGAAAGACAAGAAAACGGGTAAGGTGATATACAGGAACTCCCTGTCTACCCTCTTTCAGGAATGGCAGACCTATCCGGAGGCAAATACGTCAAACCGTTCCTTCGAGAACGTCATTCTGATGCCTATGCCAAAAGATACAGCCACGCTGACAATCTCGCTCATCAGCAACAGACGTCAGATCGCAGGAAGCATCACGGAGACAATAAGCCCGACAGACATCCTGATAAGGAAGACGGGAGAAGAACCGGCTCCGTATGAGGTGCTCAACAAAGCCGCCGACCAGCAGAAGTGCATACATATCGCATTCCTCGCAGAAGGATATACCGACAAGGAGATGGATAAGTTCATCAACGACGCACGCATCGCCACAGATGCCATCTTTGCCCATGAGCCTTTCAAGAAATACCAGGACAGGTTTCAGGTAATAGCCGTGAAGTCTGCTTCGGAAGACAGCGGCACGAGCGTACCGTCGAAAGGGATATGGAAGAAGACCGCTCTCGGTTCAAACTTCGACACCTTCTATAGCGAAAGGTATCTCACCACGCTGAATCTGAGCAGAGTGCACGACTGTCTTGCCGGCACTCCATACGAGCATATCATCATCCTCGTGAACACCGACGTATATGGCGGCGGCGGAATACTCAACTTCTACAACCTCAGCTCCACGGGCCACAAGGCTTACAAGCCGGTCATCGTGCATGAGTTCGGACATAGCTTTGCCGGTCTTGCCGACGAGTATGCCTACGAGAACGAACCGCTCGAGCTATATCCTGCCGACATAGAACCGTGGGAGGCTAACATCACCACCCTCGTGAACTTCCATGGCAAGTGGGAGGATATGATTGCTCCGAAGACGAAAGTGCCTACTCCGCTGAGCAAGAAGCCGGAGGACATAAAGAACAAGGTGGGACTCTTTGTTGGCGCTGGCTACAATACGAAGACCGTATACCGTGGCATGCAGGACTGCAGAATGCGTACCAACACGAACCCCGACTTCTGTAAAGTATGTCAGAGGGCTCTTGAGAAACTCATCAAGTTCTACACCGAATAAACAATGAGGCATCTCCTTATAATATTGATATTCATCGTATCTGCAACCCATCCTGTATCTGCGCAGCAGAGTGGCATGCCCGACAAGGAGCAGCTTGCCATTGCCCTCGACTATTTCAGCGGAGGGAAATACAGAGAAGCTCTGAACATACTGTCGCGGCTCGACAAGAAATACAAGCTCAACCCGCGGTTCAAGGCGTATATCGGACTATGCTACTACTATGAGTGGAACTACAGCATGGCTTGCACATACATCGACCCCTATATAGAAGACCTTGAAGTATATGCTCCCCACGAAAGGAGCATATACTATTTTACTGCTGCCGAGAGCCATTTCTTTCTCGGCGAATATGACAAAGCCGTACCCTTGTATGAGAAGATGCTCACGGTATGCTACAACAAGGAGAAGGGCGACGCCTTCTTCCGTATAGCCTTCTGCAATATGGAAGACAGGAAATGGGAATACATCAGCACAATCCGCACGATTGTGGCGAG